>ERZ773188.1809-NODE-1809-length-22569-cov-9.419650_pt1 | contig 22569 bp, 22 predicted proteins | sample MGYA00581011_ERZ773188 | MGnify/ENA primary metagenome ERZ773188 (study PRJEB29015, sample SAMEA2737798) | human gut metagenome | biome: human gut; feature: human-associated habitat; material: faeces | place: China | collected 2012 ...
AGCTGTTGATGGTGGTCGGGGCGTTATACAGCGCCGCCAGAAGATATTTCTTGATATTGCGGACATAGGAGGTATTGTCCTTCATGCAGTCCATGACATACTGAACATGGGAACTGTCCAGCTTCATAAACCGGGACTTTACTACCTCTGCCGGATAATCGTCCCCGGCAATACGGATCGTCTTTCGGGCAGAACATACGGTATCCACGATCAGTTCCGTGATCTCGTCCAGCATCTCATGGTCAACGCGGTCGCTGTTCTTCCAGAAGTCGTACTCGATATTCTCCAAAATCAGTTCCCGATAGCTTTCTCTGGCTCCCATCCCATCCGTTCCCATCCTTGCCCCTACGGGGGTAGGGGGATTTGATTGGATAGGATTTGATAGTTCCGTACTTGATAAATCAGTTCTTGATGGATCGTTACTTGATTTATCTTTATTTAATTGGGCGGGTTCTTCCTGAACAGGCGTGACCAATGTTGGGTTTGCCTGTACGGGATTTTCCCGTATAGGTTTTTCCTGTGTAGGTGTCGGCTCTTTAGGCTGCTCCAAAATGGTGTACTCGATCGAGCCAAGCTGACCGTTTGCACCTCTCACGCGCTCACGGATCAGGTAGCCGTGTTCCTCCAACTCCCGGATGCCGCCGCTGATGCTGTCAATGCCATCCTTGCAGATACGGGCAAGCCCCTTCATGGTGTAGTCCCAGTTCTCCGGCAGGGACAGCATGAGGGATAGTAGCCCCTTTGCTTTCAGCGATAAGGACATATCCCGCAGATGATGGTTTGACATGACCGTGTAATCTCTGGTCTTTTCAATACGGAATACAGCCACTTCCGCACCTCCTTCCTCTGATTTTGATAAGTGTTGATTTTCAGCGTTTTCTCCGCCTGTATGCCTCCGCAGCCTACTACATGGGAAAATACTCACGCCCGCTTTGGAACGCAACCCACAGCGGATAAAACAGCGGTTTTTCCGCCCTAATCTCAACACCTTTGATGGCGTTCACTTGGGTATAGAAAAAGGCGACTGTTTTTCAACAATCGCCTTGAATTTGAGGACTGAATATGAAGTTACAAACAAGAAGTTTTGTTGTCCGAAAGCCAGAAACCATTGATATTACTGCGTTTTTCAAAAAGTTCTGTATCGCCACTCGCACCAGACAAAATCAAAGGAGGTTATCCAAATGGATAAGGATAGTATAGCACATAGTAAGTGGAACTGCAAATATCATATAGTGTTTGCGCCGAAATACCGAAGAAAGGTATTCTACAAAGAGAAGCGTGCAGCGATAGGAAAAATACTCCGGCAGCTATGTGAATGGAAGAGTGTGAAAATCATCGAAGCGGAAGCCTGCCCGGATCACATTCACCTGTTCGTGGAGATACCGCCGAAGCTGTCGATATCAGCATTTATGGGATACCTGAAGGGGAAGAGCAGCACTATGCTGTATGAGCAATTCGGTGAAGTACAAGTACCGCAACAGAGAATTCTGGTGCAGGGGGTATTATGTGGATACGGTAGGAAAGAATGAGACCCGAATTGCGGAGTATATAAAGAACCAACTGAAAGAGGACGAATTAGGTGAACAGATGACGATAGCCTCTATTGGCCCGTTTACGGGCGGCAAGTAACAATCCCTGCGCAGCTGGCAGACCGTATTGCACGTTTACGCGTTACGCGAGGAACAGAGGGCTTTGCCCGCATAGGAAGAACCCCCAGTTTTACTGGGGGGTTACTTTTTCAAAAACAGCTTGCATGCAAAACTCTCACGCATAGATCGTTTGTATATTTTGGCAGCAGTTTTGCTTTACGCTTTCCGCTCAGTGTCAACAGCTTAAGGGCTTGGGATTATCCCAAAATCGCCATGTGTCCGGACAGCGGCTGTGCTTGCTATTCTCTCAAATCTCAATATCCGTAGATCGTGATGCCCCCGCGGCTCGGTTGAGCCGCGGGGGCGGTTTCCTTTTTTATTTTACTCTTTCCAGCCGGCTGCTGCGCGGCGTTTTGCCGCCGACGATGAACGGCACGGTCTCCACGACGAGCGAGGACGTGTCCAGCCCGTACCAGCGCACCTTGGAGCCGGCAACGCGCCGGATGGCATACTTCGTGTTGAGCACCAGCTCGTCAAGGAAGGAAAGCTCCGACTTGGACGGCACGGCCTTGTGCAGGAAAACGAATTTAAAAGAGCCTACGTCCGACTTGCCGTAGATCGAGTATTTCCGCTCCTGCGGCGGCAGCTCGCCGCTCTCGATGAGATCGCGCACGATCTGCCGGAGGTACACGTTCACGCGCTGATGGCATTTGAAGCCCAGATCGAGCCGGACGCGGAAGATGTAGTCCGTGCCGTAGGTCTCGACGCTGTAGCGCCTCGTGTCCGGCTCGTCGGTGACGGTCATGCTGATGAACCAGTACGCCGCGGCCCGCTTGGGATCCTTGTCGAGGATGGAGTAGAGAATGTCACGGTCGATGGTATCCATGTCCCCGGCCTTGTCGAGAAAGACGAGGTTGTCCGCGAGCGGCGGGAGCAAAGTATCCTTATGGAGCGTATCGAGATTCGGGAGATAATCGCCGACCGGCAGGCGTGTGGCGTACTCCTGCTCGAGCTGCGTGCCGCGCCGCCATACGACCATGATGAGAAAGAGCACGAGCGCCATGAGCACCGCGACATACCCGCCGAGGGCGAATTTGCTCAGCGACGAGAGGAAGAACACCGCCTCGATCGCGCCGAACACGAGCGCGATGCCGACCGCGACGGCAGGGGCGCGCAGCGCCTCCGGCGGCATCTGGAAGAACGGGTTCATGTCGGGAATGGCGGCGAGCGTGCCGGAAGCCGTGTGCGTCAGTATCCACGCGCCCTGGCCGAGATAGTTCAGGATCAGGCACGCCTTCACAAACGGCCAGCTCGCATAAATGTTCCCGCGGCCGACGTGGCCCATATCGGAATAGAGCGCCTCCGCGCCGGTCGTGGCGAGGAACACGCTGCCGAGGATCATAAAGCCCGCCTTGTTATAGGGCGAAACCAAAATGCGCGCCGCGTACACCGGGTTGAACGCGCGCAGCACGCCGGGGTGGTCGAAAACGTGCAGCAGACCCATGATGCCGAGAAATGAGAACCACGCGAGCATCACCGGGCCGAACGCCTTGCCGATCCTGCTCGTGCCCGCCCACTGCACGGCGAAGAGCGTGCTGATGATGACGAGTGTGATAAGGACGACGCGCGCCTGCCCGCTGCCGAGAAAGCGGTTCATCGCCGGGATGCTGCGCAGGCCCTCCACCGCCGTCGTCACCGTGACCGCCGGGGTGAGAACGCCGTCGGCAAGGAGCGCCGCGCCGCCGATCATCGCCGGGAAGATGAGCCAGGGCGCTACCTTTTTCACCAGCGCGTACAGCGAGAATATGCCGCCCTCGCCGTTATTATCCGCGCGCATGGCGATGAGCACATACTTGACGGTCGTGAGCAGCGTGATCGTCCAGATGATGAGCGAGAGCGCACCGAGGATAAAGTCCTCGTTCACGTGCGCGATGCCGCCGTTGCCCTTGAGGATCGATTTCATCACGTACAGCGGCGATGTGCCGATGTCGCCGTACACAATGCCGATCGTCACAAGGAACATGCCGAAGCTGACCCTTTTCTTTTTCTCCATGGCTATCCCGACTCTCTCCTTTGGGGATAAAGACGCCGTGGCGGCACAGGCCGGCGCGGCGCGCAGTATTTCTGCCTTGTGCAAAAATACTTTAGCATTTTCTTTACACGATATCAAAAAAATTAACGGAGAGTGTATATGCATTCACACTCTTCTGCGTATCAGCCCGTGACGGGTACAGACGCGTACAGTCATCCGCTGCCGGGCGGATCGGGCGCACTGGTAATCGAGATTTTTTTCTCTCCGCGCAGAAAGCGCCGGAGCGCGGCAATGCCGCGCTCCGGCGTTCGTTTTTCTCTATTCCGTTCGTCAATCGTGCAGGTCGGTGCGGCCCAGGATCTCGTAGCCCGGCGGCGTGACGCGCGAAAACTCTATGCCCACGATCCCGGCGGTAAACGGCGCGAAGTCCGCCGCCATTTTGCGGCACACGGCAGGCAGATCCGCCTTCGGATCATACAGCAGCGTTGTATGCGGCAGCCACACTTCGTCCGAGCCGGTCCATTCGTTCAGACTGCTGCCATAGACCTCCGCGATGCGCCGGTGGAGCGCCGGGAGCGTGCCGGTCTTCTCCGCGAGCGCCGCCACGATGGATGTTTCTTCCAATACCGCGAGATGCGTATAGTTCACCGCGAACCGTGAAACGTCTTTCAGCAGCGCGGCGCAGAACGCCATGAACCCGGCCTCGTCTTCGCCCATATACGCGGCGAGCGTGATATGCCCGTGCAGCGGTTTCCCATCGGCATCGGGCGCGGCCGCCTTTTGTATGGCCGTCAGCTTTTCTGTGGAGCGCTTATCCAGCTTTGCAATAACGCACAGCATAAAGCATCAGTACACGACCACGAGCGTGCCGACGGTGATGTTGTTGTAGATCGTCGCAATGGCGTCGAGCGGCGTGTTGACGCAGCCGTGCGAGCCGTCGGTCAGGTAAATGTCCCCGCCGTACTCGGTGCGCCACGAGGAATCGTGCAGGCCGATCTGGTCGTCAAACGGCATCCAGTATTCCACATGGTCGTTCCACGTCGGGCCGACGAGGTAGGTGTCCGTCGTCATGCTTGCAATGCGGAAGCAGCCGCGGCGCGTATCGTCCCCGGCGGCGATGTTGCCGGTGACGACCGGCGTTTCCACGAGCAGCTTGCCGTCTACATAGTACCACATGTACTGGTTATCCAGACTGATCTCCACGAAGGTGTCCGTGAAATTATAAAACCAGTACTCCTGCTTCCAGTACCACGAGGTATCGTAGCTCGGCGTAACGGTCGCGTCGGTTTCGGTCTCCAGCGCCGCGGCGATGTCGGAAGCGAGCGCGTCACGGTCGAGGATCCAGCCGGTATCGCCGACGCGGTAGTAGATATACGGGCGGGTCTTTTCGGCGTTGTGGAATTTGGCGTAAACGCCGTCGAGCGCGTATTCGTCCGCGAGCGCGTCCGAAAGCGCCTTTACCTTCTCCGGCACCGGGGCGCACACCGTCTGCCCCTCGGCGTCCGAGAGCGTCACATCGCTCATGCGCCAGATATCCTGCGGCGTGAGCGTATAGGTGTTCCCGTCCTGAAAATCAAGCGTCACTTCCGTGGCGAGATAGGCGTCGATCGCGGCGCGCTGCGCGAGAAGCTCCGGGCTCTCCGCCGTAACGTTCTGCCGGATGACGGCGTTTTTCGCCTCGATCACGGGGCTTTCCTCGCGCAGATCGCGCACCGCGGGCAGCTGCTCCGCAATGGCGGAAACGCAGTTTGCGAGATTTACGAGATTGCCCTTTGAACCGGGATCGACCGTGTAGCCGTCCTCGCCGAGAACGATGCGCGCGTCCACCGGCGCCTGCCGGGGCGTTTCGTCATAAAGGACACGGGAGAGGAGCTCGCTCGCCGCGGCGGTGTCCGAAACGGCGTAAACGTCCGTCTCCAGATTCCGCTCGCCCTTCGTCATCCAGCCGAAGAGACCGGCCTCGGCATGCTGCGCGTCAAAATACTCCTCCAGCGCGGCGGTGAAGCCGTCGGTGTCCACGAAGCTCTCGAGCGGCAGCGCGACGACGGCATCGCCCTGTGCGTCGCGCAGCTGCGCCGTGTGCGACTTTGCCGTGCCGAGCAGAAACTCCGCCGCCCCCGCTTCGGACACGCCGCCGCAGTCGTACCCGTTGATGACCGTGCCCGGCAGAAACGCCGAGCGGTAATACACCGATACACCGCCGAGCGCGATGACCGCGAGCAGCACGAGCGAGAGCGCGATCACGAGCGCTATGCGCGTTTTTTTGTTTCCCCGTTTTTTCGTTGCCGTTTCTTCCATTGGAACCGTAAACCCCTCCGAAGCGTTTTCATCCTGTAAGACGGCGCAGCGCTGCCGAAAGTTCTCTTTCTGATTTTCTGTTTCGTTCATTTTTCTCCGCTCCGATTCTCCGCCGCGGCGCTCTTTGCGAGCGCGGCGGTATTGATGAGCCGCACACTGTCGCGGCAGCAGTCGATCCAGCCCTCGGCGCGCAGCCGCGAAAGCTCGCGGCAGAGGGCGCTCCGGTTCGCGCCGAGATAGGCGGCAAGGTCCTCCCGGCGCATGCCGAGCGAGAACGTGTTTCCCCCGGCGTCCGCGGCGGCGTCAAGAAGAAACGCCGCGATCCGTGCCCGGAGCGAATGCCGCGCGAGATATTCCGCCCGGCGGCGCAGCCGCCAGTACTTTTCCGCGATCTCCGCGAGCAGGTTTTCCCGCAGCAGCGCGTGGTGCTCGCACGCGTGCGCGCACGACGCCATCATTGCCCGGTACGGCAGGAAAAGCGCCGCGGTATTTTGCGCGGCGATCACGTCTACGGGGCTTTTCGTATCGCGCGTCGCCATGAGCACGTCGCCGACGAGCGCGCCGGGGCCGTGCACCGCCGTGAGGCTCCGCTCGCCGGACGGCAGAAGGCTCTCCGCCCGCACGCCGCCCGAGAGGACCACCGCGCATGCGCTCACCGCGTCGCCCGTGAGCCAGAGCGCCTCGCCGCGCTCATACCGCCGCTCGGCCGCGCCCAGACATTCTGTCAGCGCAAAAACGTCGTTGGGAGCGATGCGCGCGAACAGCGGGCAGCGCAAAAGCGCCGATCTTTCCGTATCTGTCGTGCGTCTCACCCCGCTTTGTTGCCGCAGCAACTTACAATTCGGGTATACTATACTATACTGTCAGCGAAATGTCAAAAGCGGAGGAACCCGATCTATGAAAATCCAAAAACTTACCGCGCTCGCCCTTGCGCTGGCGCTCCTCTTCTCTCTTGCCGCCTGCGGCGCACCCGCCGCGGAAGCGCCCGTTGAGGCCACGGAAGCCCCGGCGGAGCCGACCGAAGCGCCGGTCGCGGCGGCGGAAGAGGCGGCCGAGGCCGTCACGGTACGCCTTGCCGCGCTCACCGGCCCCACGGCCATGGGCATGGCGAAGATCTTTTCGGACGCCGACGCCGGCAAGGCGGCGAACAACTACGAATACGCGCTCTACGGCGCGGCGGACGAGCTGACGCCGCAGCTTCTGCAGGGCGGCGTGGACATCGCCGCGGTGCCGCTCAATCTTGCGAGCGTACTTTATAATAAGACCTCCGGCGGCGTGAAGCTCTGCGCCGTGGGCGTGCTGGGCGTGCTGTATATCACGGAGTTCAACGGCGAGACCGTGCAGTCTCTTGCCGATCTCAAGGGAAAAACGGTCTACGCGACCGGCAAGGGCAGCACGCCGGAATATTTCCTGCGGTATCTGCTCGCCGAGAACGGGCTCGATCTCGACACCGACGTGACCGTGGAATGGAAGAGCGAGCCGAGCGAGGTCGTCGCGCTCCTCAAGGCCGAAAACGGCGGCATTGCGATGCTGCCGCAGCCCTATGTCACCGCCGCTGCCGCGCAGCTCGGTGAGGGCTTCCGCACCGCGGTGAGCCTTTCCGAGGCGTGGGATGCGCTCGATAACGGCAGCCGCTGCGTGACGGCGGGCGTCGTTGTCCGCGCCGAATTTGCCGAGGCGCACCCCGAGGCAGTCGAGGCGTTCCTTGCGGAGATGGCGGAGAGCGTCGATTGGGTCAACGCCGATCCCGCGGATGCCGGCGAGATCTGCGGCGCGCTCAACATCGTCAAGGCGCCCATTGCGGCGAAAGCCATCCCGAACTGCAATCTGGTGTGTCTGACCGGCGAGGAAATGATCTCCGCGGCCACTGGCACGCTGGAAACGCTCTTCGCGCTCAACCCTTCCGCCGTCGGCGGCGCGCTGCCGGGCGAGGACTTCTGGTTCGGTGCGTAAGGGCGCGAAAAAATTCAGCTCCGACAGCGCCGCGGCGAGATTTTTCGCCGCGGCTCTCGCACTTTGCGTCTGGCAGGCGGGCGCCATGGCGCTCGGGAACGATCTGCTGCTCGTAACGCCCATTGCCGTCGCGCGGCGGCTCGGTGAGCTTATCGTAACGGCGGACTTCTGGGCGACGCTCGGCTTCACGTTTTCGCGCATTTCGCTCGGCTTTCTGCTCGCGCTCGCGCTCGCGGGGATCCTCGCGGCGCTCTCCGCCGCCGTGCCGTTTATCGAAACACTGCTGCGGCCCTACGTCGCGGCGATCCAGTCGGTGCCGGTCGCGTCGTTCATCGTGATCGCCTTTCTGTGGCTCTCGGCGCGGCGGCTTTCGACGTTTATCGCCTTTTTGATGGTCTTTCCGGTATTGTATACAAATCTGCTGCAGGGTATCCGCGCCGCCGACCGAAACCTTCTGGAAATGGCGGACGTGTTCCGTCTCTCTCCGGGCCGGCGCGTCCGGTGCATTTTCCTTCCGGCGCTGCGCCCCGCCCTGTTCGCGGGCTGCCGCGTCGCGCTCGGGCTCTGCTGGAAAGCGGGCGTCGCGGCGGAGGTCATCGGCGTTGTGGCGCGAAGCGTCGGCGGCAAGCTCTACGACGCCAAAGCGTATCTGGAGATCGCCGATCTTTTCGCGTGGACGGTTGTGATCGTCGCGGTGAGTGCTCTTTTTGAGCGCGTATTTCTCTTTCTTCTCGGCAAAATCTTTGACGCTCTGGAGCACGCGGTATGACGAACGCCATTTTGATAACAAATCTTTCAAAAAGCTACGGCGAAACGGTCGTTTTCCGCAATTTTTCGGCCAGGCTCCCGCTCGGCGAAACGACCGTCATCACCGGCGTTTCCGGCGGCGGGAAAACGACGCTGCTGCGGCTCATCCTCGGTCTTGAAACGCCGGACGGAGGCGAGATCGCCGGTGTTCCGGCGCGCCGCGCCGCGGTATTTCAGGAGGATCGGCTCTGCCCGCAGCTCACGGCGCTCGAAAACGTTCTGCTCACCGCCGGACGGAAAAAGGAGCGCGAGGCGCGCGATATACTGGCGCGGCTCGGCCTTGGCGAGAGTCTCGCCGTTCCCGCCGCGGAGCTCTCCGGCGGGATGCGGCGGCGGTGCGCGCTCGCGCGCTCTCTCTGCGCGGAGTTTGATCTGCTTGTGCTCGATGAGCCGTTCAAGGGGCTGGACGAGGCAAACCGCCGCGCCGCCATGGACGCGGTGTGCGCCGTCTCCGATGACAAAACCGTTTTACTTGTCACCCACGACGCCGCCGAAGCTGAATTTTTCGGCGGAAACCGGCTTTCTGTCCCTTGACAGCGCGCCGTTTCCACGATAGAATACAGGCACTCCGAGGGGGAGTAGTCTGCCGCCATGCGCGGCTGCAAGTCAACAGTACTCGGCGGGTCTCCCGCCTGGTTTGCATGAAATGACCAGACCCGCGGACAGAACCGTGTTATCGCTTCTGTCCGCGGGTCTTTTCATCATTTGAAAAACACATCCGAACATTCATCAAGGAGGGGTTTTCTTTGAGATTCTATTGCGAAGAAGCCGAAGCCGTACTGCGCGACGTGGACAGCACATCCGAAGGTCTCACGAGCGCCGAGGCGGAAAAACGTCTCGCGGCCTACGGCAAAAACAAGCTGGCCGAGGGCAAGAAGGACTCGCTCATCAAGCGGTTCTTCCAGCAGATGGGCGACCCGATGATCATCATCCTGCTCGTCGCCGCGGCGATCAGCGGCGTGCTGGCCGTTGTGCAGGGCGAGAGCTTTGCCGACGTCATCATCATCCTCGCCGTTGTCATCATCAACGCGGTGCTCGGCGTCTATCAGGAAAGCAAGGCGGAAAAGGCCATCGAAGCCCTGCAGCAGATGTCCGCCGCCACATCCAAGGTGCTGCGTGACGGGAAGATGGTCACCATCCACAGCGAGGATCTCGTCGTGGGCGACGTGGTGATCCTCGAGGCCGGCGACGCGATCCCGGCGGACGGCCGCATTCTCACGAGCGCCAGCATGAAGATCGAGGAAGCCGCCCTCACCGGCGAGAGCGTCCCCGTGAGCAAGTTTATCGACATCATCAACCTTGCGCCCGACACGAAGGATGTCCCGCTCGGCGACCGCAAGAACATGGTGTATATGGGCTCCACGGTCGTTTACGGCCGCGGCACCGCCGTCATCACCGCCACCGGCATGGACACCGAGATGGGCAAGATCGCGGACGCCCTCTCCAATGCCGAGCAGGGCCAGACCCCGCTGCAGATCAAGCTCAGCCAGCTCTCGAAGATCCTCACCTGGCTCGTGCTCGGCATCTGCGTCATCATTTTCGCGGTGCAGCTCCTGCGCGCGGGCGGCTTCAGCTTTGAAGTCATTCTCAACTCCTTTATGATCGCGGTCTCGCTCGCCGTGGCTGCCATCCCGGAGGGTCTCGCCGCGGTCGTTACGGTCGTTCTTTCCATCGGCGTTACGAACATGTCCCGCCGCAACGCGATCATCCGCCGTCTGACGGCGGTCGAAACGCTCGGCTGCGCGCAGATCATCTGCTCGGACAAGACCGGCACGCTCACGCAGAACCGCATGACCGTCACCGACACATGGACGGACGACCCCATCCTGCTCGCCAAGGCCATGGCGCTCTGCAGCGACGCGAAGCGAGGTCTCGGCATGCACTCCGCCGAGGGCGAGCCGACAGAGGCCGCGCTCGTCAACCACGCGCACGATCTCCGGCTCTACAAGGATGAGCTGGACGAGAAATTCCCCCGCATCGGCGAAGCGCCGTTCGATTCCGGCCGCAAAATGATGTCCACCGTCCACAACGAGAACGGCAGGACCGTGCAGTACACCAAGGGCGCGACGGAAATGCTGCTCGAGCGCTGCTCCGGCTACTGGTACGAGGGCAAGATCCACCCGATCACGGAGGAATATAAGGAGAACGTCCGCCGCCATGCCAAGGAGTTTGCCGACCGCGCGCTGCGCGTGCTCGGCGCGGCGTTCCGCCCCTGGGACGGCGTCCCGGCGGACTATGAGGCCGAAACGCTTGAGCACGATCTCGTGTTCATCGGCTTCCTCGGCATGATCGACCCCTGCCGTCCGGAGGTCTACGGCGCGATCCGCGAATGCCGCGAGGCCGGCATCCGCCCGATCATGATCACCGGCGACCACATCGACACCGCCGTTGCCATCGCGCGCGATCTCGGCATTCTCACGGACGATACCCGCGCCATCACCGGCTCGCAGCTCGGCGAGATGAGCGACGAGGAGTTCGCGAAGGTCTTTAAGGAAATTTCCGTTTACGCCCGCGTACAGCCCGAGCACAAAACGCGCATCGTCAACGCCTGGCGCAACGCCGGGTACGTCACCGCCATGACCGGCGACGGCGTGAACGACGCGCCCTCCATCAAGTCCGCCGACATCGGCGTCGGCATGGGCATCACCGGTACGGACGTGACGAAAAACGTGGCCGACATGGTGCTCGCGGACGACAACTTTGCCACGATCGTCGGCGCGGTCGAGGAAGGCCGCCGCATTTACGACAACATCCGCAAGGCCATCCAGTTCCTGCTCGGCTCGAACATGAGCGAGGTCATCAGCATCTTCGTCGCCACGCTCCTGGGCTTCACGATCCTCGAGCCGGTGCACCTGCTCTGGATCAACCTTGTGACCGACTGCTTCCCGGCGCTCGCGCTCGGCATGGAAAACGCCGAGAAGGACATCATGCAGCGCCGCCCGCGCAGCGCGAAGGCCGGCATCTTCGCCGGCGGCATGGGCGGGGATATCGCCTATCAGGGTCTGATGGTATCGGTGCTCGTGCTCGCTTCCTATTTCATCGGCCACTTCATGGAATCCGGCGTGTGGGAGATCCCGGCAAACGGCCTGAGCCCCGACGGCACGACCATGGCGTTCCTCACTATGTCCATGGCGGAAATTTTCCACAGCCTGAACATGCGCTCGCAGCGCGGCAGTCTCTTCACGATGGGCTCGCGCAACTGGGCGCTGCTCGTCTCGTCTTTCGCGGCGCTGCTTCTGACGACGCTCGTGTGCGAGGTGCCGTTCATCGCCGCGGCGTTCGATTTCACCAGTGTGGAATTTAATGAGTATATCATCGCTATCGGCATGGGTTTCCTCGTTATCCCGATCGTAGAGATCGTGAAATTCTTCCAGCGTCTCGCGGCAAAGAAGAAAGTCGGACAGAATTAACAATTTGTCTATGCAAATTCCTTTTTGTGTGGTATAATATGCTCACAACCACGAAAGGAGTTGGATGGAATGAAATTCACCATCACGGGCAAGAAGCTGGAAGTCAGCGAGGAACTCCGCGCCTACGCCGAGAAAAAGGTCGGCAAGATCGAACGCCTTTTCCGCAGCGGGGACAGCGAAGCCTTCATCACCTTCAGCCGCGAACGCGGTCGCTACACCGCCGAGGTCACTCTCAAAAACAACGGTATGTTCTACCGGGTGAGCGAGACGACCGGGGATATGTTCGCGTCCATTGACTCCGCCTGCGCGTCCATCGAGCGCCAGATCCGCAAGAACAAGACCCGTCTTGAGAAGAAGCTCAAGGCCGGCCCGATCGAGTGGACGGATACCGGCGTCGGCCCCGTGGACGAAGAAGAGGAAAGCGGCGATTTCACCATCGTCCGCACCAAGCGCTTCTCCATCAAGCCGATGACGCCGCAGGAGGCCATCCTGCAGATGAACCTGCTGGAGCATGAGTTCTATGCCTTCCTCAACAGCGAAGACGCGGATGCCTTTTCGGTCGTCTACCGCCGCAAGAACGGCGGCTACGGCCTGATCTCCGATACGGAGGAATAAACCGAATATACGCAAAAAGGCAGGGGCAAACGCCCCTGCCTTTTTTATGTAGAAAAGCCCCTTCCGCCGCGGCGAAGCCGCAGCGGATGGGGTGTCGTTTGACGAAGCTCTCCCCCGCCGGAACCATCCCGCGGGGGAGAATCTTTATTTCAAATGCTTCTCCATATAGAAGAGCCCGTCGTCCTTCCGGCGGACGCGGTAGCCGTCCATATAGGTGTAGCCCATCTTTTCATAAAAGCCAAGCGCCGCCGTGGTGGGAATGAGCCAGGCGCGGCTGCACTGCGTATAGAGCTCATCGGCTTCCAGCGCGTGAAAAAGCATGGCGCCGTATCCCTTTCCAATGGCCTCCGGCGTGAGGAACAGTCCGTAGATCAGGCACTCGTCCTCGCCGGTCTTGCGGACGCCGCCCATGCCGAGGAGCACTTCGCCGTCGCAGAGCACATAGGTGTGTCCGGTCTCGGAAAAGCCAAGGATCGCCTCGGGGCGGTATTTCTCCACGAGCAGGGGGATCCATGGCTCCTCCTCCGGCGCGGTGTGTTTGCTGTTATATTCCAGCAGCGTCCGCGCCGCCAGACGGCTGAGCGCAGCTTCCTCTCCGGGAACAAACCGGCGTATCTCCATAACCCCGTCCTCCTGATAATGATCTGCCAACGCCATATTACCCGTCTCCGCCCGTCTTCGCAAGTCCTTTGCGGTGAACCGGCAGTCAGCCGGAAACGGTAAAGCCCTCGGCCCAGTTCCGACGGCCGACAGGGCAGCGGTTCACGATCTCCTCCGCGATAATCCCGCGGGCATGGACCAGCGCGGTGTTCTCCGTACAGTACTGCGCAACGGCGCTTTCGGCGTCGCTCTCCGCGCCGAAGAGCCCCAGTTCGGCGGAAACTTCAAATTCGTAGTCCGCCGAATGAAGATACACCAGCGCCTCAAAAACCATACCGCCGGAAACTTCCCCGTACACCGGCCTTCGCCGGACGGAGAAGGCGTCCGGAGCATCGCGGAATCCGGGCTGCGTTTTGTAATACCGCACGGCCTCTTCGGCGCTTTCAGTGGAAGCAAACAGGCCCAGTCCCTTCGGACTGTATACCGGCTCCCCGCCGGAGCGGAAGAACAGGTGCGTCAATTCGTATACGGTCATGATTTTTCCTTTCGGCATATCCGCCGCTGCAATAAAAAGCTACAGGCAGCCGCGCAGGGACTGCTCGGCCCGTTGTATTTCGCTGATTTCTTCGGAAAGCCACGCACGGTTCCGCTGCACCATCGCGTTATAATTTGAGCGCGTAAAGTACTCCTCCACAGACGGCGAGCCGTTCTTGCAGGGAAAAGTCAAAGGGCAGTCGGTATCTCTTGCGGGCAGCCAGAACTCCATGAGCACCAGCAGCCCCTGCAGGGGATCGACGCTGAGCGTTTCGAGCAGCCGAGTCAGGCGGTACGCCCGCCATTTCCGCTTTTGCAGCGAAAGATCGCTCCCGTCAAGAGCGGCGAACCCTTTTATTTTTGCGTCCATGGCCTCGTAGTCATTTCCCTCGCAGAGGATGGAAACGATCCGATCCGTCTGCGGGCCTTCCTGCGTTAAGCAGAGATTGAGAAAGTCGAGAACTTCTTGTCGGGCCAGTTCTGCCGGAGTCCCACCGTCACCGTACAGACCAACAGCTATCAGCTTCCAGAAAATCTTCAGACCGATAGACCGCAAAAAAACAAGTGCATTCATAGTGTGTTCGGGCTCCTTTTTTATCACGGCGAGCGTGCGGGTAAGTTTCCCGTCAGTCCATAGCGCCCAGCGCTTTCATTGCGGCGAAGAAGGGGTCGGCTTCGCCGTTGGGGTTTGCGGTTCGGGTCGCTTCAAAAACATACCACGGATACTCCAGATCGTGGACGAGGATCGGGATCGGCCGGCCGAATTTTTCCCGGATAAAGCCGCTCTCCTGCAGCGCCCTTGCCGCGGCGGCCGCCTGCGTGAGCAGCTCGTAATATCCGGCGGGGCCTTTGCCGATATAACGCATTTTGCTGTCGTAGCTGGCGGCCGGGTCTTCGTACCCGATGTTTTCCACACCGTTTTCCGCGTACCATGCAAAGAGCGTTTTCATGCCCTCGTCGTCCTCGTCGGCGAGGATGACCGGTGTTTCGTTCTGCCGCCAGAAGGCATAGTTCCACCGCTCTTCCGACAGCGCGCCCGCACCGGCGCAGTCGCTTTCTGTATTGTAACTCACGCAGAACTCCGTCACATTGGAGCGGCCTCCGTATTCCTGTACCGGATTTGCGGAGACTAAAAACGAGATCGCGTAAACGCCCTCCTCGTCCCACGCGGACAGAATGCCGCGCAGCTTTGTCTGAAGGTATGTCTGTAAGTTGGTCATTTGCGTACTCCTCGGCAAATTTTGTCCGCAACATCTGGCCGCTTTCGGAATATTTCGCACAGGCAGAATTTGCCGCGCTCCGACCAGTCGAAGCTGAGGTAGTATTTCATATACCGGAGCGCCGTTTCGGCGTCATCGAACAAGCCGTTCGGATTCAGCGCGTTGAAATAGGCGAGAAACGCCGTCCCTTCCTTGTCGCAGCCGTGCCACCGGCAGATAAACAGGCAGTCATTGATGATGGAAAAGGCTCCGTTGATATCCGGCGCGTATGTTATATCAAATCCGCAGGACGAATATCCCGCGGGGGCTTCCGCGTCCGAGTCGTATACGCGGAACCAAACCACATCGCAGTTCTCCGTGGAAAAGAGCACATCGCGGAGGGCGAAGACCTCGCTTTCGGATCTCCGGCAGCTTTCCCGATAAAAATCAAACTTCTGTGGCGCGGTTTCATACGACGGATTCCCGATCCCTGCGTACATCTTTTTCGGTGCATCTCCCTGCGGAAGTCCATACGGCTTAATGCCGGGCATCGCACGGAACCGCGGCAGCTCTTTCTGGTATACGTATTCGTATTTCTCCACGATACAGAAACCCGCGCTTATTTCCTCGTAAGGCGCTTCTGTTATCACGTTTGTTTCATTGCGGCAATACAGCGTCATGTCCGAAGTCCTTTCCCGACCGGCACGGAGATGCAGCAAAGGCCCCCTCGGGCGAGGGGGCCTTTTTGTCAGAGTTTTTCGACGGCGTCAGCCATGCCGTCGAGCCAGTCGCCGGAGAAGACCTCCATGAGACCGCCGTCGGAGCAGGCGGCGAGACGCGGATCGATCGGGAGCTTGGCAACGTTGGGAATGCCGTGCAGCGCCGCGAGACCGTCGGCACGGCTTGCGCCGAAGATCTCATGCTTCGCGCCGCAGTCCGGGCAGACGTAATACGACATATTCTCCACGAGACCGACGACGTTTTTCTTCATCATCGCGGCCATGTTGACCGCCTTTTCCACGATCATGCCGACGAGCTCCTGCGGGCTCGCCACGACGATCACGCCGTCCACCGGCAGCGACTGGAACACCGTCAGCGGCACGTCGCCCGTTCCGGGAGGCATATCGACGAACATATAGTCCACATCGCCCCAGTGCACATCCGTCCAGAACTGGTTGACGACGCCCGCGATCACCGGGCCGCGCCAGAGCACCGGCTCCGTTTCCTTTTCGAGCAGGAGGTTGATGCTCATCACCTTGATGCCGGTGTGGGATTCGAGTGGCTCAATGCCGTTTTCGCTCTGGAAGCAGTTGCCGTGGATGTTGAACGCCTTCGGGATGGAGGGGCCGGTGATGTCGGCGTCGAGAATGGCGGTCTTATAGCCGCGGCGCTGCATGAGCACCGCGAGCATCGACGTGACCATCGACTTGCCGACGCCGCCCTTGCCGCTCACCACGGCGATGACCTTGCCGACGCGGGAGGCGCTGTTCAGCGGCTGAAGAAGGCTCTGCGGTTCGGTGCGCTCGCCGCAGGACGAGCCGCAGGTCGAACAATCGTGCGTGCATTCACTCATAGGGTAAAAATCTCCTTGGAAATGATAATGTGTGGTTTACAGCCCCAGCAGGGCGGAGGCAATGGAAAAATAGATCAGCAGGGACAGAACGTCCACGATCGTCGTGATGAACGGGCTTGCCATGACTGCGGGGTCAAACCCCAGCTTTTCCGCGAGGATCGGCAGCGAGCAGCCGACGAGCTTTGCGATGAACACGACGCACACGAGCGTCAGACACACGACCGCCGCGACGAGCGCGGTGACGCCGTTGTGGAGCAGCAGGTTGTCCACGAGCATCATTTTGGCGAAATTCGCGCCCGCGAGGCACACGCCGCAGAGGACACTCACGCGGATCTCCTTCCAGATGACCGCCCAGAGATCGGAAAATTCAATCTCGCCGAGCGCGAGACCGCGGATGACGGCGACGGACGCCTGCGTGCCGCTGTTGCCGCCCGTGCCGGAGAGCATCGGGATGAACGACGAGAGCACAAGGCATGCCGCGAGCTGGTTTTGGAAATGGTTGATGATGAGCCCTGTGAACGTGGCCGAGAGCATGAGGATGAGAAGCCACGGAATACGCGCTTTCCATGTTTCGCGCACGCTCGTATAGAGATACGGCCGCTCCGAGGGCGCCATACCGGCCATCTTTTCAATGTCCTCGGTGGCCTCTTCTTCCATAACGTCGATGGCGTCGTCTACGGTGACGATGCCGACGAGCCGGTTTTCGGTGTCCACGACCGGGAGGGCGTTGAAGTTATATTTGGAGAACATCTGTGCGACGGTCTCCTGGTCCTCGGACGTCGTGACGGAGATGACATTCGGCTCCATGATGTCCTCGATCACATCGTCATCGTCCGAGAGGATGAGCGTGCGCAGCGAGAGCGCGCCGATGAGCCGGCCCTTGTCGATCACATAGCAGGTGTTGATCGTTTCCTTATCGACGCCGGTGCGCTTGATGCGCTTGGTCGCCTCCTCCACGGTCATCTGCGGGCGGAGGGAGACGAACTCCGTCGTCATGATGCTGCCGGCGCTGTCCTCCGGATAGCGCAGGATCTCGTTGATCATCCGGCGCATGTCGGGGTCGGCCTGCCGGAGAATGCGCTTTACGACGTTCGCGGGCATCTCCTCGACGAGATCGACCGCGTCGTCCACATACAGCTCGTCCACGACCTCTTTGAGCTCGGTGTCCGAAAAGCCGCGGATGAGCAGCTCCTGCTGCTCGGGCTGCATTTCGACGAATGTTTCCGCCGCCAGCTCCTTCGGCAGCAGCCGGAAAAGGAGCGGCAGGGCAAGCTCATCCGTCTCTTCAAAAACCGCCGCCACGTCCGCCGGGTTCATCGTTACGAGAATGTCCCGGAGCGCGGCGTATTTCTTCCCCTCGATCAGCGCGGAGAGCGTGCTTTCGAGAGTGACGGTAGTCTCTGCCATCGGGTCTTACCTCCTTGAATATTTATGGGGAGCTAAGACACAGGAGGGCGGATTATGCGCCGGCGGCCACAGATGCCGGCGGTGTTTCCATCGACAATCGACCCTCGCCTGTGCCGCTGGTACTGTGACCGGATTCCATGACCTTCACCTCACATAAAACAAAATAAACTTGCCGGAGCTTTTAACTTATATATTATATGCCCAAATGCGCCGCAAGTCAAACCGAAACGGGCGTTAATTTCCGCTTTTGCCGTCGATTTCCGGCGGTTCGGCGCGCTCGATCTTTTTGATCTGCTTTTCGTATTTGGTCCGCGCGCCCATCACTTCACGTCCGCAGCCCGTGCAGCGAAGCTTGAAGTCCGCGCCGATGCGCAGCACCTCCCACCGGCATGCGCCGCAGGGGTGATTTTTTTTCAGTACAAGAATGTCTCCGACACGGATATCCATACATATTTTCCTCCAAACTGGGAAATATCCCCACAGGGGGTGATCCAATGCATACACAGCAGCTCACGGCGCGGTTTCCGACCGGGGATGAGATGAACGCCGCGCTTGCCGACCTTCGCCGCAGCGGGGCCGTGTGCCACACCGGGGCGATCCCGTATGACGGGTTGGGGCCGTCGCCGGTGCTCCGCTTCTCGGTGCGCGAAGCGGACCTTTGTCTGGCGAAGGCCATCATACGGCATGCCGGCGGACGAGTTTAGTCAAGGCAAAAGGCGGAGGGCGCGCCGCAAACCCCTCAGTCAGCCTGACGGCTGCCAGCTCCCCTGTTAGGGGAGCCAAGTTCGTTGTCGGGAAACCGGCTTTCCTCCCCTAATAGGGGAGGTGGCAAAACCGGAGGTTTTGACGGAAGGGTTTTGCGGCAAGGCAATTCCCCAGCCCCCTTTGCGCAAGGGGGCCTTTTTTATTTCTTGATCAGCTCCCAATAGGCTTTTGCGGCCTGCTCGGTCTTGTTGTCGCCGTATTCGTAGTAATGCGCGTTTTTGAGCGAGTCGGGCAGATACTGCTGCCGCACCCAGTGGCCGGGATAATTGTGCGGGTATTTGTACCCCTGCTCGCGCTCAAAGCCCGTGCCGTCGGCGTGGACGTTCTGCATCTCGCGCGGGATGTTGCCGCTCTTCCCGGCGCGCACGTCGGCGCGGGCCGCGTCGATCGCGGCGACGACGCTGTTCGATTTCGGCGCCGTGGCGAGCAGAATGCACGCCTGCGCGAGCGGGAGCTGCGCCTCCGGCAAGCCGAGCTGCAGAGCGTTATCCACGCACGCCTTCACGATGCTCACCGCCTGCGGGTACGCCATGCCGATGTCCTCGCTCGCCGAGCAGAGGATACGGCGGCACGCACCGGGCAGATCCCCGGCCTCGAGCAGCCGCGCAAGATAGTGCAGCGCCGCGTCCGGATCGGAGCCGCGCAGCGATTTCATCAGCGCGGAGACAACGTCGTAGTGCTCGTCGCCCTCGCGGTCGTAGCGCATGGCGCTCCGCTGCGTCACGGCGCGCGCGTCGTCCGGCGAGAGCACGACCTTTCCGTCGATGCGCGGCGCGGCGGTGAACAGAAGCTCCACGGCGTTGAGCGCCTTGCGCACATCGCCGCCGCAGCCCTGCGCCACGAGCGACACGACCTCGTCCGGGCAGTCGGCCTCGACGCCCTCCCGCTCGGAGAGCAGCCGCACGGCCCGGCGCACCGCGCCCTCCACGTCGCGCGCCGAGATCGCCTTGAACTCAAACACCGTGCTGCGCGAGAGGACGGCGTTGTATACATAGAAGTACGGGTTCTCCGTTGTGGACGCAATGAGCGTGATCGAGCCGTTCTCGATAAACTCCAGCAGGCTCTGCTGCTGCTTTTTATTGAAGTACTGGATCTCATCGAGATACAGAAGAATGCCGTTCGGCGCGAGCATGGTGTCCAGCTCGTCGATGATCGCGCGGATGTCCGCAAGCCCCGCGGTCGTGGCGTTGAGCTTTCGCAGCGTGCGGTTCGTCTTTTCCGCGATGATGCGCGCGACGGTCGTTTTGCCCGTGCCGGACGGGCCGTAAAAGATCATGTTCGGGATATCGCCGCTCTCGATAATGCGGCGCAGCAGCCCGCCCTTGCCGAGAATGTGGTTCTGGCCGACGACGTCGTCCAGCTCCGTCGGGCGCAGCTCGTCCGCCAGCGGGCGGTATTTTTTCTCCGGCAATCGGAACGCCTCCTTTGAAATATGCGATATTTTATTATACCGTTTTTCCTCCGTCAAAACAACCGCGAATCTTGTCACGGGGCGCGGAAACGTGGTAGAATCGCAGCGAGGTGATTCTCATGCGGACAAAAGAACAGATCGATGGAATTCTCGCCGCGCTCGAGCGCGAATACCCGATGGCGGACTGCACGCTCACCGAACGGGACGCCTGGCGGCTGCTCGTGCAGGTGCGGCTCGCCGCGCAGTGCACCGACGCGCGCGTGAATCTCGTCACGCCCGCGCTCTTCGCGCGCTTCCCGACCGCGGAGACCATGGCCGCGGCGGACATCGGCGAGGTCGAAGAGCTCATCCGCTCCTGCGGCTTTTACCACGGCAAGGCGCGCGATCTCGTCTGGCAGGCGCAGCGCATCACGGAGGTCTACGGCGGCAAGGTGCCGGACAATATGGACGATCTCCTGACGCTCCCCGGCGTGGGGCGCAAAAGCGCCAATCTCATTCTCGGCGACGTGTTCCGTCAGCCCGGCGCGGTCGTGGTGGACACGCACTGCATCCGTCTCTCGAACCGTCTGGGTCTCGTCGATAACGACAAGGATCCCGTGCGCATCGAAAAGGCGCTGCGCGCCGTCCTCCCGCCGGAGAAATCGAACGATTTCTGCCACCGGCTCGTGCTGCACGGACGTGCCGTGTGCACCGCGCGTAAGCCGCTCTGTGACATTTGTTGCTGTGCGGCGTACTGTAAAACGTTAAATCAATAAAATTTTCTATTGCATTTCCCGCATACACGGCGTATAATCCTCATATTATTTTTTGAGATACCGCGGGAAAAAGAGGGGAAATGCAATATGACGATTTATGACCACTGGCTGTACCGGTTTCTGACGGGGCCGCTGAACAACGTGGCATGGCTGTACATCCTGCTGCCGTGCGTGTTCGCCGGGGGTATTTATCTGACCGTTGGCAGCGGAGCGGTGCAGTTCCGGCGCTTCGGTTACGCGATGAAAAACACCGCCGGAAAGCTCTTCCGAAAGCAGGAGACGGCGCACGGAGCCATCACGCCGCTGCAGGCCGTAACGACGGCGCTTGCCGCGACCGTCGGCACGGGCAACATCGTCGGCACGTCGCAGGCGATCGCCATGGGCGGCTACGGCGCGGTGTTCTGGCTGTGGATGGCGGCGCTGCTCGGCATGGTCATCAAGTATTCGGAAGTCCTTCTGGCCGTCAAATACCGCGAGCGCGACGCGCGCGGCGACTGGGTCGGCGGCCCGATGTACTATATCAAAAACGGCATGGGCGATAAGTGGAAGTGGCTCGCCGGGGCGTTCAGCGTGCTGGCGGCGCTCGCGGCGTTCGGCATCGGCAACATGTCGCAGGCCAACTCCATCGTCGGCTCGGTGACGGACGCGGTGTGTGCCGTGAACCCCGATTTCGGCGGCCAGGCGGCACTGCGCTGGGGGCTCGGCATCGGCCTTGCGCTGCTCACGGCGCTCGTGCTCTTCGGCGGCATCAAGCGCATCGGCGCTGTTACGGAAAAACTCATTCCGTTTATGAGCGTGGCGTATATCCTTATGACGCTCATCGTCATTTTCGGCAACCTCGGCGGCGTCGGCCGGGCGTTCAAGGAGATCTTCTCCGCGGCGTTCGCGCCCCGCGCCATTCTCGGCGGCGCGGCGAGCATCACGATCCGTCAGGCGGTCGTCTGGGGATTGCGCCGGAGCGCCTTCTCCAACGAGGCCGGTCTCGGCTCCGCGCCGATCGCGCACGCCGCCGCGCACTGCGACGGCCCGGTCGAGCAGGGCATTTACGGCATTTTCGAGGTGTTCATGGACACCATCGTCATCTGCACGCTCACCGCGCTCACAATCATCATCAGCGGCGTGGATGTGACGTTCGGCGTAAAGCCCGGCAGCGCGCTCATCACGGCGGCGTTCGGCACGGTGTTCAACGGCACGTTCTCCTCGGTGTTCATCGCCGTGGCGCTCACGCTCTTTGCGTATTCAACGATCCTCGGCTGGTCGCTTTACGGCTCGCGCTGCGTGCAGTACCTGCTGGGTCTCCGCGCCGCGAAGGTCTACCAGTTCGTTTTCATTATCATGATCGTCGTCGGCAGCGTCTCCTCGCTCGACTTTGTCTGGAACATCGCCGACACGCTCAACGGTCTCATGGCGATCCCGAACTTCATCGCGCTCTTCGCGCTCAGCCCCGTGATATTCAAGATCACCAGGGAATATTTCCGCGGCGTCGATCTCGCGAGCGCCAAACACGAATAAAAAAGCAACATCCCGCCTCCATCGGAGACGGGATGTTTTGTATACGAAGGGGAAAGCGTCGATTAACAAGAGCACACACGTCGGACAGCCAGTCTTTTCGGTGCTTTTT
>ERZ773188.1823-NODE-1823-length-22434-cov-113.752268_pt1 | contig 22434 bp, 20 predicted proteins | sample MGYA00581011_ERZ773188 | MGnify/ENA primary metagenome ERZ773188 (study PRJEB29015, sample SAMEA2737798) | human gut metagenome | biome: human gut; feature: human-associated habitat; material: faeces | place: China | collected 2012 ...
ATGCGATGATTTTAATTAAAACTTAACTTGCAGTCTTACCATAGGGCTTTGAACCCTTTGAACCCTTTGAACCCTCTGAACCCTCTGAACCCTCTGAACCCTTTGAACCCTTTGAACCCTTTCACTGGAAAATGCTTATCTCTTCTCAAAATTATCTCATATCTATCAATCAAGGAGGTTTTCATCATGAAGTACACATTTTTAGGACATGCATGCTTTAAGATTGATACAGGAAAAGAAAGGCTCCTTTTTGATCCGTTTCTTACAGGAAACGGGCAGGCTGCGATGAAGGCGGATAAGGTAAGATGCGATTACATCCTCCTTTCCCATGCTCACAGCGATCATTTTGGCGACGCCAATGAAATTGCACTCCGCACGGGGGCTAAGGTGGTAGCTATTCCCGAGGTTATTGCCCTTTTCTCCAAGTCCCTGTCCAATTTCCAGCCCATGAATCTGGGCGGTACTTTCCATGCTGACTTCGGTGATGTGAAAATGGTGCAGGCTTTCCACAGCTGCGGAGCAGCTGGCGGCACACCCTGTGGCTTTATTATTTCCTTCAAAGAAGGCCCTGTGGTTTACTATTCCGGAGATACCGCCCTTTTCGGCGACATGAAACTCTTTGGCGAGCTCTATGATATTGACTATGCTATTCTGCCTATTGGCGATAACTACACCATGGGACCGGACGATGCCATTCTGGCGGGAAAATTCCTGAAGGCAAAACATGTGATACCCCTCCATTACAATACATGGCCTGTGATTTCACAGAACGTGGACGTTTTCAAGACAAAGGCGGCAGAGGAAGGGCTTGATGTTATGATTGTCCACCCCGGAGAAACGATAGATTTATAATAAAAGGCATAGAAGTAAAACCATGAATCCTCTGGTTCATGGTTTTGCCTTTTTCTATTTTCATACATGGAGACGCAGATGAGTAAAGAAGATAAGTTTTTTGAAAGCCTTCGTGATTTTGCCGGCTTTACCGGCAGAGTCGGATTTCTTTTGGAAGAAACGGCAGAAGGCCGCATGGCAGTTTCCGACAGCTATAAAGAGTGCTCCGATATCAAGATGAAATGCAGAGAATCCTACGGCCTTCTGATGGAGCGGATGTATAAGGCCTACAAGGATCCTTCCCAGCTGGATAACGCGAGGGGGCTTATTGAACGGATGTATCATATAGTAGATATTTCCAAAAGCATTCTGGGCCAGCTGGATATGGCCATGGTGGGAGAAACACCGGAGGAACTCACCCTTATGGTCCGCCTGTCGGCAGCATCTCTTTCAGAGCTGAAGAAAATCATGGATTACACCACTGATGTCTCGGAAAACTTCATGAAAATGGAAGCCCGCTGCCGTCGGATTTATACTTTCGAAGAAAGAGGGGATGACTGCTTTCGCAGGATGATGAAAAAGCTGTATGGATCTGAAACTAAAGCAGCAGAGCTGGTGTACTGGAAAGAAATCTTTGATCACCTGGAGGAAGTGCTTGATGCCTCTGCCGGAACGGTACCGCTGCTGCAGAAAATCATTACCCGTTACTGAAGATTTTTTATCGTTACTGGAATCAGCGGCTAAGAGCCCTGTTTTTCCCTGTCAGCCGGAAGGGCAGTGAAGGCATGGTTTCATTTATGGAGTCTGCTTTTATCAGATTCTTTATATGCTGCCGGCCATGGGATTTTCCTAAGGAAGCGCTGATTAAATCATTGTTTGCTTTTATTCTTGAATTTTTATGCAATGCGAGGAATGGGCTGACGCGAATAGCGAGCTATTTAAGGAAGCCCATGACGAAACAGTGCATAAAAATTCTTATAAAAGAAAACTCTATGAATTAATCAGCGCTTCCCTAATGGCCGCCCGTTTTCTGTTCCGTTCTTTGCATGGCACAAATTCAAGCATGAAAGCGGAAATGAGGCAGTCAGGGGCTCCATGCCCGGTATTAAAAAATTTTAAACCTATTGGATTTTTGTGAAAAATTTTGTATAATAGGGTTACATGGAGGAAATGCCATGGGACGGGTTTATCTGTCCGGTCTCATTGATGATTATTTCCCTGATTATCAATCTGACTGCGGATTCGTCATACTCCTCAATGGCGGTCTTGCACAAAGAAGGCGGTGGATACCGCTTTTTTTGTTGAATTTTTCAGGAGCTTCCTGTCCGTGCTATAATGGTATGAAATGATTTTTCCTTAAGGGGGATGGACATGAAAAGGCAGCATCGTCTATATGAATGGAAAGATGGAAAGAAGCTGGAATTAGGTGAAAGGTCCCTGGTTATGGGAATCCTCAATGTAACGCCTGATTCTTTTTCCGATGGGGGGAAATGGAATTCCAACACCCTGGCCGTTTCCCATGCCACCGATATGATTAAAGACGGAGCTCATCTGATTGATGTGGGGGCAGAATCTACCAGACCGGGCCATGTGGCGCTTACACCGGAAGAGGAGACAAAGCGTCTCATGCAATTTCTTCCTGATGTGCTGAAGGTGAGTATGGTTCCTGTATCCGTTGATTCCTATCATTATGAAACCATGGAAACTGCTCTCAAGGCAGGAGCTCATATAGTCAATGATATCTGGGGATTTCAGTATGATGACGGCAGTATGGCTAAAACCGCCGCCGCTTTTGATGTTCCTGTGATTCTCATGCATAACCAGGAAACGGAAGTCTACGGAAAGGATATGATGGATGATTTGAAGCACTTCTTCGATAAATCCATTGAAATTGCCCTTTCCGCCGGCGTCAGGGCAGAGAACATTATCCTGGATCCGGGCATTGGCTTTGGAAAGAATGCAGAGCAGAATATGGAAATCCTCAAGAGGCTTGATGAGCTTACTCTGGCTTTCCCCTGCCCCTGGCTTCTTGGTGTAAGCCGTAAACGATTTATTGGCACCATCCTTGGTACCGATGCCGATGAACGGGATGAAGGCACGGCAGCAGTGAATCTCTGGGGCGCTGAAAAAGGCTGCTCCATTTACAGAGTTCACGATGTAAAAACCACAGCCCGGGAACTTGCGGTATGGGATGCGCTCCGTCTTTTTCAGGGAAAAGGAGAGTCCTATGGATCATATTGACCTTAAAGGTATGGCTTTTTTCGGGTATCATGGCGATGAACCGGAAGAAACAAAGCTGGGCCAGCGTTTTTACATTGATGTGGAAATGGATCTGGATTTGTCCAGGGTAGGAGAAACAGATGCCCTGGAAGATTCTGTCAATTATGTGGCCGTATATGAAATAGTGAAAAAGAGGGCTGAAGGAGGCCCCTATAAACTGCTGGAAAGACTGGCAGGCGTTATCAATACTGATATTATGGAAAATTTCCCGCCGGTGACAAAAGTGATAACGACTGTCCACAAGCCGGGCTCTCCTATTCCCGGCATCCTGGATGATGTTTCTGTCACTCTTTGCAAAGAAAGGAAATGATGAGTCTGCAGGGTATCCTGCATCATTGAGACACATGAATACATATATTATGGCCCTGGGCTCCAATATGGGAGATTCCCTGGGTATATTACAAAGCGCATTCAAAAGGCTGGGAGAGGAAAATGTCCACATTCTGAAAGCTTCTTCCTTTTACAGAACCAAACCCTGGGGAAAGACGGACCAGCCTGATTTCATTAATGCAGCAGCACTGGTGGCATGGGAGGGAACAGCGGAAGAGCTCATGACACTTTTCCTTAAAATAGAAAAAGAATTCGGACGGAAACGGGATATTCACTGGGGCCCCCGCAGTCTGGATCTGGATCTTATATACAGTGACTGTGTAAGAAGCGAAACCGATTTTCTCCGCCTGCCGCATCCCTATTTCTGGGAGCGGCCTTTTGTGCTGGTTCCGCTTGAAGAAATCCTGCCGGATTTCGTTTATGACCATGAAACCATTCATCACCGCATTGAATCTCTTGATGGATATAAGGACCTGGTGAAGCTCGACAAAGAAGGAAAGGAGATGAGCAAATGAATGAACAGGAAAAAGCATCTTCCTTGTCCGGTGTGAAGGCGGCATTAAGGGATGGCAGGAATCCTTTTCCTTTAGACCGTACCACCGGCCCACTGCTGGCAGAAGGTACGAGGGAAAGGCTGATGAGGCTATGTCCTCTGGACGAAAAAGGAAAACCCCTCATGATGACAGGGATTTCCGGGTCCCAGAAAGCACTGGCCGCAGCGGCTCTTCTGAAGAACTATGACAGGGCTGTGATTATCGTACCTGACCAGAAAGACATTTTCCGCTGGGAAGAGGATCTGGCTTTCTTTGCTCCCGATTATGATGCACATCCTTTTCCTCTCGTGGAGGAGGCCGGTTTTCATGTCACTTTTACGGGAACCGAGCGGCTCAGGGACCGTATGCAGTCTCTTTCCCTTCTCATGGAGAAGAAGAAGACTGTGATTTTGGCAACTTCCATAGAGGCTGCCCAGAAAATCGTTTCTCCTCAGTTGCTGAAAGACCATGCCCTTACCTTTACCCTGGGCGAGGAATGGGGAAGAGAGGATCTTCTGGAAAAACTGGTTTCCGCCGGTTATGAACGAGTGGGGCAGGTCGAAAGATGCGGCCATTTTGCGGTACGCGGTGATATTGTGGATATTTTCCCCATCAGCGAAGCCCATCCCCTGCGTATTGAATTTTTTGGCGATGAAATCGACAGCATCCGTTCCTTTGATGAGGACAGCCAGCGATCTATGGAACGCTTTGAAAAGGCTATGGTACTGCCTCTGTCTCTTAAAGAAGAAAAAAAGAGCATCCTTTTTGATTATTTGGATGGGGGACTTATCCTTTACGACGAACCCCAGCGGTCCGAGGAAAATCTGAATCGTTATTTCAAGGAAGAAAAGGAAAACAGAGGAAAGGCCTTTCCCTGGAATGACATGGTGCGAAGGGGGCGGAAGGGAAACAGGGAAATTATTTTCTCCCTGCTGAACCGTTCTCTCACTGCTTTCCAGCCGGTTATCTTCGGCTGGCAAGGCCAGTCCATGACCAACTATCAGCGGCAGATTCCCATTTTTATTGAAGATTTAAAATCTCTCCTGAAGAAAGAATGGAAGGTTCTTCTCGTGGTTCCCCGGGCTTCGGAAGAAGAGGAGTTAAAGGAAATCCTTAAAGAATATGAAATCCCTCTTTCTTCGGATATGACCTTTTCCAGCGTCTGCCTGGTGCATGGCGTTCTTTCCGGGGGTTATGAAATGGCCCCGGAAAAACTGGCTCTTCTGACTGCCGGCGACATACTGGGAAAACAGAAAATCCGCCGGGTGAGAGGCGCTGGCAAAGGACGACAGATTCGATACTTCTCCGACTTAAACCCTGGAGACTATGTGGTACAGGACGTGCACGGTATCGGCAAATATCTGGGGCTTAAGACCATCGAGCTTTCCGGCGTGCACCGGGACTATATTGCCATCCAGTATGCAGGGAATGATAAGCTTTACCTGCCGGTGGAAAAGATTTCAACTCTGGAAAAATACATAGGCCCTGAGGGCGGTACTCCGGTATTGAACAAGATGGGAGAAGCTCATTGGGAAAAAATTCGATCCAAGGCCAGAAAATCTATTGAGGAGCTGGCGGAAAGGCTTCTTGATATTTATGCCAAACGGGAAATCACCAAAGGCATTGCCTTTGCCAAAGACGGTCCGGAGCAGAGGGAATTTGAAGATACCTTTCCCTTCGTGGAAACGGAGGACCAGCTCACCGCTATTGATGGTATCAAACAGGCCATGGAAAGGCCGGTGCCTATGGATATGCTCCTTTGTGGCGACGTAGGTTTCGGCAAAACGGAAGTGGCCATGCGGGCGGTTTTTAAATGTGTCATGAGCGGCTATCAGGCCATGGTGCTCTGCCCTACCACGGTACTATCCCAGCAGCATTATAAAAATTTCAAAGACCGTATGGACAGCTTCGGCGTGAATGTGGCTCTCCTGAACCGGTTTACCACGCTGAAAGAGAAAAAAGATATTCTGCGCCGTTTAAAAGACGGCGATATTGATGTGGTTATCGGCACCCATGCGGTACTCAACAAGAAGGTGGAGTGCAGAAAACTGGGGCTTCTGGTGGTGGATGAAGAGCAGCGCTTCGGCGTGGTACAGAAGGAAAAATGGAAATCCTGGTCCAGCGGAATCGATGTGCTCACCCTGTCGGCTACGCCTATTCCCCGCACTCTCCATATGAGTCTTACCGGCGTGAGGGACATGGTCACTATTACTACACCTCCTTCCAACCGCCATGCGATCCAGACCTATGTGACGGAGTATGATGATACCATTGTAAGAGATGCCATCCTTCGTGAAAAGGAAAGGGGCGGACAGACTTATTTTGTGTATAACCGCATAGAATCCATGCCCGCCATGCTGGACCATCTCCGCAGTATCCTTCCAGAAAATGTAACTATCGGCGTTGCCTATGGCCGCATGGAGGGCAGACAGCTGGAAAAGGTGATGCTTGATTTCTATAATGAAAAATACGATGTGCTTCTCTGTACCACCCTCATTGAAAACGGACTTGACCAGCCTAATGCCAATACCATGCTGGTATATGATGCAGACCGCATGGGACTTTCCCAGATTTATCAGATGAGGGGAAGAGTAGGCCGCTCTGAAAAAATTGCCCGGGCCTGGTTTTTCTACCGGAAAGGCAAAGTCCTTTCTGAAGTTGCGGAAAAAAGGCTGGATACCATCCGTGAATTTACGGAATTGGGCAGCGGCTTCAAAGTGGCTATGCGGGATTTGGAAATCCGGGGCGCCGGAAATCTTCTAGGCGCGGCTCAGCATGGAAACATTGCCAGCGTCGGTTTTGCCACCTACTGCACCATGCTGGAGGAGGCAGTGGAAAGGCTCAGGGCCAAAAGGGAAAACAGGCCCCTGCCTAAAAAACTGCCTAATACCACTATCGAATTTCGCCAGGATGCCTATCTGGATGAAAGCTATATTTCCAATGAAGAGCAGAAAATGGAAATTTATCGCCGCCTGGCTGCTGTAGAAAATGACAAGGCCCTTTCTGACCTGATTGATGAAGTGGTGGACCGCTTCGGTACTCCTACCAGGCCAGTGGAAAAACTGTTCCATATTTCCCGTATCCGCGTCAAGGCAAGGCAGCTTGGAATCGGAAGCATTATGGACAGCGGTGCTTCCTTCGTCATTACCTGGGCTGACGAAGAACCCATGCGGGGCTGGAACCCCATGAAACTCCCAAGGACTATGCTTCCCTATATCCGCCTCCTTCCCGGCCATATGGCCAAAATGAATATTAATAAAAAAGCCATTACCGGAGACGAAATGAAATGGATGGCCCAATTCATGGATGAAATGTATAAAGAAGTAAAGGGCGAGTAGAGTTTTTACGGTGGAAATATATTTTCCTTCTGCTGTTGACCGCCTAGGGAAGCGCTGATTAAATCATTGTTTGCTTTTATTCTTGAATTTTTATGCAATGCGAGGAATGGGCTGACGCGAATAGCGAGCTATTTAAGGAAGCCCATGACGAAACAGTGCATAAAAATTCTTATAAAAGAAAACTCTATGAATTAATCAGTGCTTCCCTAAGTCGGTTCCTTTCCATCGGCTGATATTTATTATCGGTCATCTCAAAGATGACGGGGCCGAAATCCTCTTCCTGTTTTTGTATTCTGGTTGGAGAGGAAAGGAAGGCAGCGGTGACTATAAAACACCACCTTCAAAGCGGCGGTCACGGCCCTTTCAACGCTCCTCATTTTCCCATCCTTCCGGACTGGTTCAGATAAAAATCAGCCATAATGCTTTACAATTTTTCTGAAATCTGATATGACTATATGAGTTGTGAATCTATTTCCTATTGAAACAGGTGAAAAATGCGTAAAAATTCATTTATCCAGGGTGCCCTGATTCTGACAGTAGCCGGTATTATTGTTAAATTTATCGGTGCGTTCAGTCGTATCTATTTGTCCCGTCTTCTGGGCGGGGAGGGCATCGGCCTATACCAGATGGCCTATCCAATTTATCTCCTCTGTCTTTCCGTATCCTCTGCCGGTCTTCCGGTAGCTATTTCCATCATGGTGGCAGAGAGAAATGCGTTAAACGATTATCACGGCGGACAGAAAGTATTTCGTATTTCCATGGCAGCTTTGGTGCTGACAGGGCTCTTTTTCAGTGTCCTTCTTTTCTTTGGCGCTCAGTGGCTGGTGGATACGGGCATCGTTCGCGATCCCCGTGCCTATTGGTCTCTTCTTGCTCTTTCTCCGGCTGTTTTCTGCGCCACCCTTCTGGCAACGCTGCGCGGCTATTTCCAGGGTCTCCAGCTTATGACGCCTACGGCAGTATCCCAGATTCTGGAGCAGGTGGTGCGGGTGGTAACCATGATTGCCTTTGCTGTCATCCTTCTGCCTTACGGCCTTGAATTCGGTGCTGCCGGTGCTACGCTGGGGGCGGCTCCCGGTGCTTTCATGGGCATTGTGGTCCTTATCGGTTTCTATTACATGACCCGGGGCTGGCGGAAAGAACTGGCTTCTGAGCAGGATCCTTCCATTAAACCGCAGAGTGCCCTCCACATTATCAAAAGGCTTCTTGTGCTGGCCATCCCCGTTTCACTGGCTAATATTATGCTGCCCATCGTATCCAACATCGACCTTTTCATTGTGCCCCGGCGTTTGGAAGTGGCAGGGTTTGCGGTGGAAGAAGCGACGACTCTCTTCGGCTATCTCACCGGCATGGCTACTGCCCTCGTGAATATGCCCACCATTGTGACCGCTTCCCTGGCGGCCAGCCTGGTGCCTGTCATTTCTGAAGCGATTGCTCAGAAAAGGGGAGATGTAGTAATGAAGAGGACCGACACCGCCATGCGGCTGGCCAACCTCATTACGATTCCTGCTTTCGTGGGCATGTGCGTCATTGCTACCCCGATTTCTGCCATGCTTTATGCGACACCTGATGCGGGCCCCTGCATTGCAGTCATGAGTTTTGGCGTATTCCTTCTGGGAGTGCAGCAGGTTACTACCGGTGTTCTGCAGGGCATGGGCAAAACGGCCATTCCTTTCATTAACATGGTCATTTCCGCATCGGTAAAGGTACTTCTTTCCTGGAATCTTACCGCCCTTCCCGCCTGGGGTGTGCTTGGCGCGGCCTGGGCTACCAATGCTGACTTTGGCGTAGCAGCAGTGCTGAATCTTATCTTCCTCTACAAATACAGAAGATATACCATGGATATGCTTCACACGGTGAAACTGTTCGTCGCCGCCGGCATCATGGGCGCTGCCGTTCTGGGGGCCTACCACGGAGCTTTCAGTATCATCCACAGCAATACTCTTGCCACATTAGCGGCTATCTGTGTAGGCGGAGTGGTTTACCTGACAGCTATTGTGGTCATCCGGGCTGTGAAGCCGGAAGACGTACAGGGCGTGCCGAAAATTGGACCGAAACTGGCAGCAGCTGTAGAAAAACTGAGCTTTAAAATTTAAAGAAACGCTGATTCGAGGATTGTCTGGTTTTATTCCTGAAGTTTTATGGTATGCAGGAAATAAGAAGGAAAATGATGGTCTGATTAAGGAATCCCCTGACCCGGGAGCCCATTAAGTCTCTCATTAATGGAATACTCCATGAATCAATCAAAGCTTCCCTGCCTGTTATAGGAAATAGGAAAAGCCATGAAATGAAAAAACATTTCATGGCTTTTTTGTATCTGGAATAGATGGGCTGAGATTATTCCAGTGAAAATCCGGTTCAGGGGAGAATCAAATCGTACTCTGCAAGGGGGAAGGCTGACGACTTGAAAATACAGGACACTGGCTTAATCAAACCGGAGAGTTTTCCGGTCGGGCAGGGTGAACGCATTTCTCATCTTTTGAATTTTTCAGGCTCATAAGGCATAAAACTTAAATCAGTTTCCCTGCTCCGGCCAGTGTTCTTTCTGTCTCGGAAACCAGTTCTTCTACAATTTCTTCTACCGGCTGAATTCTGGTGAGGTGGGTAAGGGACATGCCGGCCAGGACGTAGCCGTTTTCCGTATCTCCATCCACCGCCCCTTTTCTGGTGGTGCCGACGGCCAGGGAAATGAGCTCTTCCAGTGGAGCGCCGCTGTATTCTGCTTTCAGGTATTTTTCAGAGAAAGCGTTTTTGAGTCCTCGTACGCTGTCACCGGTGGTGAATCCGGTGACTGTGGAGTCCGTGTCCTGGGCTTTGATAATCGCTTCTTTTGCCTTAGGATGCAGACGGCATTCTTCTGCTAGAAGGAAACGGGTGCCCATCTGTACACCGGAGGCACCCATAACGAGGGCGGCAGCAATGCCTCTTCCGTCTACAATGCCACCGGCAGCGATGACGGGAATTTCAATGTCTGGAAGTACGTTTTCCAGGAGGGCCATGAGGGTGAGCTTGCCGTCGTGACCGCCGGCTTCCATACCTTCCACCACCAGGGCGTCAGCACCGGCATCCTGTACTCTTTTGGCCAGTTTTACATTAGGCACTACAGGAATGCATTTCACGCCGGCATGGTGAAGATCGTCAAACCAGGGCAGAGGGTTTCCGGCACCTAATGTGACGAAGGGTACCTTTTCATCACAAATAATCTGGGCCACGTCGTCTTTATTGGGAGCCTGGAGCATAAGGTTCACGCCGAAGATTCCTCTGGGTCCCAGAATATCTTTAGCCCGGCGGATATTGTCCCGCACTTCGTCGGTGGAGAACCCGCCGGAACCGATGACTCCCGTGCAGCCTGCATGGGCCATGGCAGCAGCCAGGAGGCCATCGGAAATATAGGCCATGCCTCCCTGGATAATCGGATAATCAATGGATAAGAGTTTTGTCAGTTTTGTTTTCCACGGCATAATGATTCCTCCCTTATTTTGAAATAGTTATGGTTCTGCCCTTATTATATCCATTTTTTCTGTGGAGGGCATGGCTTTTATGAGAAAAAATTTTTATCTTTTTCGGGAAAAATTCATACTGAAAAGTTATTGAACTTAAGAACATTATGACTTCATGGTATGAATTTATGGAAAGAGTATTTTCCTGTTTTTTTCAGCCCGTAATTTAAGGAATTTTCATGGTTTCAGAAAAAAGCAGATTAGAAGGCAGTAAATTAATTGGTATACTTTTGAAATGTAGAGTATACGTATTACTATATTTTTACATAGATGTTGTAGTATTAATGACGGCGTGATATACTGTAAAAGGTAAGACTTGGCATGATTCCGCACTTTTTAATGGATGGAAGTGATATGGTTGAAAGAAGATTCTTTAGTAATGCTCTTCCTGCCGGAAATGATGGCAGAGGCTCAGGAGCGGTATGAGATTCTTCGGCAGATTCACGACAACGGGCCGGTGGGAAGGCATCTTCTCGCCATGCAGACGAAGCTTTCTGAAAACACGGTCCGTAAGCACATTGAAAAAATGGAAGAGTCAGGTCTTCTTTTTTCTCGTCCTTCGGGCATGAGTCTCACCACCAAGGGAGAATCACTGATTGAGCCGCTGGCTCCCTATTTCCAGAAAAGTCCATCTCTTTCGGACATGGAAAATAAACTGCAGAAGATTCTTTCCATGGAGAAGGTGATTGTGGTGAGAGGGGATTTGGATGATACACCGGCTGTGAAAAATGAAATCAGCCAGGAAGCGGCCTTTGTACTGCTTCGTCTTCTCCGGGATAGTTTTGTTATTGCCGTAGGCGGAGGTCCGATTATGGCAGGTATGGCGGAAGCCCTGCCGTCCCTTCACATGAAGGTGGATGTGGTTCCTGCCCGCGGTGGTTTTGGCAACCGGGTGGAATATTTGCCCAATTTTGTGGCAGCCCGTATGGCGGAAAAACTGGGCGGTGAGTATCATATCATCCATATACCGGACGGGTTAAGTCCCGAGCTTTTCCTTCGGGTAAAGAAGGAACTGCCCCAGTTCAGAGAAATCGACAGGCTCCTTTCCAGAACGGATATCCTGGTGACAGGGGTGGATGAGCCGGAGAATCAGTCCAAGTGGCTGGAGATTCCGGAAGATGTAAGGCGTCGGCTGATCAAGGAAAAAGCAGTGGGCGAAGCTCTTGGCCTCTATGCGGATATTCACGGGAAGGTTCTCTATCGGCTCTATAATGCCGGGATTTCCAGGGAAGATATTTCCTCTATTCCCCATGTCTTAGTTGCAGCCGGGGGCAGTCACAAAGGCCCCGCTATTCTTGCCATGGCCAGAGCCGGCATACGGGGAACCTTGATTACTGATGAAGGTGCAGGTAAAACAATCATACAAGGCAGCGCCGGCTTCTCTTTATAGAAACGGCGTTCCAAGTCAATCACAGGAGGGTACTAACATTATGACAAAGATTGGTATTAACGGATTTGGCAGAATCGGCAGACTGGTATTCCGCGGCATGCTGGACAGGGATGACCTGGACGTGGTGGCCATCAATAACCCCAGCGGTGTAGAAACTGCGGCTTATCTTCTGAAGTATGATTCCGTCCATGGACGCCTGGGCAAGAAGGTGGAAATTGATGGTGATGACCTGATCATTGAAGGAAAACGGGTTCATGTATTCCATGACAGAGATCCGGAACACCTGGACTGGAGCGCTTATGGCGTTGAAATCGTAGTTGAATCCACGGGCAAGCTGAAGGACAAGGTCAGCGCCGGCAAACATATCAGAGGAACAGTCAAGAAAGTTATCATTACGGCTCCCGGCAAAGATGACGATGCCACCATCGTCATGGGCGTCAATGAAAATACCTATGATCCGGAAAAAGACAATATCATTTCCAATGCGTCCTGCACGACCAACTGCCTGGCACCGGTGGTGAAGGTGCTTCATGAAAAGTTCCATATCAAACGGGGACTTATGACTACTGTTCATTCCTACACCAATGACCAGGCTATTCTGGAAAAGGCCCATAAGAAGGATCCCAGAAGAGGCAGGGCGGCAGCAGAAAACATCATTCCTACCTCCACCGGCGCAGCCAAAGCCATCGGCATTGTTATTCCTGAACTGAAAGGCAAGCTGAACGGTCTGGCTATCCGCGTGCCAACACCGGATGTATCCCTGGTAGACCTGGTGGTAGAACTTTCAAAGAATGTAACGAAAGAAGAAGTGAATGCAGCTTTGAAAGAAGCATCGGAAGGAGAACTGAAGGGCATTCTGGCTTACACCGATGAACCGCTGGTTTCCAGTGATTTCCTTACCACCGATGTCAGCTCCACCGTAGACAGCCTCCTCACCATGGTTATGGAAGGCAATCTGGTGAAAGTAATTGCCTGGTATGACAATGAATGGGGATACTCCATGAGAATCATTGACCTTGTTAAGTATGTAGCATCGAAAGGACTTTGATTATGAACAAGCAGACCGTATATGATTTGAAACCGGAAGGAAAAACAGTGTATGTCCGTGTGGACTATAATGTGCCCCATGATAAGGAAGGTCATATCCTTGATGACCGCCGGATACGGGCTACCATTCCTACCATCCGCTACCTCCTGGACCAGGGGGCTGCTGTGGTACTGGCAAGTCATATGGGGCGTCCCAAGGGAGCCGTGGTCAAAGAGCTGTCTCTTGCTCCCTGTGCCAAGCGGCTGTCCGAACTTCTTCACCAGGAAGTACTCTTTGCTGATGACTGCATAGGGGACAAGGCCTCTGCCATGAAGAAAAGCCTTAAACCGGGCCAGGTGCTTCTCCTTGAAAATCTTCGTTTCCATAAGGAAGAAGAGAAGAATGATCCGGAATTTGCCAAAGCCCTTGCTGATGGCTGCAGCCTGGCAGTGAACGATGCTTTCGGCGTATCTCACCGTACCCATGCCTCTGTGGTAGGTGTGGGCAGGCTGATGCCCATGGTGTCCGGCCTTTTATTAAAGAAGGAAATAGATTTTCTCGATGGTGTCATCGAACATCCGGAAAGACCTTTTGCAGCCATTATCGGCGGGGCTAAAATCAGTGATAAAATCCAGGTTATTGCCAACCTCATGGAAAAGGCTGATGTCATCCTTATCGGCGGCGGCATGGCTAATACATTTGTGGCTGCCCAGGGATATGACATGGGCCAGTCCCTTCAGGACAGGGATCGTTTCGATTTGGCCAGAAACCTGATGAAAAAGGCTCATGAAATGGGTTCTGAAATCATGCTCCCCGTGGACTTTATGGCGGGGGATTCCTTCTCTGAAAAAGCGAAGACAAAAGTCCTTTCGGCATCGGAATTCAAGAGCCCTTGGATGGCACTGGATATCGGTCCTAAGACGATTGAACTTTATGTAGAAACACTGAAGAAAATGAAAACCGTGGTATGGAACGGTCCCATGGGTGTATTTGAAATGAAACCCTTTGCTAAAGGCACCTTTGCCATTGCAGAAGCTATGGCAGACCTTGATGCCACCACCGTCATCGGCGGAGGCGAGTCTGCATCCGTTGTGGACCAGCTGGGCATTGAAGACAAGTTCTCCCATGTATCCACCGGCGGCGGTGCCTCCCTGGAAATGCTGGAAGGCATGGTCCTTCCCGGCGTGGCAGTACTGGCGGATAAGGAGTGATTCTGTTTGCGTAAAACCCTGATTGCAGGCAACTGGAAAATGAATCTCACAGTAACAGAAGCTGAGAAATTTTTCAAAGCCTTCAAAATACAGAAAAAGGAAGGGACCGAGCTTCTTTTCTGTCCGCCCTTTACTGATATTCCCATAGCCCGTTTCTTTTTGGACCGCTCCTCCATTCGTTGGGGGGCCCAGAATGTGTATCCTGAAGAAAAGGGAGCATTTACAGGAGAAATCTCGGCGCCTATGCTGAAGGACCTGGGCTGCAGTTATGTTATCTGCGGCCATTCCGAACGGAGGCAGATTCTTGGTGAGAGTGATGAATTTGTGGCTCGCAAAGTGAAAGCGGTGCTGGAAAATGACATGATTCCTATCCTCTGCGTAGGGGAAACGGAAGAAGAAAGAAAGGAAGGCCAGACGGAAGAACGAATTGGAAGCGAAATCAGGACAGCTCTTTTTGCACTTTCCAAAGAGGAAACAGCTAAGATGGTCATTGCCTATGAACCTATCTGGGCCATCGGCTCCGGTCAGGCTGCTACTCCCAAAGATGCGGAAGAAATTGCATCCTTTATTCGTAAAACCGTGAAAGAGGCGGCAGGAAAGAAAGCAGCTGATGAGGTCCGTATCCTTTATGGCGGTTCTGTGAATGGAGATAATATTTCCCATTTCCTGAAGCAGAAAAATATTGACGGTGCCTTGATTGGCGGCGCCAGCCTGAAGCCGGACACAATGATTGATATTTATAATAAAGCCTGATAACCATACTGAAAAAATTACAGGAGGAATAAAGCATGGCAGCAATTACTGATTTGCACGCAAGAGAAATTTTGGATTCCAGGGGAAATCCCACAGTAGAAGTAGAAATGACATTGGAAGATGGCACCTTTGCCAGGGCCGCCGTTCCCTCCGGTGCATCTACTGGCATGTTTGAGGCTACTGAACTTAGAGATGGCGACAAAAGCCGGTACAACGGTAAAGGAGTCCTGAAGGCGGTAAACAATGTAAACAGCGAAATCGCTGATGCCGTGCTCGGCTGGGATGCCAGCGACCAGAGAGGCCTTGACCACATCCTCATCAATCTGGACGGTACGGAAAACAAGAGCCGCCTTGGGGCCAATGCCATTCTGGGTGTATCCCTGGCTGCTGCTCATGCAGCAGCTGCTTCTGCCGGCCTTCCACTGTACCAGTATCTGGGCGGTGTGAATGCCCATAACCTGCCGGTACCTATGATGAATATCATGAACGGTGGTGCTCATGCAGACAACAATGTGGACATCCAGGAAAGCATGATTATGCCTGTCGGCGCTCCCAGCTTCCACGAAGGTCTGCGCATGTGCGCTGAAATCTATCATGCCCTGAAAGATGTGCTGAAGAAGAAGGGACTGTCCACTGCCGTAGGTGACGAAGGCGGTTATGCACCAGACCTTCCCTCCAATGAAGCAGCCATGGAAGTAATCTGCGAAGCTATTGAAAAAGCAGGCTATACCGCAGGTAAAGATGTGGTCCTTGCTACTGATGTAGCAGCCTCTGAACTTCTTGGCGACGATGGCCTCTACCACCTGGCAGGAGACCATACCGCCAAAACGGCTGATGAAATGATTGCATTCTACGAAAAGCTCATTGATGAATATCCTATTATCTCCATTGAAGACGGCCTGGGAGAAGAGGACTGGGATGGCTGGAAGAAACTCACAGACGCCCTGGGTAAAAAAGTACAGCTGGTAGGAGATGACCTCTTTGTTACCAATACCAAACGCCTCTCCAAAGGCATTCATCTGGGCGTGGCTAACTCCATTCTCATCAAGCTGAACCAGATCGGCACCCTGACTGAAACTTTTGAAGCTGTGCAGATGGCTCAGCGCTGCGGATACACTGCGGTGATTTCCCATCGCTCCGGCGAAACTGCCGACACCACCATTGCTGATGTAGCCGTGGCTCTCAATGCCGGCCAGATTAAGACCGGTGCTCCCGGACGGACAGAAAGAGTGGCCAAGTATAACCAGCTTCTCCGTATTGAAGAAGACCTGGACGCCGATTCTTTCTACGGAAGCAGTGCTCTTTCTCATAGAATGAAACGGTTTAAATAAGCTGAAAATAAACGCAGAAATCCCCGGCCTGGTGCCGGGGATTTCTGCGCTGCGTGAGTAAAAGAAGGCGGCTCAAGCCTATAGGACTTATTGCCTGAAAGCCTGTGGGAAGCTTTCAAACTTTTCTTCGCTGCATTTTCTGAACCTTCAACGCAGAGCTTACTTCGAACGGGAGAATCTTTGCCCCCTTTGTCTCTTCATGGTATAATGGGGAAAGTGATTATGAACCCATTCATCATTGGTTTAAAGGAGCGATAGAATGAGCAAAGTATATGTAACAGGACATAAATCCCCGGATACTGACAGCATTGCCGCTGCTATTTCCTATTCCTATCTGAAAAGACAGCTGGGAATGGATGCGGTAGCAGCCAGAGCAGGGGAACCGAATAAGGAAACGAAATTCGCCCTTGACTATTTCAAGGTAGAAGCACCGGTTCTTCTGACCAGCGTGGCAAGAAAGAGCGAATCCGACGAAAAGACAAAAATCATTCTGGTAGACCACAATGAATCCAAACAGTGCGTAGACGGCATTAAAGATGCAGATGTACTGGAACTCATCGATCATCACCGCCTGGGTGATTTTGAAACGGAGAGCCCTATCTTTATCCTTATTCGTCCGGTAGGCTGTGTGAATACTGTTATTTATGGACTCTATAAACAGAACGGCGTAAAACCGTCCAAAGAAGTGGCAGGTATGATGCTCTCTGCCATTATTTCTGATACGGTTCTCTTCCGTTCTCCTACCTGTACGGAAGAAGATAAGAAAGCAGTGAAGGAACTGGCTGAAATTGCCGGCGTAGACTATGAAAAGTACGGCATGGACATGCTGAAGGCCGGCGCTGATATTTCTGACTATCCGGCTGAAAAACTGGCTCACAACGACACCAAGGAATTTGAAGCAGGCGGAAAGACCTTCTCCTGCGGACAGATTTCCGTTATGGATGTAGAACCGATTAACGCAAAGAAAGCAGATATTATGAAAGCCCTGGAAGATACCAAGGCGGAAAAGAAATACGAAGCTTCCTATCTTATGGTAACCAATATTCTGACAGAAGATACCTATCTCTGGTTCACAGAAGGTGCCAAAGATGCTGCTGAAAAGGCATTTGGCAAGAAGGCAGAAAATGGTATGATTTACCTGCCGAAAGTCATGTCCCGTAAAAAACAGGTGGCTCCGTTCCTCCTGAAGGTATATGGAGAATAATAAAATCCTGGAATCCCCGGTATGCTGCCGGTGATTTGCGGAGGAAGAACTCATACATGACTCTGTCATATATGAGTTTTTCTTTTTATCGGGGCTTTGCATAGGCCCGCCAGCCCACTAACCCACTGTTACTAACAAACAAAGGAGTAAGAATGACAGATTTTTTACATACATTAAATGACCGCCAGCTGGAAGCAGTTAAGCAGGTAGAGGGTCCGGTACTGATTATGGCCGGCGCCGGTTCCGGTAAAACGAAGGCTCTGACCTGCCGGATTGCCTACATGCTTTCTCTGGGCATCCGCCCCAGTGAAATCCTGGCCATTACTTTTACCAATAAAGCAGCCAAGGAAATGCGGGATCGTGTTCACAGTCTGGTCGGGCCGGCAGCAGATAAAATCTGGATGTATACCTTCCATTCCTTCGGCGCCCGTTTCCTCCGCCGGGAAATCAACAATTATCCACCCTATACCGATAAATTCACCATTTACGATTCTGATGATTCCAAACAGCTGGTGAAGAATGTACTGAAGGAACTGAATCTGGATGATAAGCAGTTTCAGCCCCGGTCCATCCAGAGCAGTATTTCTACGGCTAAAAACCAGCTTCTCAGCCCCCAGGCTTTCCGCCGTCAGGCAGGAGGAAATTTCTATAACCAGAAGGCAGCGGATGTGTATGATCTCTATGACAAACATATGAAGCAGAACAATGCCCTTGATTTCGACGATCTTCTCTTCATTACCACCGCTCTTCTGGCCAATGAAACCATCCGCAGGCGCTGGCAGGATCGTTTCCATTATATCCTTATCGACGAATACCAGGATACGAACCACGCGCAGTACCTGATGGCGAAATACATTGCCGGAAGCCTTCAGAATATCTGCGCTGTAGGCGATGCAGACCAGAGTATTTACTCCTGGCGCGGTGCGGATCTTCGAAATATTATGGATTTCAAATCGGACTATCCCAAGGCCAAAATTATCAAGCTGGAGCAGAACTATCGCTCCACGCAGACCATTCTTGATGCAGCTAATGCGGTGATTGAAAATAACCCGGACCGCCCTTCCAAGAAACTGTGGACCGAGCAGCGGGGCGGTGCTCACCTGCAATGGTATACGGCCATGGATGAACACAATGAAGCGGAATTCATTGTGAACACTATGAAGAAAAAGCATGATGAGGACCATGTGCCTTATGGAAATATGGCAGTGCTCTACCGTATGAATGCTCAGTCCCGTGTATTGGAAGAGACCCTGGTGAAGCGGGGCATCGGCTATACCATGGTAGGGGGGACCAGATTCTATGACCGTGCGGAAATCAGAGATATTATGGCTTATCTCAAGGTCATTAATAATTTCAGGGATAACATCAGCCTTACCCGCATCATCAATGTGCCCAAACGGGGGATTGGAGCCACCACTGTGCAGAAGCTGACGGACTATGCCAATAGCGGTAACATGTCTATGTTTGAAGGCATTATGGCTCTGGAGGGTTCTCCCATTTCCGCTTCCGCCCAGCTGAAGCTGCAGAATTTCAGTGCTCTTATCTTTGATTTTCTGAATGCTTCCACAGAGATGAATATTTTTGACCTGATTCAGAAAATTCTGACTGATACAAAATATTTGGTACAACTGCAGGAAAGCGATGATCCCCAGGCCCAGAGCAGGGAAGAAAACCTGGGCGAACTTCTTTCTGTGGCCAAGGACTTCACCACCACCCATCCGGGAGAAGGATTGGCTGAATTTCTGGAACAGGTGGCTCTGGTAAACGATGTGGACGGCTATGAAGAAACAGATGACAAAGTCACTCTAATGACCATGCACAGCGCCAAGGGCCTGGAATTCCCTGTGGTATTTCTGCCTGGCATGGACGAAGGCATTTTCCCCGGCGTCCGCTCCCTTATGGAAGAATCCCGCCTGGAAGAAGAACGTCGTCTCTGTTACGTGGCCATTACCAGGGCAAAGAAGGAGCTTTACCTCTGCAATGCCCATATGCGCACCATGTATGGACAGATGAAACCCTATGCGGCCAGCCGTTTCCTGGAAGAAATCCCATCTGACCTTATCGACCATGTGGGCAGCGATAGAAAGCAGGAGACCATCAAAAGTGCCGACCGCTGGCACAATGAAAGCAGGAGCCGCTATGCTCTTTCTGACTCCGCTGTGGTGAACAAACCCAAAAAAGCCGGCACAAAAGCTCGATATGACTGGAAAGTGGGAGATACCGCTGTTCATAACCTTTGGGGAAAGGGAAAAGTGGTGTCAGTTATGGGAAAAGACAAGAATATGATGATTAAAGTGGATTTTCAGGGTAAGGTGCGCCAGCTCATGGTGACCTTTGCCCCTATTAGGAAGGAAGAATAGAGGCATTTCTATGGCAACTGAAGAAATCAGGAAAAAGGTGCAGGAACTACGGAAGGAAATCCGCCATCACAGCTACCTGTACTATGTGAAAGATGCTCCGGAAATTACGGATTATGAATTTGACCACCTCTATCGTCAGCTGGTGGATTTGGAAAAGGAATATCCGGAACTGGTGACCCCCGATTCTCCTACCCAGAGGGTAGGGGGCAAAGCATCTGACGATTTTGGAAAAGTCCGTTTCCGCAAGCCCATGCTGAGCCTGGCCAATGCTTTCAGTGCCGATGAACTTCGGGATTTTGACCGCAGGGTGAAGGAAGGCCTTGGCGTAAACTCTGTGGAATATATTACGGAACTTAAAATTGATGGCCTTTCCATGAATCTTATTTACGAAAATGGCAGCCTGGTCCAGGGACTTACCCGAGGCGACGGCAGAGTAGGGGAAGATGTGACGGCCAACGTCAAAACCATTCACACCATTCCTCTTTACATTGAAAATGCACCGCCCTACATGGAAGTGAGAGGTGAAGTGTATATGCCCAGAAAAAGCTTCATCACCCTGAATGAGGAAAGGGATGAAGCAGGGCTCATGCCTTTTGCCAACTGCCGGAATGCAGCAGCCGGCTCGCTGCGCCAGCTGGATCCCCATGTCACCGCTTCCCGGAACCTGGCCTTCTTTGCTTATGCACTGGGGGATATGCAGGGACTAGAAATTCATTCCCAGGAAGAACTGCTTAAGCAGCTGGAAGCGTTCCATTTTCAGGTGAATCCGAATTATCGGAAATGGGACTCCATCGAAGGCGTTATTAAAGGCGTCAATGAATGGGAAGTCAAGCGTCACGACCTGGGCTATGACACCGATGGTATGGTCATCAAAGTAAACGATTTCGCCCAGCAGAATCAGCTGGGAGCTACGGTGAAAGATCCCAAGTGGGCGATGGCTTATAAGTACCCGCCGGAAGAAGTGGAAACCAAGGTAGAGCGTATCATTGTTACCATGGGTCGTACCGGCGTTCTCACTCCGTCGGCGGACCTTACCCCTGTGCATCTGGCAGGCACTACCGTGAAACGGGCTACCCTTCACAACATGGATTTTATCCATGAAAAAGACATTCGGGTGGGAGATCATGTCATGATTTACAAGGCAGGGGAAATTATTCCTGAAATCTCTACAGTGCTCAAAGATAAGCGCACGGGAAAAGAAGAAATCTTTGAAATGCCAAAGACCTGTCCTATCTGCGGTGAGCCGGTGCACCGCATCGAAGGAGAAGCCGCTTATCGGTGCACAAATCCCAACTGCGGCGGCGTGGTACGGGAAAAGCTCATTCACTTTGCTTCCCGTGATGCCATGGATATCGAAGGGATGGGACCCTCGGTGGTGGACAGTCTCCTGGCTGCCCGTCTGGTCAATGACCCTGGTGACTTCTATCGGTTGAAACAGGAAGATATGGAACAGATGGAGCGTATGGGCGAAAAAAGTGCTGCCAACCTGGCTGCTGCTATTTCGGACAGCAAGGGAAGAGGCCTTGCCAAACTTCTCTTTGGTCTGGGAGTCCGCTTTCTGGGAGCGAAAGGAGCTGAACTCATCACCGCCCGTTTCCATACCATGGATGCCATCATTGCCGCTTCCATTGATGAAATTCAGGAAACTGAAGGTATAGGTAAAGTGATAGCCACAAGCCTTTATGATTATCTCCACGATGTGAAGAACCTGGCTGTTATTAATAAACTCAAAGATGCCGGTGTTCTCATGGAAGAAATCAAGGAAATCCCTGCAGGTCAGGCTTTCGCTGGAGAAATGGTGGTTCTTACCGGTAAACTCTCTATCATGGGAAGGAGAGAAGCCAGTGAGATCATCAAACAGCAGGGGGGAGATACCCAGTCTTCTATTACCGGAAAAACCACCCTGGTGGTGGCTGGTGCTGATGCAGGGAGCAAGCTGGAAAAGGCAAGGGCAAAGAATATCCCCGTCATTAATGAAGAAGAATTTCTGAGAAGAGCGGGGATTCAAGAGTAGATGATAGACATCAGACTTTGAGATTTATCTTAGGCTGGCATGTACCGCCAGTTGATTCACTGTTGTATCAGGATTTCTCACCGGCGGCTTAGAATGACCATATCAGGCGGGAAGGTGATCACGTAATCAGAGGCTGTGAAAAAATGTAAATCATTTCTTCACAGTCTCTTTTAGATGGCACCCGCAGGTTGCCACCTAAACTCGCAGACGCAAAGCGCTTGTCAATCCTGCGAACCTTATGAAAAGTGAGGGCTGCTTTGCGGCCCTTACTTTTCATTCTTAGTGTAAAATTTTACTCGGTAGGGGAATTTTTCCAGAAACAATAAAAGAGG
>ERZ773188.1836-NODE-1836-length-22279-cov-7.933630_pt1 | contig 22279 bp, 17 predicted proteins | sample MGYA00581011_ERZ773188 | MGnify/ENA primary metagenome ERZ773188 (study PRJEB29015, sample SAMEA2737798) | human gut metagenome | biome: human gut; feature: human-associated habitat; material: faeces | place: China | collected 2012 ...
ACATTTTGCCGTTCTCATCAAGAATAACTGCCTTCGTGTAGGTGGAACCTACGTCACATCCGCCAAAGTATTTCATAGTATTTACTTCCTCCTGAATGTTTTTTTATGTCCGATATACGTTCAAATGATCCGAATTACCAGGTGACCTCGTCATCGATGTCAATGAGCGTCGGGTCGACCGGCTCCGCGTGCATGACGTTGACCATGTAGTTGTTCACACGGCCGCGCATGTCCTTACGGGAAACGGTACGCGGATCCATCAGGTCGTGCTCGACCCAGATCAGGTGGATACCGAGCTCACGAGCCTGATCGTCGAACAGGCCCTGCAGGCCGGCCATCGTCTTGCAGCAGACGTGCTGATACATGATAACAACGTTCGCGTTGAAGTTCTCGCACTGTCTCCACAGCTCGCCCAGAACGTGATCGTGGCCGCCGTTGGTGTGGCGACGCATGACCATGCGCTCGTACAGACGGCAGAGGTCGTTGATGGCCTCTTCCTTGTCGGTGGTGTTGAGCATCTTGGTCATATTCAGCGCTTCCATCTCGGTCAGCGCGTAGATGCCCCAGCAGTTGGCCAGCCAGTTGGAGAAGTTGGCGTAGAAGTGGGCCGGGCAGCTCCAGATGAGCGCACGGTACTTCTCATAGCCGCCGACGTAAGCGGGCAGCTTCTTCTCGTAGGTCTCCATCATGGTCTTGCAGATCTTGCGCTGCGTCTTCAGGCCCTCGGGGAACAGGCCGCCGTCCATCTCGTAGTTCCACTTACGGAACAGCTCGAAGGAGGAACCGACCAGCTGCGGATAATGGGTCTTGTTGATCTCCCACTTCTCCATCTCGAGTCTGGTGCACTCGTTCATCTTCTCCATGGTGGCGAAGTAAGTGTCCCAGTTCCAGGTCTCGCCGGTGAGACCCTCGACCCAGTGGATGCAGTCCTTCATGTCGGCAGCCGCCATCTCGGTGGTGTCTTCGTCGTCGTAACGGACGGGCATGCACAGCGGGTAGCTCGGCATGAACTTGCTGAAGCGGCGATCCTGGAAGGACGTCGCCATGACGGAACCGTCGCACGGCATGGAGGAGGCGATGAAGCCCTGGCCGCACATCGGGTACTCGTCCTTGACCGCGCAGCCGCACTCAGCCGTCGGCAGCGGGCAGGTATCGGACGGGAGGCCGTAGCTCTCGATGGCGTCGATGTACGGGATGAGGGTCAGCTGGTCCATTTCGGAGACCATGAAGACCGGGATCATCTGGTACGGGATGCCGAGCAGGTTCGGGAAGCCGGCCATCATCTGCGCCATCGTCATTTCGTCGAACATGATGATGCGCTTGTTGATCTTCTGGTTGCCGCCGATCTTCGCGTCCGCCATGATGAGGTTGGCGATCAGATCCTCGGCCCAGTGGGTAATGGCGACCCACATATCAAAGTCAGCCTGCAGCAGCTTGCCGCGGCGGCCGAACACGCTGCGGTCGACCACAGCCGGGGTAGCCAGGTAGGAAGCGAACCAGTGGTACTCGAACACGGCCAGCATAATGGACATGGGGTCCTTCATGACCATGTTGAGCATGCCGCCCCAGATCTTCAGCCAGCCGACAAAGTCGTAGCCGACGCTCTTGAGGCCCTTCCACTCACGGCGGGCAAACGCGATGGCGTCTTTCTTATACAGGTAACCGAGGTGACGGTCGCCGTTCATGAGCCAATCGATCTTGGCGCTGGTGTCCATGGCGGCGAATTCCTTGAACTCGGCCGTGATGCGGTCCTTATCGCGCTGGAGGCTCAGCTTGGTCTTCGCTGCGACCTGGGACCAGTCGATATCCTGGATCATGCCCTTCCAGACCTTCAGGTCGGAGGGGACATTTTTCTTCATCCATGCAATATTACTTTTCAGCATTTATTTGTCCTCCTTCGCAGCCTTATGAATCTGCTTGATCTCAAGGCTCTCGACAAAGGCCTGCAGTCTCGTGCGGAGCTGACCGGAGGAGCGAGCCATGTACGGGCGGTCGATGGACAGGACCGGCCAGCCATACTCTTCGTTCATGATGTGGCTTGCCAGCGCGCGCTCGAATGCCCAGAAATCGCAGAACTTCATGGATTCGTAGATGATGCCTTCGGCACCGTTCTCGGTGGCGAGACGGTTGATCGTGTCGCGGCGCTCCTGGATCTTCTCCTGGCTCATGTAGCGCGGGCACTGAGTGGTCTTCAGGTAGTGGGCACAGATCTGCGTAAGGACATCGTCCGTATCGTTGAGCTCGATGACTTCACGGCCCGGGGTGCTGCCGAAGCAGAAACGGTCGGCAACGATCATCGCGCCGGCGTCTTCGACCATGCGGGTCATGTCGAGGTCATCGATCTCGGAACCGATGAGGGCCACACGGCAGCGATACCACGGCTTTGCGTCGACTTTTCTCTTCTTGATCTCTGCCAGCGTTTCCTTCAGGTACGGGAGGATCTTGCTCTTCGGGCAGCAGTAAGTAACCAGGTTGAGGACATGGAACTCATAACCGGTGATGGGCGGATTCTCGAGCTTGCGCATGTCGCCGATCTCGGTGATGATCTTGCAGACCTCATTGTGCTCGGCAACAGCCTTGCGCAGCGCCTCGTCGGACGTATCAACGCCGTAGGTCTCGGCCAGAACGTTCAGGAAGCGGTTGCGGATCTGCGTGACGTAGTGCTTGAGGGTGTAGTCCTTGACTTTGTACGGGATGTCGCAGTGGGTAACGAACATCTTCTTGTTGGGCATGTCGGGGGCAGCGACCAGCTCGATGTTCTCCATGCAGCGGTTCATCTCCGCGCAGGCGTCCACACCAGCGATGGCGTCGAGGAAGTTATAGCCGCCCTCGATCGCACGCTCCACGAGTGCTCTGCAGTACTCGCAGGTGTAGTTGGACATGTAGTAGGATGCGATGTCGAATGAACCTGTCTTCGGCGCACGAAGTCTGACCGAGAAACAGTTGTCTACGTTGAGGACCACTTCGGGCATGTGATAGCAAGTGTAAGCGATGGGGTGCATACCCTCATCCTTGGCCTGCTGCACGAGCTCGTTGTTGGCGCTGTCAAGAAGGTTCTCAAAGTAGATCAGATGCTTTAAATCCTTCAAATGTTACACCTCTTCTTCCCTTTTTTATGGTTTTCGTTTGATTGGGCTCGCCGGGGGCGTTCCCCCATGGTGGTCACGGACATGGGAAGCAGTCGCTGTGATCCCGGCCGAAACGTGCGGTTCTCCGAAGCGTACCACCCTTATGTAACACTTCAAAGCATTCCGTCCGAAAACGCAAGGATAGCTTCCGTTATCACGTCAACAGATTAACATATTCGCGCACAATTTACAAGTCTTTTATCACATCCGGGGGCAAAAAATTGTTGATTCTTACAAGAGAATATGATAAACTTTTGATAATCCATTCAGAGCAGGGTGATTTTTCCGTACGGCAGCCCTGCCCCACTTAGAAAGGAGTGTTTCCCATGCACGAACATGAACACGATCACGATCATGCACATCACTGCCACCCGCACAGCCATGAGCACTCCGGCGATAAGCCGATGAGCCCCGAGGAAGTGCTGGCGCTGCTGAACTATATGCTCGACCACAACCGCCATCACGCTGACGAGCTGCACGACATCTGCCACGCGCTGGAGGATGAGGGCAAGACCGAGGCGGCCGCGGCTCTGGCCGAGGCGCTGCATGCATTTGACCACGGCAACGACAAGCTCGAAAAAGCCCTCGAGCTTGCCAAACAGGCATAACGGGTAAAAAAGGAGCGAACAACCATGTGTCTTTCTGATGCATATGAGATCAAGGACGGCAAACAGAACCTTGTCTGCTCGCGCGTGTGCAACGTGTCCGCCGACGGCGAGAACGTCACGCTGACCGACCTGATGGGGATCCGCAAGATCGTCCCCGGCAAACTCAAGAAAGTAGACCTGATGAGCAACGTCATCCTCATCGAACCCTGCTGAAGCGAAGCTGCCAGCCGGCGTCCGGAGCATCCGGACGCCGGTTTTTCTGTATCCCGGGTGCAGGTTTTTCTTGTATTTTCCTGTCCTTTCCTTTATAGTATAGGGAATCTGCGGGAAAAGGGATGTGAAGATATGGGGTTTTGGGAACTGGTCGTGCTGGCAGTCGGTCTGTCGATGGATGCGTTTGCCGTCTCCATCTGCAAGGGGCTGGCGCTGCAGCGCGTATCGTGGAAGGAATGCTGCATCGCAGGATTGTGGTTCGGCGGTTTTCAGGCGCTCATGCCGCTGCTGGGCTATCTGCTTGGCACGCAGTTTGAGCAGTTTGTCACCTCCGTCGACCACTGGATCGCATTCGTACTGCTGGGCATCATCGGCGGCAACATGATCCGCGAGGCGCTGTCCAAGGACGAGGACAAGCTCGACGGCTCGCTCGCGTTCAAGACCATGCTCCTGCTGGCGATTGCAACAAGTATCGACGCGCTCGCCGTCGGCATCACGTTCGCGTTCCTGCCCGGCACGCGCATCGTGCCCGCCGTTGCGCTCATCGGCTCGATCACCTTCGTCTTTTCCGCGGCCGGCATCCGGCTCGGCAACGTGTTCGGCCTGCACTACAAGCGCAAGGCCGAGTTCGCCGGCGGCGTGATCCTCATCCTGCTCGGCACAAAGATCCTGCTCGAGCACCTCGGCGTTTTGTAACAAAAGATCGTTTTTACTCCACGATCCTGCCCGGATTGTGGAGTTTTTTCTCGCTTTGTGCGTTTGGAGACAAGTTTTCACACCCGGGCGAATATGTTGAACCAGCAGCAAGAATCCCCCAATTCAGAGAAGTAGAAAACGGAAAATCTGCACAACAATTCCTTTCACATTTGTTGAAAAAGACAATTTTTTTACGCCGGAAAAAGATTTGACCGGTTTCTCTTGCGATTTTGTGAAATTTAAGATATAGTTTAGGTCAAGCGTTCGGTATTAGACTGAAAAATGCTTAAATGAGTGGAGGAACGACATGAAAAAAGTATTACTCACGATCATCAGCGTCTGCCTGATTGCTGCGAGTATCTTCGGCCTGTTCGCCGGAGTGTCCAGCATCAGCGACATCATGAATGTCAAAGAGTACAAGGAGGAGGACGCGAAAGAGGGTCTGGACGCCATCGACACGCTCAATGCCGGCCTTGACCAGCTGCAGGAGAACGAGGGCACGTACCTCGCCGGCGTGGACACTTACACCGCCGGCCTGATCTCCTACTCCGAAGGCAAATCGACGCTCTCCGCGGGCTACGCCGCCTACTACGCCGGCAAGAAGCAGCTCGAGGAAGGCAAGGCCGCCTACGCCGCCGGCAAGAAGCAGATTGAGGACAACACCGCAGCCTACAATGAAGGCAAGGCTACCCTCGCCAAGATTGAGCCCCTCATGCCCTACGTCAACCAGTATGTCGAGTTCCGTGACGGCACCATCGCCAACCTCGGCGGCTTCTCGAGCGCCCAGGCGTGGTTCGTCTCCGTCGTGCGTCCGATTGCGGCCAACATGGGTCTGGCCATTCCGGACGATGTGACCGACCTGCCGGCTTACATCCAGCAGATGGTCGCCGACGGCAAGGCCCAGCTCAAGCAGTATGAAGACGGTCTGGCCCAGCTGGCCGAGGCCGAAAAGACCATCGCCGCCGGTGAAGCCCAGCTGGCCGATGCCGAGAAGCAGCTCGCACAGGGCGAAGTGGACCTCGCCAACGGTGGCAATCAGCTGGCCGACGGCAAGAAGCAGCTGAGCGTGTTTGAGGACGGCTGCGCGCAGGTCGCCGCCGGCTGCGAGCTCCTGATGAGCCAGCCTGCTTACATGAACGACGAGGGCAACGGCGACAAGAAAATGTGCCCGAGCGTTGCCGACATCCTCAAAGAGCGCTATGGCGACAACTTCTCCATCTGGGAGCTCGACGACAACGGTGAGATCCGCGTCGTTAACGGCTGCCAGTACCTCAACCTCGAAAACTGCCGCGCCGTCGGTCAGGCCGGTAAGGACTACATCGAGGTCTACCAGACCGGCGCCGTCACCAAGGAAGTCATGGGCAGACTCGGCGTCGTCGCCACGATGCTCCTCGCCTCCGTGCTCGGCCTCATCGCCGGCCTGTTCGGCATCCTGTCCGTGATCCGAATCAGCAAGGGCAAGATCGTGACCGCCTCCGTCTGCGGCATCATCTCTGCCGTCATCGCCGCTGCCGGCAACGTCATCGGTATGCTCACCGGCTACACCGGCTACACGTTCGCCTGCCGCTATGGCGAGGCCGGTGCCTACACCTATGAGTTCACGGGTCACACCCAGTTCGTTGCGATCGTCATTCTGGCCATCGTTGCGATCCTGTTTGCGATCATCGCGTGTGTCGTCTCCGGCGCTTACAAGCGTTCGCAGAAGGCCGTCGCCGCCCAGGCTGCCGCCGCTGCCGCTCCCGTGGCAGTTCCGGTCGATGAGCCGGCCGCCGCTCCTGCTGCCGACGACAAGACCGCTGAGTAAAACACAGCATCTATACAGCATCTATAAAAAATCTCCGGAGTTTCCCTCCGGAGATTTTTTTCTGTATTGTCCGAACCGGTGTTCCCGGTGCGGACATTTTGTTTATCTGAAAAGCAGGTTCACTGCCACAGCTCCGCCGTGACGAACTGCCGCCCCTTGCGTGACATGCCGCCCACTTCCGTGACGCTGCCCTTGCCCGCGCCGCGCAGCGACAGCACGTCGCCGGGCGTGACCGGCGCGTCCGGCCGCAGGCACTCTGAATAGTTCAGGTGCACCGCGCCCGCGCGGATCTGCGCTGCGGCGCTCGTGCGCGAGAGGCGGAACATCCCGCTCACGACGGCATCCAGCCGCGCCGACTGCACCGTGAACGTCACGGGGCGCACCTTCCGCTCCGGCACCGGTACGGCAGCCAGCTCTGCGGCCGCCGCCTTCACGCCCGTGCGGCCCACCTGCTCCAGCTCCAGCAGCGCCGGGGCCACGCTCGGCAGGCAGAACACATATGCGCCGTGGTCCTGCACGAGAATGTCGCCGACCCACTCACGCCGGATGCCGAGACCGAGGATTGCGCCGAGGTAATCCCGGTGGCCGGGCGCGCCGAACGGCGCTGAAAAGTGCACGGCGCGCAGGTGCTCCGCGGGGTCAAAGTCCTCGGCTGTGAGGTAAAACGGCAGGAAAAACGCCGCCCGCCGCTCGCAGCCCTCGCCGCCGCCGTGCAGCACGAGCGTGCAGTCACGGTGACGGGCCCAATTCGTGAGCGTGTACTGCTCCGCCGGGGTCAGAAACGCCGTGGATGTGACCGTCGCCGTGCGCTCGCAGCGCTCGGCAAGATTGGCCGCGCGGCGCAGAAGATCCTCTTCCATTGCCCTCACCTCCCGTTGATGTCGCGGATCGCAGCCTCGAGCTGCTGCGCCACCTGCGCCAGCTCCTGCCGGAACTCGCGCGCGCTCATGCGCAGCACGCCCGCGCGCAGCGCCGTGAGCTGGATGAGCGCATCGGACGTGACGACGCGCACGGACTCGTTCTTGCCGATCTCGTCGGCGAGCTTTTCCATGTAGGCGTCCGCCGTCTCGCCCTGGCGCGTAAAGACCACGTGCAGGCCGCTGCGGTCAAACTTCTCTCCCTGCCCGCCAGGCACGCGGTAGCCGTCGAACACGACCACGACCTCACGGCGCGTGAAGGCGGCGTAGTTGCTCAGCGCGTCCATAAGCCGCTCGCGCGCGGCATCAATGTGGCCGCTGTCGGCCAGCGCGCGCAGCTCATCCCAGGCGAAAATGACATTGTAGCCATCCACGATCACGCGCTCGCGCCGGGGGTGGAACAGCTCGGCGCGCTCTGTCTCGTCCGCGCCGGGCGCGGCGTTGCGCACGGGGGCGGCATACTGCGCGCGGCGGATCGGGCCGAACTCGCGCTGCAGGATCTGCTCCAGCTCCCGGTCGTCAAGATCAAACCGGCGGCGGAACATCCGCGGCGCCGGCGGAGCCGCTTCCGCCTTGCCGAAGCCGGTGTCGAGGTGCATATAATCGCGCACGCGATCCCACGGGATGACCGTGCCCGCACCGTGGGCGCAAAACACGCTGTCCGGCGTGTTGTCGAGGTCGCGCGTGGGGTCGTAGCCGAGCGCCGAGATGACCTCCTGCGCGTTGTGGCAGGTATCATAGCCCGCAACGCTGCACGAGATGCGCCCGCGCCCGCGGGTGTAGGCTGCGACCTCTGCGGGATAATCGCGCATCGTGGCCACCGGCGCGCGGCCGGTGAGCACGGCCATGTCGCCGTGTGTCTCAGGCGAAGAAAACGTGCCGGACATGAGGCGCACGTCGCTGATCGCGCGGCCGATCTGCTCAGCCGGGACCTCGATGCGAAAGGCGTAATACGGCTCAAGCAGAACGCTCTCCGCCTGCATGAGCCCCTGCCGCACCGCGCGCCACGTCGCCTGGCGGAAGTCGCCGCCCTCCGTGTGCTTGACGTGCGCGCGTCCGGCCAGCAGCGTGATCTTCACATCCGTCAGCGGTGCGCCGGTGAGCACGCCGCGGTGGCACTTCTCGGCCAGATGCGTGAGGATCAGGCGCTGCCAGTTCCGGTCGAGCACGTCCTCGCTGCAGGAAGTATCAAACGTCAGGCCCGTGCCGCGCTCGGCGGGCTCGAGCAGGAGGTGCACCTCGGCATAGTGGCGCAGCGGCTCAAAATGGCCCACGCCCTCAACCGGCGCCGCGATCGTCTCCTGATAGAGGATGCGGCCGGAATCGACCTGCACATCCACGTCGAACCGCTCGCGGATGAGGCTCTTGAGCACCTCGATCTGCACCGTACCCATGAGCTGGACATGGATCTCGCGCAGCGCCTCGTCCCAGACAATGTGCAGCTGCGGATCCTCCTCCTCGAGCTCGCGCAGGCGCGGCAGAAACGCGCGCGCATCCACGTCTGCCGGCAGACCGATGCGGTAGGTCAGCACCGGCTCGAGCGACGGCGGCATGGACGCCGCCGCGCTGCCGAGACCCTGCCCCGGATACGTCTGCGTGAGACCCTGCACGGCGCACACGCCGCCGGCCGGAACGGTCTCTGCCGACTCAAATTTTTCACCGGAGTAGAGCCGGATGGCATTCACCTTCTCCTGCACGGGCGCGTCCGCCCCGCGGGGGAAATACGTCAGCGGCGCGCGCACGCGCAGCTGCCCGCCCGTGACCTTCAGGCACGTGAGGCGGTTTCCCTGCGCATCGCGCATGATCTTGAACACCCGCGCGCCGAATTCCGCCGGGTACTCCGGCGGCGTCGCGTAGCGCGCGAGCGCCCCGAGAAAAGCGTCCACGCCCGTGAGCTTCAGCCCCGAGCCGAACAGGCACGGAAAGAGCTTACGGCTGCGGATGAGCGCGCGCACGGTCTCGTCCGGCAGCGCGCCGGTGTCGAGATACTGCTCGAGCACCGCCTCATCGCACAGGGCGATCTGCTCCGGGTCGGGGTCGGTGAAGTCCACGCACGCGCCGCTCAGGTGCGCGCGCAGGTCGGACATGAGCGCCGCGCGGTCCGCGCCCGGCAGGTCCATCTTCGTCACAAACACGAACACCGGCACCCGATAGCGCCGCAGCAGCTGCCAGAGCGTTTCCGTGTGCGCCTGCACACCGTCCGTGCCGCTGATGACGAGCACGGCGTAGTCGAGCGCCTGCAGCGTGCGCTCCATCTCGGCGGAAAAGTCCACGTGGCCCGGCGTGTCGAGCAGCGTGACCGCCGTGTCACCCAGCGTCAGGCGCGCCTGCCGCGAAAAGATCGTAATACCGCGCGCACGCTCGAGCGCGTGCGTGTCCAGATGTGCGTTTTTGTGGTCCACGCGCCCGAGGTCGCGGATCGCGCCCGTCCGGTAGAGCAGCGCCTCGGACAGCGTCGTCTTCCCGGCGTCCACGTGCGCCAGAATTCCCAAAACCAGTTGCTTCATAAGCACCTCGTCAAAATGCAAGAATAAAAACAGTATACCAAAAAACACGCCCGCGGGGAAGTCCCCCGCGGGCGTGCCACATCGTCAAAAGGGCCTCGCAGAGTTTGCGTCCGCGGACGCAAAGAAAGTCCAATCATTTTCTCCGGCGGCATGTACGGCGGAGAAAATACCGCTCGGCTCGCAAACGTGCGCATTGTGCGCCTGTGGCGTGCAATGCGTGCGCTGCAGCGAACTGCAATCTCTGCCAACGAGGACCCAGCGAAGCGGTCCTCGTTGGGGCGCGCTCACCAGATGTTGTCCGGGTACTTGCCCGCGGCGCGCAGCGCGCGCAGCGCCGCGACCACGTCCGGCAGGTCGTCGTGATACGTCACGCCGTGCCAGGCGTCGTCCGTGTGCAGCATGGTGACGTCCGCCGTGCCGGCGCGCAGCTGCGCGTCCACGACCGACGGAACAAAATACTCGCACTTGAGCGGATTGCGCGGCAGATTCTCGTCCAGAAACGCCGGGAACCGGCGCTCGAGCTCGCGCAGGTACAGCGGCGAGAAGCCCCAGAAGTTCATGGACACCGTCGTGTCGCCCGGCAGGTCGATGAAGTGCGCGCCGTCCTCGGTATAGGCGGCGTCCGCGCCGCGCTGCTCGATGTGTGTGCGCTCCGTGATGCTCTCGAGCATGCCGTCGCGCTCCGTGCAGACGCCGCGCGACACGCTGCCGTTGGCCGTGACGGTATTGCGCAGGCGGAAGCCCACCATGGCATACGACCGCTCGGTGCGCGGCACGGCGAGAAAATCATACAGCAGGCGGTAGGCCTCGATGCCGTAATAATCATCGGAATTGATGACGGCGAACGGCCCGTCGATCTCGGGCGCGGCGCACAGCACGGCGTGGGCAGTGCCCCACGGCTTCGTGCGGCCGTCGGGCACGGTGTAGCCCGCCGGGAGCAGGTCGAGCTTCTGATAGGCATAGCGCACGTCGAACGCCGCGGCCACGGCCGGGCCGACGCTCTCGCGAAACTCCTCGGCCGTGTCCTCCTTCACGACGAACACGGCCTTGCGGAATCCCGCGCGGTAAGCGTCAAAGAGCGAATAGTGCAGCAGAAAATGGCCGTACTCGTCCACAGGCGTCGTCTGCTTCGGGCCCCCGAAGCGGCTGCCCATGCCGGCGGCCATGATGACCAGACAGGGTTGGTTCATAAGTTGATTCCCTCCATATTTCCAAACGGGTCTGTGCCATTATAGGCCGCGGGTCACAATTTGTCAATTTGCCGCGCAGCCATCTTGGCTTCCCGCGCAGAATATGGTATACTGCTTGCTATCTTGGCAGTTTGGACGGGAGGAGATCATCATGCAGCAGAAGATCGGCACGCTGCGCCTGGCGCTGACGTTTGCCGGGTGCTTTCTCGGCGCGGGGTACGTGTCCGGGCAGGAGCTGTGGCAGTATTTCGGCGCGTTCGGCGCGCGGGGGCTTTTGGGGCTCGCGCTCGCGGTCGTGCTGCTCGGCGGCACCGGCGTGCTGCTCCTGCGGCTGAGCGCGCGCACCGGCATCGAGACGATGGACGCACTGATCGTGCGCGCGGACATTCCGTGGCTGCGCACGGCCGTCGGCGTGCTGACGGCGGCGCTGCTGTTCGGCGTCGTGTGCATCATGGCAGCCGGCATCGGCGCGCTCGGCAATCAGATGCTCGGCCTGCCGGTCTGGCTGGGCGCGGCCATTGCGTGCGTGCTCATCGCGGCAGCGGCGTATTTCGGCCTCGGCGGCATGGTGTCGGTGTTCACGGTCGCCGTGCCGTGCATGATCGCGGCCGCGCTCGTCATCGCGGGTATCCGCCTGCACCGCACAGAGCTGACCGCCGCGGCCTTCGCCGCCGGGGACACGAACCCCATGCTCGGCAGCTGGGCCACGAGCGCCGTGAACTACGCGGCCTACAATTTCTTCGCCACCGTGGGCATCCTCGCCCCGCTGACACGCCACCTGAAGAAACCCGGCACCGCCGTCTGGGGCACCGTGCTCGGCTGCGTGCTGCTGCTGGCGGTCGCACTCGGCGTGCTCGCCGCACTGGCCACGAGCCCGGAGAGCACGCGGGCTCCGCTGCCCATGCTCGACCTCGCCTGCCGGCTGGGCGCGGCCGGCGTCGTGTACGCCGTGCTGCTGTTTCTCGGCATGTTCGGCACGAGCGTGTCCTCGCTCGTGGCCGTGCTGACCTATGCCGGGCAGAAGTCCGCATGGCTGGCCGGGCACCGCACGGCCCTGCTGCTTGTGCTCACGGCCGCTGCCTTCGCCGGGAGCCTGTTCGGCTTCGGCGACCTGATCGGCACCGTCTACCCGGTGTACGGCTATCTGGGCATGGCCGCCATGCTGCTCGTGGCCGAGCATGCCGTGCACGCGCGGCGCGCGAGAAACAACAGCGCCGCAACTGGAGATTGACCCGGGGCGGCAGACCTGATACAATGAAGGCAATGACAAATACCACGTTTTTTGGAATTTTTACAGGAGGAACCGCGATGAAACATCTCAAAAAGGCGTTTTGCCTGCTGCTGGCGGCCGTGATGCTGCTGGCGCTTGGCGTGCCGGCCATGGCAGCGGGCGAGATCCCGGTCGATGCCGAGCACTTCCCGGATCAGGCGCTGCGCACGTACGTGACCGACTACTGCGACACGAACAAGGACAATAAGCTCTCGGCGGCCGAGTGCGAGGCCGTGCAGTGCATCGACCTGTTTGAAATGAAGATCACAAAGGTCGCCGACATGACCGGTATCGAGCACTTCACGAACCTGCGCGAGCTGCTCGTGTGCGGCAACCAGATCACGGCGCTCGACCTGAGCGGCATGGCCAAGCTCGAAAAGCTCGACGTGTCCGGCTGCAGCAAGCTGCAGAGCCTGAAGCTCGCCGGCTGCAGCGCGCTCACGCAGCTTGACGCCTCGAGCTGCGCGCTCACGACGCTCGACCTCACGGGCTGCAGCGCGCTGAAAACCGTCGCGTGCTCGTATAACGCGCTCACGGCGCTCGACGTGTCCGGTTCCGAGAAGCTGACCACGCTCGAGTGCAGCGCCAACCGCCTGACCGCGCTCGACCTGAGCGGACACAAGGCGCTCAAGGTGCTCACATGCAGCCTCAACAGCCTGACAAAGCTCGACCTCACGGGCTGCACCGCGCTCGAGTCGCTTGACTGCAGCGACAACGCGCTCACCGCGCTCGACCTGAGCGGCTGCACCGCGCTCAACGCCACCACGCAGGGCGACGGCAAGGCCGAAAACCCGATCCTCAGCCCGCAGTACCTGCCGGAGCAGACCGGCGCCGTCGTGGACAAGGAGCAGTGCACCGTGTATCTCGACGCCATCGTCGGCAAGGATAACCTCGGCAGCGTCACGCGTGTGCCGGACGCAAACTACGACAAGCAGACCGGCGCCGCCGTGTACGCCAAGACGCCGGACTATTTCGCCTACAGCTACGACACCGGGCGCAAGGGCCTGCCGGCCATGACCGTGTACTTTGAGATGCAGGGCCTGACGAGCGGCGTCGCGCTCGATGAAAAGGCGTTCCCGGACGCGGCCTTCCGCACCCTGCTCGCCGACACGGCCGATGTCAACGGCAACGGCCAGCTCTCGACGCTCGAGCTGCGCCATGTATCGGAGCTCAACTGCAGCAACCTCGGCATCGCCGACCTGACCGGCATTGAGCACTTCACGGAGCTTGCGGCGCTCAACTGCGAGAACAACCAGCTCACCGCGCTTGACGTGTCGAAAAACACACACCTGAGCGAGATCTACTGCAGCGGCAACCAGCTTGCCACGCTCGATCTGACCGGTCTGCCCATCAAGGACGCCGAGACCGACACCGGCCACGTGCAGAAGCTGCCCGGCAGCTACGCACTCACCGGTACGGAAAACGGCGTGGGCCTGTTTGACCTCAGCCAGATCGTCGGCAAGGACAACATCGGCAATATCACCGCCGTCAAGGGCGGCACGTACGACAAGAAGACCGGCATCGCACGCTACAGCGCCGCCGTCGAAAAGCCGAGCTACACCTACGCCACCGGCAGCAATGCCGTGTCGCTCACGGTAGAGTTCACGCTCGACATGAGCAAGCTGCCCAAATCCCCGTTCACGGATGTGACGGCCGGCGCGTGGTACTATGACGCCGCGCTCTACGCCTACAACAAGGGCCTCATGGTCGGCACGTCCGACACGGCGTTCGGCCCCGACGTGTCCATGACGCGCGCTATGCTCGTCGCCGTGCTCCACCGTCTGGCCGGCAGCCCGAGCGTGAGCGGCAAGATGCCGTTCACGGATGTCGAGGCGGATACGTGGTACACTGAGGCTGTCCTCTGGGCCTACCAGAACGGCATTGTCGCCGGCACGTCCGACACGACGTTCGCCCCGCAGAGCAACATCACGCGCGAGCAGATCGTGGCCATCTTCAGCCGCTACACCGCGAAGTTCGCCCCCGACAAGGCTAAGGCCGCCGCTGAGCTGACCGCTTTTGCCGACAGCGCGAGCGTGTCCGACTGGGCCGTGAACGACATGAAGTGGGCCGTTGCGCAGAAGATCATCAGCGGCAGCGAAAACGCGGGCAAGTTCTACCTGCTGCCGCAGGACAACGCCAGCCGCGCCCAGGTGGCGACCATCCTCATGCAGTACTGCGCGCTGTAAAGCGCCCCGAAATTCAATCGGAGAAGGAGGCTTCACCATGTCCAGAACGAAGTTCATGGGTATTTTCCTCGTCATTCTCGGCGTCATCAGCGTGGTCGTGGGCATCATCCGCGGCGACATGACCAGCAGCGCTGCCATGTTCATCGGCTATCTCGTGCCGGCGCTGCTCGGCGCCATGATCCTGATCGTCGACCACATCGGCGGCGGCGAGAGCAAGACCGAGACCGGCCCGTCCGACGCGGCGCTCGCCGGGCAGAAAAACAAAAAGAAGAAAAAATGAGAAAAAGCCGCTGCCCGGCCGGGCAGCGGCTTTTTGCGCACAAAAAAGTTCCGCCGGACATTCCCGTCCGGCGGAACGCATAGGGTTAGGATATGGTGCTCAGCAGACCTTCGGCTCCGGGAACTTGGAGTGGAAGCTGTTGGCCTCGACCCAGTCGATGGCGGCTTTGATGCCGTCCCAGGTGGCGGGCTCGCCGCGGCCGACGGTCGCCATGGTCAGGCAGGCCTGCTCAGCGGGCGTGAGCGTGGTCTTGGCAGCCTTCGCGTTCAGGCGCTTGGCAATGTCCTTGATCTTCACCTTCATGATCAGGCGGTACGGCAGCGGCAGACGCTTCAGGTCAAAGCGGCCCTGCAGCGGGAACACCGCGACGTCAGCGCCGAGGCCGTTCTTCTTGCGGCAGACTTCCTCTGCGTTGGCAGCCGGAGCACCCATGCCGACCGAAACCACGCCGACCACATTGTAGCGCTCCTTGGCCTTGTCCAGACCAACGACCTTGCCAGCCAGCAACCAGCCGATGTAGACCACCTTGCGGCCGGTCGGGCAGATGTGCGACTGCTCCGTAAAGAACGGAACGTGCAGCGCTGCCGACATGCGGTGGGCGTACTCCTCACAGGAACCGGAGAGCGAAGAATAAACAATCGCGTCAATCATCGTGAAAAATCCCCTTTCAGTTTGTGGCGGAACCAACTGTATCCCTTGTTTCCTTGTTTTATCATAGTCAAATCTTAAACAAAAGTCAAGATTCACTTTGCAAAATTGGCATGGATAGCCGGCGTTTGGGTAGAAAAAGGTACATAATTCCGCCTTTTTCCCATCCGGAGAGAAAATGCGGTCATTTTCCCTGCACGCGCCTCTTGCAGATTGCCGGCGAATTCAGTATAATATAGTTTGGTTTGATAACAAGATTTTCACCCTGATATGGAAGGCGGTGCAGATCGCACATGGAAGAACGATTCCGCAATCTGGACTATCAAAACTGGAAGCCCGTGCGCACGCTCGGCAGCGACTCCTACGGGACGGTGTACGAGATCGCGCGCGACGACGGCTTCGGCATGGTGGATCACGCGGCGCTGAAGGTGCTGTCGATCCCCGCCGCACCGGAGGACTTTGACGCCCTCGTCGCCGAGGGCCGCACACCGGAGGAAGTGACCGCCCTGCTCCACCGCCAGGTGGAGACGATCGCGCGGCAGCTCATGGCGGTCGACGCCATCAGCGACGAGCCGAACCTGCTGCGGTGCGAGGATCACGTCATCCGCGCGCACGCGGACGGCCGCGGCTGGGACATTTATGTACGCACGGAGCTCCTGCCGTCCCTGCCGGACTATCTGCGCAACCACCCGCACGGCGAGGCGGACATCATCCGGCTCGGCGCCGGACTGTGCAGTGCGCTGGAGACCTGCCACCGCCGCGGCATCGTGCACGGCGACATCAAGCCGCGCAACGTCTTTGTCGGCGGCGGCAACTTTGACGAGCAGGTCACGTATAAGCTCGGTGACTTCGGCATGGCGCAGTTTTCCGCCGTGGACAACACGAATGATTTCATGGCGCCCGAGGTGCTGTGCGGTGCGGAGGTCTCGCCCGCGAGCGACCTCTATTCCGTGGGCATGGTGCTCTACTGGGCGCTCAACGAGCGGCGCATCCCGTTCGTGCCGCTGCCGCCGACGGCGGTGGAGGCGTCGGATCTCGCAATCGCGCGCGAGCAGCGCCTGCGCGGCGACCCGCTGCCCGAGCCGCTGCACGGCAGTCAGGCGCTGAAGAACGTCGTCATGCGCGCCTGCGCCGACGATCCAGCCCAGCGCTACGCCTCCGTGGAGGAGTTCCGCGCAGCGCTGCTCGCCGTGGCGCGCCGCGCTGCAGCGGCCCAGCCGCAGCAGGCACAGGCCGTCCGCCGGGAGACGCCGGCCCCCAAGGCCGCCGCGGACACGTTCCCCGGCTCGAAGCCGAAGGCACAGCGCAAGGCCGTTCCGGTTGAGACGGAGGACACCGAAAAGCCGCACAACGCGAAGAAAACCGTCGCCATCATCCTTGGCTCGCTCGTCGTCGTAGCGCTCATCGCGCTCATCCTCGTCATGGCGCTGCAGGGCGGCAAGTCCGGCGTCGGCTCGATCACGCTCGACCACGAAAAGGCCGAGATCGCCCCGCAGGACACCCTCACGCTCAAGGCCACCGTGCTCGACGCCAGCGGTCAGGAGCTGACGGATGAAACGCTCACCTGGTCGAGCAGCAACGCCGCCGTCGCCACCGTGAAAGACGGCGTCGTCACCGGCGTGACCGAGGGCAAGGCCAAGATCACCGTCAAGGCCGGCAAACGCTCGGCCGACTGCACCGTCACCGTCACGAACGACGCCATTGAGGTCAAGAGCCTCAAGCTCGACAAGGACAAGGCCGAACTGCAGATTGGCGACTCGCTCACACTCACGGCGGCCATGCAGCCCGCGAACGCCCCGGACGATCTCGTCTCCTGGGCCAGCAGCGACCCGAACATCGCCAGCGTGAAAAAGGGCATCGTCGTGGCGACGAGCGCCGGCTCCGTGACGATCACGGCCTCCGCCGGCAGCTGCACCGCCACGTGCCAGATCACCGTCAAGGCGCCGTCACGCGTGGACAGCGTCACAGCGGAGACCGGCTCAGCCACGCTTGACCTCGGCGGCACGAAGACCGGCACCATCACGTTCCACATCCACGGGCAGAACCTCGACAGCCTGCAGGATTCCGTGAAGGTCTACGCGGCCGACGGCAGCGTCGTCTCGCTCGGCCAGCCGGTGCGCACCGGCAACGGCACGGACGACACCTACTCCGTCACGGCTACGGCCGCCGCTGCCGGCTCCACCAGCGTGATCCTGCAGATCACCGGCGCCGACGGCACAACCCACTCCGCCGCCTGCACCGTCACCGTCAAGGAGAGCAAGACCATCCTGGACCTGATCCCCGGCATGAACGGATAACAAATCGCAAAATGATCCCCCCGGATGCGGCGCATCCGGGGGGATTTTTTTGCTTGCTATTTTGCTTCGGTCTCGCCGCTGCGCTTTTGCAGGTAGGCAAAATAGTCGCTGCGGAACGTATCCTGCGAGATGTCGATCTGCTCACGCACCTGCTCGCGCATGGCCAGCACGGCCGGGTTGGTCGAAGCGTCATTGCCGGTGTCATAGGTCTTGCCGTCATACCACGCGTAGTTGCGGAAGTAGACCACGCCGCCGTCCGGGCCGAACATATCGTTGCCGATATAATAGCGCAGGTCGGTATCCAGCGAGAACAGGTCCACGATCGTCGGCGCGATGTCCATCGTGCTGACGTATTTTTCGGAGACCTGCGGCGTGATGCCCTCCGTCCAGATCACGAACGGCACGTTCGAGAGCAGGTTGTGATCGCTGGTGCCCTTGATGGCCTCGATGAGCTCCGTATCGGAGAAATACTTGCAGTAGTGATCCGTGAACAGCACGAGCACCGTGTCCTCGGCGTGGCCGTCGGCCTCCAGCCGCTCGCGCAGGCCGCCGATGAAGGCGTCCGTCTCCATGGCCTGCGCCACGGCGCGGGTGTACTCCTCTTTCTGCGCCTCGGTCGTGTACGGCACGGTGCTGTAGTCGATCACCGCGCGGGCACGGTCCAGATGGGGCTCCGAGATGTTCTGCTGCTCCGTAGTGTACGGCCCGTGGCCGGAATACGTGATGATGAAGCTGAAAAACGGCTCGTCCGAGACGATCTGATCATAGCCGCGCAGGAGCTGCGAATCGAGCATATAGTCGTCCATGCCGAGATCGCCGTAGTCGTTATAGGACTCATAGCCGAAGTTCAGGTGGATCTGCCCGCGGTTATAAATGTTCGGGTTGGCCGCGTGATAGGACCGGGCACTGTAGCCCGCGTCACGAAACAGATTCGCCAGCGAATACGGCAGCGCATGCTCGGCATAATACGAGTTGCGCACGTGATGCTCCGGCGCGATGAGGCCGGTATTGGCCGTGAACTCCGAGTTGAACGTGCCGGCAGAGAGGAACATCGGCGCGTAGTAATTCGGGAAATACAGGCCCTCCTGCTCAATCCGCCAGAGGTTGGGCATATACTCCGGCGTCACGAGCCAGTCGTCCATGGACTCCATCATGATGAAGATCAGGTTCTTGCCCGCAAACGCGCCGGTCATGGGCGTATCGGCCGCCGCCTTCGGATGGGACGCATAGTAGTCGTCCAGTTCCGCGATACGCTGATCCGTCGCCGTGTCCTGCGGCCAGAGCGTCACGGCCGCGCCGCGCACGGTGTACTGGTACAGGCCGGTCAGCATCAGGCAGCGGTTGGGATTGCTGAAGTCCGTATAGGTGTCGCGGAACGTGTCGTGGCTCTCTGCGTTGTCCCAGGAGAGGTACTCGCTGCGGTCCTGAGCATCGCCCCGGTACGCCAGCGCATTGTGGACAACGACGATGCCCGCCGCGCACGCGACCGCCAGCACGGCGGCCACGATCCGGCCGCGGCGGCCGGGGCGCGCCTTCGGCATGAAGATCACGGCGCAGAGCATCATGGCCATGCAAACGGCGAGACTGAACCACTCGCCTTTGCTCAGTCGGAAGTAGGACGCGCTGATAAACCGCGCGCCGTCGCCGGCATAGGCGAGGTCGGCAAAGGAAAAGCACGTGCCCGTCAGCTGGTAGAGCACGCAGTTCGTAATGGCCAGCAGCACAAACGGCACGAACGTGACCAGCAGAAAGATGCGCCGACCCGTTCGCGGCAGCAGCGCAGCGATCGCCGTCATCGTGCCCGACCACAGTAGGGTAAACACCAGCGGCTGCCACGCCCAGAGCGACACGTTGCTCATCGAGCCATAGAACAGACGCAGGGAAAAATCCAGAAGAAAATACGCCAGAAACGCCAGCAGCAGGCTCAGCCACAGCGGGGCCGGGCGCAGCCGCCGCGCGCGCTTGACCGGCGCGGAAACGGTTGCCATGAACATCATCCTTTCGGGGAAAACAGAAAAGCATTCGCTTAAAATATTACAAAAATATTTATCATTATAGTAGCTTCCCGCCCCCGCGTCAATTTAAATATTTAAAAATTCGTCTGGAAAATGAAGGATTTCCTGCGCATAGCACAAAAACAGGGGCGTATCCGGATGGATGCGCCCCGTGCTGGGAACGAAAGTCTGCGCCGTCCGCTCAGGCGAACGCTTCGCAGAAGCGGCCGTTGAGCGCGCCGACGTAGATCAATCCGCTTCTCTTCCCCGTCTCTCATGCATATCCCCCAAGCACAAGGCCCGGCTGTGCATCTGTGCAGCCGGGCCTTGTGCGGTTGGATGCCGTTTTTCCGCTCAGTCGATGCGGATGTCCGCCACGGAGTAGACCGCGGCGTTTCCACTCATGCGGATGCGGTCGCCCTCCTGCGTGCAGTAGAGCGTGCCGCCGCGGCGACTGGCCTGATATGCCACGAGCGTGTCCTTGCCGAGCGCCTGCACCCAGTACGGCACGATGTGGCAGTGGCCGGAACCGCAGACCGGGTCCTCGGCGACGTTGCACTTGGGCGCGAAGCTGCGCGAGACGCAGTCCACGTCCGTGCCCGGCGCGGTCACGTGCAGGAGCAGCCCGTCGAGCGCGCGCACCTTGTCCTGATCGACGGTCATGCTGCGCACGGTATCCGCGTCGTCAAACACGCACAGCAGGTCGCGCCCCATGTAGGCCGCCTTCGGCCGCGCACCGTTCATAGCCGCGACCATCTCCTCCGTGACCGGCACCGGCCGCAGCGCATAGGCCGGGAAGTCCATCTCGTACCGGTCGCCCCGGCGCACGACGGTCAGGTCGCCCGAGAGCGTGGAGAACGTGATCTGCGTGCGCTCCGGCTCCACAAACGTCATGATCGCGCAGGCGGTGCCAAGCGTGGCATGGCCGCACAGGTCGATCTCGCCGCCGGGCGTGAACCAGCGCAGATGGTATTTCTCCCCCTCGCGCACGGCAAACGCCGTCTCGGAGAGGTTGTTTTCGATCGTGATGGCCATCATCTTCGCCTCGCCGAGCCACCGGTCCATCAAGCAGACGGCGGCCGGATTGCCGGCAAAGACATGGTCGGTAAACGCATCAATGACATACTGGCGCATGGAAAAGCCCTCCTTGAAGCAACTGCCTTGATTATACACGCCGCCCGGCGGCGGTGCAAGCTGCCGGCACGCAGATTTTTCTTGCCAAGCACCGGCGCGAACGCCAGAAACGCACGAACCGGAGCATTCCAGCGGATACTCCTGTTTTTCCTTGCGTTTGGATTCAGTTTTCCCAGCGGATCTGCTGCGTGTCCACGAGCGGATACGCCGTGAGCTGCGCGCTGTCGAGGTCGGCTGCGTGGAGCTTCACGCCGGTGATCTGGCGGTTATCATAGGTCGTGTAGTAATAAATGCCCCGGTCCGCGTTGCAGCAGCTGGAATAGAGCGTGATCTCATACTGGCCGTCATCCAGCTCGCAGCAGCCGCGCTGCTGCTCCACGCTCGTGAGGATGTGGAAAAACTGGCTGACGCTCGCGTCCTCCGTCTGCGCCGCGCGGGCGTTGGCGCGCACGAATGCCGCGCGCACGAACCGCGAGGGCGACGACAGGTCGCCCGGCAGGCCGAGCGCGCCCATGCCGCGGCTGTCGAGCGTGACGGGCACGCCGCAGAAATCGGCCGGCGGCTGGCTCGGGCTCAGGCGGGTGTAACTGCGCAGCGCGGCCAGCTGCTGCGGAAACGGCGGGTTGTTCGTCAGCACCCCGGCGGGGTCGTCATAGACGTGCAGACCATCCGCCGTGGACTCGACCACGATGCAGCCGCTGCGGTCGGCAACGAGCCAGTGCAGCTGCGCACACGGCAGCTCGGGGGCAAACGGCGTGTTGTCCACGACCACGCGCGCGAGCGCATTGCGCGCCTCGGCGACCGTGGCGCACGTGCCGAGCAGCCACGGGATGAGTGCGTACTGCGGCACCGAGGCCACGCCCTGTGTGACGGACGGATAGACCGCGTTGCCCACAAAGTTCAGCCCCGCGATGCACAGGCCCTTCTCGTTGACCGCGTCGTAATAGAGCGGATAGTCGTTTTGGATATGCGCCATGCCGATCATGGCATAATGCCGGTCGAGCGCGCCGCCGTGCAGGCGGATCGGGTAGTTGCGCGGCATGATCGTCACGTGCTCGCCGTAGGAAAATTCGTAGTCCAGGTTGCGGCCGAAATAAAAATCGCCGTTGCAGTATGTCGCTGCGGTACACATGATGCAGGACCTCCCTCATTCGTTCGGTGTCCAGTATATCCGCCGCGCCGTGGCGAATGTTGAAGAATCTGAAAAGTTCCTGTGTCCAGTCTGTGTCTTTTATGTGCCTGACACCGCCGTGGAAACAAAACGCGGGCGATGCTGCTGCACCGCCCGCAAGGGACACGCAAAAGTAATGCGCCGGTTATATTTTGTGCCTCTGTATCCCTCGATGATCCTCTCAATTGTAGTCACGCTCAATCACAGTCACACCTACCGTTTCTAACAATTGAAGA
>ERZ773188.1846-NODE-1846-length-22212-cov-5.471634_pt1 | contig 22212 bp, 29 predicted proteins | sample MGYA00581011_ERZ773188 | MGnify/ENA primary metagenome ERZ773188 (study PRJEB29015, sample SAMEA2737798) | human gut metagenome | biome: human gut; feature: human-associated habitat; material: faeces | place: China | collected 2012 ...
ACATAATAAGCAATATGTGGTTGTGAAGGATTTGAGGTATGGGAAGTTTGAGTAAAGGAATTTGTACTATGATCAGCCAATATATTTACTTAATGCATCCAGATAAGTGGTTCCCAATCGGCTTAACATTCCTTTTCTGTGCGTGATATAGCCGATCCGCATATCACTTTCATCCGCTAATGGCACGGCGATAATATCTTTGCCATTTAATTTCTTATCGATCACACCACTGCATACCGTGTAACCGTTTAATCCAATCAAAAGATTAAACAGCGTTGCCCGGTCACGCACACGAATATTTTTCTTGCGCTCCGATACGGAAAAAATCTCCTCCGAAAAATAAAACGAATTGTGCTCGCCCTGCTCAAAAGACAGATACGGATAACTTTCCAACTCTTCATTCGTAATGATCTGACGATCTGCTAAAGGATGTCTGCGACTGATAAATACGTGCGGCTTTGCCACAAAAAGGTCGTGAAATTCCAACTCATTGTACTTTAATATTTTCGTGATTACTTTCTCATTAAAATCATTCAAAAAGAGAATGCCGATCTCGCTTCTCATTTTCGCTACATCTTCAATGATCTCATAAGTCTGCGTTTCGCGAAGGCTGAAGTCATACTCTTCCTGACCATATTTCTTGATCAGGTCGACAAATGCATTTACTGCAAACGAATAATGCTGGGTCGAAACACAAAACTGCTTTTTACCGCTGCCTTCTCCCTTGTATTTATCCTCTAGAATTTCAGCCTGCTCAAGCACCTGTCTGGCGTATCCCAAAAAGATATCCCCCTCTTTGGAAAGGCTTATTCCCTTATTGGTCCGGTTAAAGATCACAATCTGCATCTCCCGTTCCAATTCATGGATCGCATTCGTAAGACTCGGCTGTGAAATGTATAATTTACCTGCCGCTTCCGTGATCGTCCCGGTTTCGGCAACGGTCACTACATATTTTAGTTGTTGTAAGGTCATGCTATTCCCCCTCTTCCAGCAATATTTTTTGAAATGTCTGCGCAGCTACGCTTCTCGGTCCTCTGGCATCATAGATCATCGAAACGCTGCGCTTTGGGATTTTATCTTTTAGCGGAATACAAAGGATCTCCCCGTGTGCGATCGCCTCTTTCGCCATTGCCTTTGGTAGAAAAGCAAGTCCAAGCTCATGCTTTACCAACGGAAGGATCTGATCCGCTGTAGCAGTTTCTATCGACGGCTCCAAAGAAAGACCGTGTTCCCAAAATAATTTCTGATAAAATTGTCTGGTTATCGTATTTTTTTCCATACAGATCAACGGAAACTGCAATAAATCCTGCAGCGATAGCTTTTGCTCTGCAAGCGCCTGAAAGGTATTTCCGGCGATCAGGATCTCCTGAAATTCACAGAGACGGGTTGTTTTTAGTGTCTTATCCGTTACTGTCGGTGTTGTGATCACTGCAAAATCAGCTTCTCCGCTTTGTACTGCTTGAATTGCCTGCGGTGTAGAATGATTATATAGTTTTAATTGCACCTTAGGATACGCCATATGAAATTTTTTTAACTTTTCCAGCAGAAAAATATTTAGGGCGATCTCACTCGCACTGATAGAAACGCAGCCCTTTTCCAACTCGGCACTCTCAGTCAATTCCTCTTCTGCCGCTAATATCTGCATCATAGCTGCAGAAACATGCCGAAAAAGCTTTTCTCCCTCTTCAGTCAACCGTACTCCACGATTTGTCCGTATGAATAAGGTGCAGTGTATTTCCCGTTCCAGGCAATTCATCGCTCGTGTAATATTGGGCTGACTATTATGTAAAGCATGTGCCGCTTTCGTAAAATTTCGATATTTCGCTACATAGTAAAATATTCTGTAGTATTCAAAATTTACATCCATAATGACCGTTCATTCCTTTCCTGTCCCCTTTATGGTATAGGCGTCAGTATATCAATGTGTTATTGCAGCTATATCAATAATACTTTTTACTTATTGAAATGATTCAATTATAATCGTTTCAAAGCAAAAAAACAACATATAATGGAGATGATCTTATGGCATTAGTATTACCGAGAGAAGAGGAAGTCGAAAAGATTTTTTCAAGGATTCTTTCTTCAGATGACTGCTGTGAAAGACTTCTTGATACTTTTTACGACCATTTAGATGATGAAAACAGATATGTCGACCCGGATTCTCATCATTTTGCAGAGGTGCTTTTGAATGCATACAAAAATGGTGATGTTAGTGCGCTTTTGTTGGAGTTATGCCACCGCTCCATGTTTGATCTGCTCAAAGAAGCATATCTGATCCCAAAACGCTTTCATGGCAAAGCCGGTGAAAACCCGATTTTACTAACAGATGCAGATGGCAAACTGTTAGCGGACAAAAAGAATCTCGTATCAAAACATGAATATAAAAAATTCCAAGAAATTTACCGTGCTCACGATGCAGCCCCACGCTCAAAATTATATTTGGCTGACGGCTATGATCTCGTTCGATATTACACATCCGACATGAACATCAAAGAAAAACACGAAAATAAAGAACGCGGTATTCTCCTACTGTATGCGTTACCGGATACGAAAAAGTTACATCTGTCCGAAGCGCAGGCATACGATGTCATTTGGACAACTTTTCATAAAATTCAGCAGGAAGCTTACTCTGCCATTGTTTTTTACGGTCAGGAAACCGGAAGCAGATCCGGCAAAACTTTTGATGAACTCGGCGTGCTTCTCCCAATCAAGCAATTTGAATCCAAAATGCTTCGACATATTGGCGTGATCGACGGACTCGTGCTGTCCTGTCGCGAAGAAATGATCCGAACCGCCGGAGCAGACAGTTTGGATTTATAATACCGCGATGCACAAAAACTTGCCCGTGTGAGTACGGTCAACGGTTGCAGAAAGGGATGTAAGATAATTATGAAAACAGCGATTACAGGTGCAAACATCAAGAAAAATCATATGGATATTTTATGGCATGAATATGCTGACAAGACAGATCCAACACCGATCACAGAAGCTTCTCTTCCAGCCAAGGCTTCTGTTGTCGGACGCGTCGGGATTATGATGCTTTCCTGTGGAACCGGGGCATGGCGTGTTCGTAGTTCCATGAATGAACTTTCCGAGTTAATGAATATGACTTGTACGGTTGATATTGGATTAATGTCGATCAATTATACTTGTTTTGACGGGAAGCAAAGTTTTAGCCAATCGCTGTGTCTGACGAACACCAGTGTAAATACTTCACAGCTAAATCGCTTGGAAAAACTGGTGTCCGGCTTTGCCGACCAAGAGATTACGAAAAGCTGTGAAATGATCCACTCGACATTAGATGAAATTGAAAAAATACACGGATTATATTCTCCAGGTGCTTTAGCGCTTGCCGCTGCACTCGCCTGTGGATCCTTTACCTTTTTATTAGGCGGCGGAGTCATTGAAATGTTATGCGCTTTTATCGGTGCGGGTATCGGCAATTATATCCGATGCAAAATGACGAAACACCATTTGACGCTGTTTTTAGGAATCATCTCTTCTGTATCAGCAGCTTGTTTAAGCTATACCGTTCTGCTTAGATTACTGCAGTTGTTTTTTACAGTCAATGTTCAGCACGAAGCCGGATATATCTGTTCTATGTTATTTATTATCCCGGGATTCCCGTTTATCACAAGCGGTATCGACTTAGCAAAATTAGATATGCGTTCCGGAATGGAACGCCTGATGTATTCGCTGATCATTATCACTGTTGCGACCATGACAGCATGGATCTTAGCAATGGTTCTTGGATTAAAACCGATGCCATTTCTGCCACTTAAATTTGCACTGTGGCAATGGATCATATTGCGTCTGCTCGCCAGCTTTGGCGGCGTATTCGGATTCTCCATTCTCTTTAACAGCCCAATTAGGCTGGCAGCCGCGGCAGGAGTTATCGGTGCTGTATCCAACACGTTTCGATTGGAACTGATCGATCTTGCATCCTTTCCACCTGCCGTTGCTGCCTTTGCCGGTGCTTTTGTTGCAGGCATCTTCGCCACTACGGTAAAAGGAGTTGCCGGATATCCAAGAATATCGATCACGGTCCCTTCTATCGTGATCATGGTACCGGGACTCTATTTATACAAAGGATTCTATAATCTCGGTACGATGAATTTATATTCTGCCGCTTCTTGGCTTGCCGCTGCACTTTTGATCATTCTTGCGTTACCGCTGGGGTTGATCTTCGCACGAATTATGACCGACAAAACATTTCGGTACTGCACCTGATTTGTTATCGGGCGCTTTGGCAACTGTTATTTCTTCTCATCAAACAGCATAACGCCTTGCGCTGGCTTTGCTTTTTTATGCCATCTCATTATAATGTGCATAAATCCCATTTGCCGCCAAAAGTTCCTCGTGGGTACCCCGTTCCGCAATACCGGTATCTGCAACCACCAAAATCTCATCCGCATTTCGGATCGTCGACAGGCGATGTGCAATGGTAATAGTTGTCCTGTTTTTGGCCAGTTCTTCCAAACTATGTTGAATCCAGCGCTCACTTTCGTTATCTAAGGCACTGGTTGCCTCATCAAGAATTAAGATCGGCGGATTCTTGAGAAATACCCGTGCAATCGAAATACGCTGCTTCTGCCCTCCCGACAAACGGGTTCCACGCTCTCCCACATAACTATCGTATCCATCCGGCAAGGACATGATAAAATCATGAATATTCGCTTTCTTGGCTGCATCGATGATCTCTTCGATAGAGGCACCCGGCTTGCCATAGGAAATATTATCCTTTATCGACCCACAAAACAGATACACATCCTGCTGCACAAGACCAATATTGTTGCGAAGGCTTTCTAGCGACAGACTGCGAATATCCTTGCCGTCGATCCGAATGCTTCCTCCGGTCACATCGTAAAATCTTGGAAGCAATGAACAGATCGTCGTCTTTCCGCTTCCGGACGGTCCTACCAACGCTATAGATTTTCCAGCGTCAATCCGAAAGGAAACATCGGACAAGACAAGTGTATCATCATCGCTGTAATGAAAAGATACATCTTCATACTCAACTGTTCCTTTCACATTTTCTAACGGCTTAGCATCCTCTGCATCGACTATGTCCGGTTCCGTTTCTACAACTGCTAAAAATCGACGAAATCCCGACAAGCCTTTCTGCATCATTTCGGTCAACTCTACCAATATTTGGATCGGACTAATAAAGATTCCAATGTACAGCGCATACATTGCCAGATCCGCTGTCTCCATCTGTCCCTTGGCAATCAACCATCCGCCAAACACAAGCGTAACCAGATACATAAGTCCCTGAAAGAACAAATTACCACTCATAAAGCTTCCCATGCAACGATAGTTGGCGTCTTTGGAGTGCAAAAAGTTCTCGTTACTGTGTCGAAACTTATCTCGCTCTATCTCCTCATTTGCAAAAGACTGCACGACCCGAATCCCCGCTAAGGTATCTTGAAGACTGGAATTGATATCTCCGATCTTTTGTCGGTTATCCATAAATGTTGCCTGCATTCTGCGGTTTTGGCTATAGGAAAATAGAATCATAAAAAACACAAGTACCAACAGCACAATGGCAAGCCAGCGATTGATCACAAACAAAAATACAAACGAACCGATAATTTTTATCAATGATATGAATAAATTTTCCGGTCCATGATGTGCCATCTCTGAAATATCAAACAGATCCGATACTAATTTGCTCATCATCTGTCCGGAATTGTTCTGATCGTAATACGAAAAAGATAATTTTTCATAATGGTCAAAAAGTTGTTGGCGCATATCCCGTTCCATATTGGCACCCATCATATGCCCCTGATAACTGACATAATATTTGCACAACGCCTGAACGATATACATGATAAGCATTGCGACACCAATTGGCAGCAAAACTTGCAAAATTGCTGATGACTTTCCGGCAAAGACTGTTTTCGTCATAGTCCGCAAGATCTGTGGATATGCCAGATCGATCAGACTGATCATCGCTGCGCAGATCAGATCCAGGACGAACACTGCTTTGTATGGTGAATAATACGGTATAAATTTTTTTAATGTATGCATGACAAATTCTTACCTCCTAACAATACCGTTAGTATAACAAATGTGTTAAAATTTGTCATTCCCTGTTATAAATGTCAATCTCATTTGATACCATACTGCATTGCCGTGAGTAGAATCTGTTGATATTCCCTCATTTACAAATCCAAACCCGGAATAGTAATGAATTAACTTTTCTTTACAAGTAAGTACAACGCCCTTTCTCCCCTGCTTTCTCGCAGTATCAATGGCACAGCGAAGCAACCGTCCCGCATACCCATTTCTTCGATATTCCGGAAGTGTATTTACGCCAAAAATCATCTGCCACGCACCATTCTCGTTGTGTAAAGACGCTTTTTCATACATTTCGTCCGTTAAATTCTGCTCGTCTGTAACAAAACCATCCACAAACGCAATCAGCTTTTGCTTATCATACAACAGAAAAAAATGATCTCCGTAATGTTGGATCCGTTCTGCAAATTCTGCCTTCGTCGCTGCTTCAGCCACCGGAAAACATGCTGCTTCTACGGCTGCAATATCTTCTAAATCCTGCAAAGAGGCTGTTCTTATTTCCATAGTAAGAGTCCCTTTCCCGAAACAATCGTCACAATAAGTCCTATCGTGAATCCGATAAAAGCCCCCAACGCCAATGTACCAACAAAAAGCAATGCAATCTCCAGCATATAATTTGTATAAAAATTAGATAGCACCTCGCAAATTGCATATACTACAAAACTTCCGATCAATCCCAGCAAATTTCTTTTTATATCACAAAATTTCACGCTAATAACTAATGCAACTATAATCCCTGCTACCATAAATAAAATACTATCTGACGAACAAAGTTCCTCTAAAATCGGTAAATATCGCATAATGATCCTCGCTATTCTTTTACTCAAATATTTCCTAGAAGCATCCTCGCTTAAGCATACTGTTCTATGATCCCCTCACGGATTCTTTCGCAGTCTTCCGGTGTCACCGGATATCCCAGATATGCGATCCCTCGGTAAATGTTATCTGTGACCTGCTCATTATTTGTTAGGACAGTACAAATCGTCTCCAGCAGCTCCTTTTTGGCTGCAAGTACACTCTCATCCGCACTATAAAACTGTGTCATATCATAGTCGGATGTGTTTCCACAGGGCATTTTGCAAGTCGCACAATCCGGTGCGATAACATTCTTTAACTCGTGGATTTTCTGTACCAGTGACTCTTCCATTGTCGGATCATTTCGGTGTAAAAGAGCCTCCCGAACCACTACATCTGTCTGTTCGGTTTTTCCATTGTTCGACACTGCCCCCACCAATCCAATCAGAGCACTTATGATTCTGTCTCCTGTCATTTCTTTTCCTCCATATCAATTAACTGAACGATATTTCATATTTAATTTGCATGGACTTTACTGATTCATCTCAGCCACCATACTGGCAGGTTTGACCGTCATTTCCACCCAAGCAGGCATGAAACCGCTTCGTATCGCATTTTTTGCAGATCTGATATTAGACCATGCACAACAGTAAAATGGCACTTTTCCACGCTCTATAATCTCAACTGCTAAATTACTGGTTAGCGCAGATGCTATCCCCTTTCTGCGATATTCCGGTAATACATCAACTCCAATCTGCCACATATCGTCACAATCTGCCGAACAACCGGCAAGTCCGATCAATTTTCCATTATCATATGCGCCAACACCAAGAACATCCAGCTCTTTTCTCGCATCACACAAAGCATTACTCCATATAGGCAAATATAAACTGTCAAAGTCTTTCTGCGTAAGCACCTTAAGCTCATATTGGCATGATAATCTTTTGAGGGAATTGACATCCGGCAAAAAATATTCTGCCATGAAGCAGACTCTTTGTCCCTGTTCTCTCATTCTTTCATCCAGCCAATGCATATTGGGCGTTTCAAAGCAATGATAAAATTCAAACTTACTCAAATACTCTTTTACCATTTCTTTGTATTCCTCTTTTACAGATGCCACAATATTACTTCCGTAGGAAACCAAATTGCATGCTATTGGTTCGCTATAATATTTTCTTGCCAAAGCCCCTAACCCTGACTTTACAAATACATTTTCCTCTTTGGTAAAGTCAGAAATATCAGCATTAAGATCTAATGCCGATTGCCGCATAGCAATGGACATAATATGTTGATTTGTCATCAGTTCTCCTTTTTCATTATTTCCTCCTCCAGCGCTCTCAGCAGATGTCAGCCAGCGCATCTAACAGCATTTTAGTCCTGCTTGCCTGCAGGCAGAATATAAAGCAAACAATCCTGTCTCTTCAAAATCCAAGTGCGCTTCGTATTCCTGCCTTGCTATTAAAGATTAAAAACGAATATCAACCATGTTGGGATCATTCTCCCGGACTACTTGATATTACCTTGCCGGTGTTCCAAAGCATAACCGTTCTTTTCGCTGCTTCCAGCCGCTCTTCTTCCGAGTGAAAATCTATCGTAACAGAATGACAGCCACATTCAAGGCACATCACATAATAGCCGCAGCCACATTCCTCTTCCAAAAGTGCTCCACCGTCGCATAACGGACAGTCATTAATCTCTAACATATCTTCAATGTTCATAATAAACCTCATTTCTTGTTATAATTTAGGGATGCTCCCTCCACCGATTTTACCATAGTTTTGTACTATCGTACAGATTCTACTATATTTTAGTTATTATTTTTCCAACAACCAGGCAAACGCCTTAGCTGTCCTAATTTCCGATTCACGGAAATGATTCCCCGGATTCCACTCCAGAATACATGGGATGTCACATTCCTGCAACCACGCATATAGCTTTCTGATGCAATCTCCGACCGTAGACATCATTAAATTTCTAGTCTTTTCCTCTTTGTTGCCAAGGCTCAAATAGATCAAACGGCTTTGTATCCTATTTTCTTGCATATATTCCAAAAAGTCTGGAAACCATACTGACGGTGAGGCTGCTGCAATTCCCACAAAACGGTCCGTCTGGCAAGATGCCCACAGAGCAAATAATCCGGCAAGCGAATACCCGCCCAAATAGTATGTCTTGCTCTTATCAGAACAATACTCCAATATTTTTTCTAAAAGCTCTGATGCACCATCGCCAAATCCTTCTTCTCCAAATGCCGGTGGTGCTTTCCAAGGAGATAACTCATCGTTCCAGTTATTCACCCTCCAGGCAATCATATAAAATTCTTCTGAAGTTCTGTCTTGAATTGCATGAAACTCCTGCTCAATTCCAGATATTTCATGCTCTCCAACAAGCTGTATCAAGACCTTCTCAGCCTCCGAATTCCCATAACTCCAAATCGCCTTCCCATCTATCTCTTTTTCCTGCATTGCAAATCCATCTCCCTATAGGCAAAATCAAATCTTACCGACCAAAACCCTCATTTAATAAGTTCAACAATTTGATGGCATCATAGCGTTCCCCACAACCAGTGCATTTCCAATCACTGTTATTCTTCTTGGCTTTTTTATGAAGAAAGTCCAATTTGCCATTACATAATGGGCAAGGCTGTGGTGTCTCGTTCCATAGACTTTTCAAAAATGCGACAGCTTCCGCCCTGCTATTCATCTTGTATTTTTCCAATACATCCTTCTCCATAATTTTTGTTCCTCCCTATAAATTAAATGGTGACAAAGCAAGAATCAACCTCTCTGACAATATCTCCATCGATCCATCCTTTTTTCACCATATCCCACAAGATACCGCTTGCCTTTTCATGTGTCATGCCCTGTTTGTACGGACGACTTTCCGTCAAGGCTTGATAAATATCCACACAAGCCATGATGCGCTCCTGCGTGTTCAACTCAGCCGCCGACCTTCCAAAAGGATATCCCGTGCCATCCAGCCGTTCATGATGGAAAGCCGCCCAATCACGAATCTCTTCAAAGTCATCAATATCGGACAGGATGTAGTAAGTATACGCCGCATGATGCTTCATAGTCTTAAATTCTTCATCTGTCAATTTTCCCGGCTTTTCCAAAATTTCATTTCCAATGGCTACTTTTCCAATATCATGCAATGCCCCCGCAAGATACATTTTCTGCACAGTTTCCTCATCAAATCCCATGTGGCGTGACAGTTTTTCCGCATCTTCAGCGACACCTATAGAATGCGTACTGGTAAATGGCGATTTGTAGTCTACGATCCGAGCAAAAAACACAGCAAGTGCTTTGATCTGCGAAAAATCAAGATCCTGTTTTATCCGAGGAACCATCTTCCACAACTGGTCCTCGAAAGTTTCTCTATCAAGTGATAAAAACTGCTCCTCTGAAAATGCACGTAAAAATGCATCACTGCATTCCCGATCAAACATTGTTCCTGTTGAGTTTTGAACAAACTGCTCTGCCACCTTCCATGTACCTTCCGCAAAATTTTTAGTGCGACAGGCGATATCCAGCAAATCGCACAAATGAATAATACGCGAGAAAAGAGGAATTTCATCCCATTTTTTTCCAAACGGACCACTGCCATCAGCATTTTCGTGATGGTATAAGATCACATCGGAAACATCTGTGTGAAACGGAAGTTCTGCGACATTCTTTTCACCCCAAATGCAATGTGCTCCCAACTTTGGTACCTCTTGCGTTACGGCAATTTGCGAAATATCATTATGAAGTTCTTCCTGGATATACTGCGTCAATGCGTTATCGTGCAATAATGCGCACACTGCCAAATCTTGTAGGCTTTCCTCTTGTATTCCCATCTGTTTTGCAATGCAAACACTCATATAAGCCACTCGTTTTGAGTGATTGTTCGTCACATGAACCAGTTCTGCTTCCACGCAGTCCAGTGCATAGGAACAAGCTGCCAATAATCCCAAAACATCTAAAGTCATAATCGTTTTTCCTCTCTATATACATCTTTCTGCAAATTTCTCATCATATCAGAGTTTGCAATTTGCATAAAGTTCGTCCACCCTTCACTTATCATATTATACCAGACGCGACTAACTCTGCAATCAAAACTTCTGAATTCATCCTATACCATTCACATGCTGTGTCCACGAAACAAGATCCGCCTCTTATTGATAAAAAATTATCACACTCTTTGCTGACGTTTTCTAGCTGCACTGCTATAATTGTTATAATAAGTAAAACTCACACGCTCTTATACAAAAGCTGTCAATAGATCGTGTCTTTTTGCTAGGTGCGAGTGACGGTGGCGTCTATGCACAGATCTTTGCTAAGAGATATCCGGACATGGTAACCGGAATGTCTATTATGACTACTCTGACCATAGATTCCGACTATATCCGCGATATCCAAAAAGATTGCAATGCCTATGATGACAGACATTGCAATCTTTGCTTCTTTTTTAGCCTGAAGAATCGTGTTGTTGCCGCTCTTTACAGCGAAGACACATCTACCAAATATGCTTTTTTAGAATTTGTGACCAAAATCTTTTTCTGCGTATTCACAATATGCATTTCCATATTCTTTCTAAACTCTTTTGGAATATCAATTTTTTTCCAGCTTTTCTTGGAAAGATTTACGAGATAGAAGGTATCATCCTCCATATCAATATCTCCAAATATGACATAATCCCCCTTAGCAGCTACAATCTGTCCTGTAGTGGAAACATCTGGTATCGTCGCCGAAGTGCCATTTACCAAATCCAAAAATTTCAGGGTTTTCGTCTTTTTATCATAACGATAATCCCACTTCATATCGATCTCACCTGTACCATTATATTTCTTTTCGATCTTCAAGGTGTCAAGATTAATACAATAAGTTTTGTAATTTTCATCTTCCCCCATAAAAACCGATTCTCCGTAAGTTAAAATATGATCTTCATCCAAAAATTCGATATCGGATGTTCTTGCGTATCCATTAACCAATGCCGTGTCAATCTTTTTCTCCATATGTGTTTTGACATCAAAAACAGACCAGTACGCATCGCCTCTATGGTTGCACAACAACTTTGTCCCGGAAGGTGACATCACAAAGTTACACAACATATGATCGTTCGATATTTTCTCTACCGTATTTTGAGATAAATTAATCTTCAGCAAATATTCTTTTTTATCTCCATCCGTTCTTGCCCCATATACTGTATCCTTATCATAGTAAAAAAACACTTCTGACATGCCACCGGTATAATTAAAAGCGAATATTTCATTTCCGCTAATGACATACTGAAAGCCAAATTTTGTGCCATTATACTCTCCTTCAAATGTGGAAGGTGTCATCTTCTTTAATCCATCCGAAACAACCGTATATACCTGATCGATCTGTTCCTCATCGCCCACAAAATGATACTCACAGACAAAGCTTTCTTTCTCCCCTGCAACCATCGTATTTTCTTGGAAAGGAACCATATTATCCCTAGCCTTCACATCTGCGGTTGGCAAGGCTGTTGGCGTAGTCAATACGACCTCTTTCACATTGCCGCTTCCAAAAATATTCTCAAGCCATGTCTGAAAAGCTGTAGATTTCATTGCTGCAACTGTTACTGAAGTGGAGCAAAGCAGAAAAAATCCAATCATCGCTGCAATCGAACCATATTTTCTCCAAAATGCTTTACTTGGTGATGTTTTTGAGGATTTTTCCAAAATATCCTCTATCCATTCCTCTGGTGCTGTAATATAATCTAATTTTTTCAAATCCATAATAATCCTCCAATCCTCTAGTCCTCTTTTAATATATCAGCTAGTTTCTCTTTTCCTCTCCGTAGTCTTGATTTGACTGTATTCACACTGACATTTAAAAGCTTTGCAATTTCGCTAGTGTTATATTCCTCATAATAGTACAACACCAACACTTCACGATATTTAAATGATAAGCTCCGCAATGCCTTTACAAGCTGCTCTGTGTCTGGATCATCCACTTGCAATACACTCTGTTTCTCATATTGCTTTGGGTCATATCCTATATCAACATTGCGATTCCAAAACTGCTTATGGTAATCTCTACATTCATTTCTAGCAACCTTGAAAAGCCATGCCTTGATATGTTCTTCCTCTTGAAAACTTTTCTTTGTCATATACAATTTGAGAAAAGTATTTTGAAAGCAATCCTTCGCAGCCTCTTCATTTTGCGTCCAAACAACGCACAACCGGGTTATATCATCTGCATATCGTCTTACAATCTCTTCATACGGTATTCCTGCATAAGTTTTTATCATATGACAAATACCCCCTCCTGTTCTATTTCTTCGTTTGATGGAAAATGATCATTTTCTATATAATACACGATTCTAATTGTTAAATGGGTGCAAAGATCTCTGGTAGAGGAAAGAAAAATTATTTACTCAATAAATTGTTGATTTTTAATTGATGCCAATAAAAACAAAAAGGAACAAAGAACCAAATGTTCTCTATCCCTTTTATATCGTGTTATTTAATTCCACACTCCACTATTTATCAGTTTTTGAATACTCTGAATTACCGTGTCATATGTTTCTATAATAAATAACAGACCCATTGTAATTTCCTCATAATCCTTCTTATATGCCTGTTCCTCCACGATAGCCTCTAATATTTCTGTAATACATCCCCCCTCTTTAGCTGCGGGACAAACATCTAATTTTGAACGCACACCCCTAACCTCTGGAATAAGCCTTTCCATTTCATCAGTGATACCTATTGTTTCTACAATCTTATAAATATCATATAAATGCCTTGAATGACCAGATATTTTCCCTTGCAAATAATAATCGCACAAAGCAAATACCTTATCCACCAGCGTTCTCTCTATTGTCTGCGTAGTAATCTCAAATGGTAATAATCCATATATCTCTGCAAGATCTAAACGATCAATTTTCTTCAAAAAACGATAAATATAATTATCTACCATTCTTCGTGTTGTTGGGAACGGCAACAATGCCACATATGTTTCCACAACAAGTTCTGGTTTTAAATAATTTGTCTTCTCATATATAGAGGGATATGATGCTCTATAACAATTATAGTTTCTCCGACTCCTGGTCTTATCAATATTTGTAATTGGAAATCCCAATTCATCCATAACGGCAACAACTGCTTTTTTCAACTGTTTTTTTCTTGCTTCCCCGGGGATTCCGGATTCAGCCGTATATGATATGTCAATGTCCTCTGAAAATCTATTCAACAACTGGTAACATATCGTTAGGGATGTTCCTCCTTTAAAAACCATGTCTTCCAATTTTTCCGACAATTTCTTAAGCGCAATAGTAACATAATAATCTTTCTCAATGATGTCTGTTGGGATAGCTAATTCATTTGCTGCGCCAATTAACAACTCATCAAACGCCTCTCTATCATCATGCAAATTCATAAATTATCCCCCATTCAATCATCTTTTTTGCCGTAGCTTCTGTCAATGCAGAAGTCACCTCCGATAGCTGTCCTTTTGTAAATTGTTTTTTTCTTATATATAAAATCAATTTATCAATCGTCTCTTTTATCGTAAGTTCCGTATAGCGTTCAGCTTGACCAACGCTGTCAAGCAATTGTAAAAGTTCTGCATTAGATTCTGATACAATAATGGGTGAACTCTTTACCCTCACTCGCTGATTGCCTAGTGTAATTATGCGTCCATTCGTTGATTCACGATTTGTAACTATTTCAATCATAGCAGGCATTTGTGTTGTTAAACCTAATTGATTGGCAAATGATAGTCCGGTAACATATCCATATTTATCTGACTTATTTTCTACATATTTACGCATAATAACTTCTGTTGGATCAAGATAACTTTTTCCAAGCAGTCCACCGAATCTCGGAATATAATATATTCCGTTATCATATCTCTCCAGAAATCCAATTGCCGTCAACCGCTTTACCGACTGGCGTACTGCATTTTGAGATAATCCATCTATCGACAGTTCCTTTATGAATATTGGCTCATTATACCCATAATTTTCCATCAAATATGCTTTCAACATCCACTCACCTCCATGCAGTACCAATTTTATATTGTTAAAGTTAATATATATGTCACATTATATAAAAAATATACTTAATTTTCAAGCAAAATAATATAAAATTATAGTGATATCGCAGAAAAATCAATAAAAAATCAACTTGTTTTACAGTTTCCTTATCGGATGCCTAATAACCGTTTTACATTTTTCCGGTGCCGTTTTCCTTGGGTCTGACAAATAAATTTCATGATGTCGCCGTTTACCAGTGAAATAATTCACATAACCGCTCTCCTCAAGATACTTGTCCATCATTGCCACCGATTCAGGTTCATTATCAAATGCCATTTATTGCATCCCCACTTTCTAAAATCTCTTTTTGTTTCTTTTTACTGAATCCCCCAAGCACGAGATTATACGATTTATCTAACAAATCTTTTAGCAAATCGTCTTCGACCTCACCGTTAGGATTGTCAATATTAGCACACCCCTTACATTTTTCAGTCTGTTTCCAATTGCATTTGCTACACAAAATACCACATCTTGATTCCATTCACATTCCTCCTCAGCCATCCGCCACATTGTCATATTTTTTCTTCATCTGCAAAATACTTTGGCGTAATTGTTCTCTTATTTCTTTCGGTTCCAACAGTTCCACCTTATCCCTAAAAGATAATAACCAGGTAAGCAAATTGTCTTGATTTGTATAGTCTGCCTGAAATAGAAGCGTTCCATCTTTTTGTTCTTGAAAACAATGTGGTCCAAATTCTTCTACCAGTCTCCATTTACAATCCGCCTCAAACAAAGCTTTTACCTTAATTCCACCAGTGAAGATTCTTTCGTCTCTCAAATCCGGCAAAGGTGCTGTTCTATCGGAAAAAACATGCCCGGACAGATGCACTTTGTCCATACGATTTAATTAAAAAAGGCGAAAATCTTCTTTGCTTTTACACCATCCCCATACATACCAGCTTGACCATCAAAAGATAAGATAACAAGGCTCAATGACACGCTGAGATTCACCCCCCGGAGCATAATAAAAGAACTCTAATTCCCGGTGCTGCTCTATTGCCTTTCTTATCACTTCTATCTTCGGAGCAAGAGAATCTTTGTACCATGAAGAGAGGTCGATCAACACCGATTGATTTCCCACTAAAAAATCAGAAGATCCTATGGATAATTTTTCCATCAACTGCCCATATCTGTTCGTCCCATTTACACTATCCAGGCTTCGCAGACCAGCAAGGATATCCTGCATTTCATCATGAGTCAGCATTGTTTTATCAATTTTGTATCCATCAATAATTGAAATTCCTCCGTTTGCTCCTTGTCTGGTCACAATCGGTATACCAGCCTTACATAAATCTTCAATATCCCTGTTTATGGTTCGTCTGGACACCTCAAACATTTCTGACAAATAAGGTGCTGTAACAGATTCCTTCTGCAATAATATGGATAAAATTTCTAATTGCCTATCTATCTTCATCGTTACTCCTTTACAAAATGCATATTAGCATAAGAAACATGACAGCTGTATGTCATGTTTCCTATATTATTTCCTGTTATTCACACTATTTTCGCCTTGCAATATTTCCTTTGCCCGATATAAAACCGGTAATTCTCTGTTTGCTACAAGCTTTCCTATTTTGGTATTTGCCCTGTCTTTATACTCTTTCACCGCCTCTTCATAAGATAATTTCAGCGTCGATAAATGAAAACTGTTAATCTCATCTTCGGTCAGATTTTTATCGCCAAACGACTCCACTTTACACAAAAAATAATTATTGATGTTATGTCTATGGATCAAATTATAATAATCACTGACAACTCCAATTTTGCAAATTATCGTTACCGTTACGCCTAATTCTTCTTTGAGTTCTCTCCGTATCGCAGTCAACAGGTCTTCCCCATCCTCAACACCGCCACCAGCCGTTTCTATCAGTGTTGCTTTCCCAAAATCATCATCCCTCTGCGCTCTTACAAAGTAAAATTGTCCACTTTCATCATAAACGATTGCCCTAGCAATATTTCTATCATGATCAATATAGTCCAATTCCCACTCTGTATCCTGTAAATCAATATTTATTTCTGTGTGCATACATTCACCTCCATTGTATATCATCAACGCATTTGTTTAATCCTATTAAACGCAGGACATACAACGGCATGCCTTGCGTTTATCTTACATCCAATCGCTTTCAACCTCTTCCAACTTCTTCAGCAGTATATTTTTGAGAGCTGTAAAAGCCGGAATAAAACTGTCATGTATCAACACAATCATTTCATCCACTTCATCTTCATTATAGCTATACACAGAAGTATTATATTTTTTTAACATAAGCAGCCATATCTGAGAATCATTGATAAATCCAATTTTATACCCAAGCTGTAGAATTTCACGGGGAGATCCTGTAGTTGCCTCTTCTACGCTGTGCAATCTCATAATTTCCTGTAACGCTTTCCATGCAAGTTCAAAAGTAAGATTAAACTGTCCAATGATCCCCATCCGATATATATCATTCGTTTCTGCAAATTTAAAATCGGCATTTGCCAATATGGACAAACAATTTGTAAGGTTATCAAGCTTTTTCATAAATTGTAACACCATCCTTTTTTATTTAATTAGCAAGTAATTCAATTGATGCAAAACATCCTATGGAATATATCAAAATACATCTATTCACCGCATATTCTCAATCACAAGCAATGCCACAATCAAAATAGCATATGATATATATAAGCTAGCCTTTCTATGAATTATGACCCACTCAAATCTTTTCTCCAAGAAATATAATGGTATACGGATAACCATTTCAACTACCATTATCAGCCCTACACCTAGAACCCCATCTAAGAAGTTATGTACATTCCAGCCACCTAACATTAGGCAAAAAACGCATCCGCAAATCAAAATTCTAATAAGAATATTTCTTACTATTTCCTTAGGCGATCCATACGCCTCACCTACACTGTTAGTCCACGCAACCCACTCATATAACACACCTTTTTCCATTTTTGCGATATCCTTAGCAATGTCAATAAATTTGTAACCGCTTTTCTCTTCCTCATCAATAATGTTCCAATATTTTTCTGCATTAAAGGAATCTAATTCCACCTGTTCCTAACTCTGCTGCCATATCATCGCATAATCTTTTTCACCAGTATCGTCATCCACGCCTTCACTCTGAATCTCAAACCCCTCTCTTTGGTAAAAGCGCACTGCCCGTGTATTCTTTTGGTATACCTTTAAGAGTAATTTCGATTTTCGATCCTTTGCATAGTCTAACAAAAGTTTACCTATGCCCCTCGACTGCATTTCAGCCGCAACAAAAATGCCTTCTATATATTCGCCATTCAGACCTATAAAGCCTTGTATCTTTTTATCATTTTCATATACATAGACTTCCGCCTGTGGTAACATTTCTTTCACGAATTCAAAATTCGTGTTCCAGTATTCAGCAGAGATAAAATTATGCGCTTTCAGATTGATGTCTAACCACAAATATGCGACATCATTTAAGTCTGCCTTCTGCAATTTTCTGATCATAAATATTGCTCTCCCTCAAATGCTATAGTTTATATTGCATGAAATTACCATTATGTACAAATCCAAAATCTGCATACAATTTAACACCCATGTCTGATGCCGTAATTTGTATAGTGCCACATCCATACTCTCTAGCATCATTTACAACACGAGATAGTAGTTTCCTTGCAATCCCCATTCTTCTATACTTCGGATTCGTATACATACTAGACAATAAGCCCATTTTCCCACTAGGGCATCCAAAATATGGTGGTTTTTCCACAAACGACATTCCGCTAGTTCCAATAATATTTTCTCCATCCCAAGCCAGCCAAGATACAAATGTACCATCTGCCATATGACGCATATAATACTCTCTCAATGCAGGTATCAAATCTATTTCTTCTTTAGCACCTTCTTCCCTAAGTTGCTGTATTCTCATACCAATAAAAGTAGTAATCTCTTTTTCTGTAAGTCTTCTATACTCTATCTTCATTATTCCATTCCCTCCCACAAAAATATGGCATTATATGATCAACTATTCTGCAAAAGGATCAACGCAATTTTAGCATCCAATCCTTTCGTATTTTTTTGCTGTTCCATACGATCAAATTTTTCTTTTTGCACAACCTTCTATATCTTTTCCAAATCCAGAATAGTAACATAATGCAATACATCAAATTTCTCCGGCAGTGATTGCATATATTCCCAATGCTCCTGCTCCCATTTCTGAATCGCACTTTCCTTCAGTCCACTCGCTCCAATGCCTCGACATGCTTTCATCCTTCCATGCCATGATTCTCTTGTAAACTGTACCGGCAATTCATATGTTAGCATATTTGCAGCCTTAAACATACCTTCACACCAAGGTGGCTCTTGTAATTCATATCTTGTCACTCTTCCACCAGTCCATGCAGGGTTATATTTCAAAACAAGATCTTCGCTTGTCTTGGCAATCTCACTCTCTTCAGGCAGCCATGCCATAAACAAAATTGCAAAATGACCATGATCCTTTAGCATCTGATGAAATTTAGGCAAGACAATCGATTTGTCAAAATACATAAAACATTGACACGCTGTGATCACATCAAATGTTCTGTCAGGATAATCAACAGCTTCCGCTGATGCAACAATATAATCGATGTCCATCCCCGCACTTTTGCTGAGTTTCTCCGCATACATAATCTGATTTTCTGAGATATCTGCCCCTGTCCATTTTGCGCCGTAGGAATACATATTTCTTGGAATCACACCCGTTCCTGTTCCTAGATCCAGTACATTTTGTCCCTTTACTCCTAGCGATAATTCCGCTAATTTTGCATAAAATTCTTTGGGATAAATATCACGGTACTTTGCATAATCTTCAGAAGTTTTTCCCCAGTCAAATGCTTTCCCATGATCAATATTTTTATTAGTTATTTCCATGATATTTCGCCTCCTATATAAAATCTAACTTTGTTGTAACATTTTGATTTTATTATACTGCTAAATTTTTACGCATCCATGTATGCGGACAATATTCATCCATATGAATATCATTCAACCCCGTATAGCCCTGTTTATTATAAAAATCTGCTACACGACATTGCGCAGACAATTCTACCACTTTGCCTCCAAGATCTCTAACTGCTTTTTCTGCGCCCTGCAGCACCTTTTCGCCATATCGCTTCCCACGAAATTCTTTGCGAACCGCAATTCTACCGATAACATAGCAGTTCCTCTCTTCTGAAAAAAAGAATCTGCAAGTTCCTACCGGAATGTCTCCGTCAAAAAGCAACACATGTTTAGCGACATCATCTATCTCATCAAATTCATCTTTAAATCCCTGTTCCTTGATGAACACTGCTTCCCGTATTGTCTTTGCTTCCTCTGGTATCTCATCGTAAAGCTTTATAAACATCGTTATCCTCTCCTGTATTTAATAATAGCAACTCCCAGATAAACTGGAGGTTATCTAGTTCTCCTTTTTAAGCAATTTCTTTTTCATTACATTATGTTCAAACTCAACCCACCCTATCTCGATAAATAAAGCTAGCATAGCAATAATCACCTGAAGCAAAATACTATCCAGCTTTTCAATAAAATATCCAAGAACCGATAGTGTAATAAAAAGTACACAACCCAAAATAATAAAATTTCTGCCATGTCTATGGTTCCATTCAGCAACACTCGTCAGTTCATCTTCACGAGGTGGTTTCTCCCCCGTGTTTATTGCTACTGGTTTTTCAGCCCTATACTGACTTATGCCAAGTATAATAAATACAAGTGAAACCAATAATGAAATCACCAAATAAACAATTGTAGCACCCATAACTATCCTCCCGACTTTTATATAGTCTTCCTTATAAAATCTTGTATAATTGACAAAATAGTTTTTGAAAAATATATATTCCCTCCGTGTTCGTCCACATCCTTTATCTCATAATATTCCACACTGTGATTTGTCTCTTCTAATTTTTCAAATAATGTTCTACTATTTTCTACGGAAACAACAGGATCATTTGTGCAATGAAATATCAATACAGGTGGTATTATTATATCTTCGGCAATTAAAGACACACAAGATGCCTTATATGCAATTCCTTCATTTCCCTCAATACTATCAATACCAAGGAGAACTGTTGATGGTCGAACCGACATCCACGATGGCAATGGCTCACTAGAACAAATCAAAATATCAGATGATGCACTCTCCAAAATTACTCCTTTAACATCTGGAATTTCAATCATTCCACAAGCATTGTGTAGTACTGCCATCATAGCCAAATGACCACCTGAAGAATGTCCCATAAGATATGCTTCATTCATGTCAAAGGGAAGATCGAATTCTGATATCTTGCTTGCAACACACTCCATTGCATTTTTGATATCCTCTACCTGCGCCGGAAAAATTGCAATATCAGACTCACGAACCTCAATTGACACAATAGCAACTCCCTGTTTCGCCAACTCCGCCAGTTTCGGAATATCATTATACAGTTCCTGCTTGTGCCATGCAGCTCCTGAAACATAAAAAATAACAGGATATTTCTTTTCAAGTCCTTTTCTCCTATATGGCATGATAACCTGTAAATGGCGCTTGCAATTCCCATAATCAAAATATTCCCAATTCTGAGAATACAACCATTCCAAATCATCAAATTTAACTTCTATTTCCTTCTTCATTTTTTCTCCTTTATCATTCATTTATCTATGCAACACTATATTTCTTATTGTTTTCACTCATTATATAGCACGCTCTCCATTCAACTTGCGTTCTTTTAAATCCAGCCACGCTTTCGCCTTAAATGGTATCAGGCAAGTCGGACTTAATACCGGAATGCCATCAACCATCATTTGTCCGGTTTTTAGCAATTCATAATACGCTTCGTTTAGAAGGATTGCCGACAAGCTGGAGATTTCATCGTCTATCGGAAGCGGTGTGAGAACTGCATCATCTTCCAATATAATAAAATCTGGATTTCTGGAAAATATTTCTATCATATATGGATATTCTTTGCTTTTCGGAGATGTGAAACGATAAAACTGTGCATTTCCGGTACTTTTATTCAAATGCTCATATCCTGCTTCCTTGACATACTCCCAAAACTGCCTGCCAAACTCCGCTGTTATGGATTCAACAATCAATACAATATCTACATCTTTTGTAGCCCGAAACGGTAATTCTTCGTTTTCCATAATCAAATCGCAAGCTGTCCCACCGATGATGGCATATTGATTTTCAAAACCCTGAAATCTTTCCTTAAATTTTGTAAATCCGCTGACCATTACTCCTGCAACCTTCTTTCCTGCAATTCATCTACTGCTTCTTCAATTCTTTCATCGTTTGTATCTCCAAAAGA
>ERZ773188.1861-NODE-1861-length-22141-cov-2.954089_pt1 | contig 22141 bp, 9 predicted proteins | sample MGYA00581011_ERZ773188 | MGnify/ENA primary metagenome ERZ773188 (study PRJEB29015, sample SAMEA2737798) | human gut metagenome | biome: human gut; feature: human-associated habitat; material: faeces | place: China | collected 2012 ...
CCAGTGTATTATTCTGTCGTTTTTTCTTTTTATATCCATGCTGGTTCAGCCATGCGGCAATCGCAGAGATTCCCATATTGGTATGAATAAATTTGTCATAGATCAGACGAATAATCTCTGCTTCGTCCTCTGCAATCTGCAATTCTCCATTTACCAATTCATAACCATATGGGGCAAATCCACCGTTCCATTTCCCTTCTCTGGCTTTCTGCATATTCATCTCGCATTCAAATTCTGCAAAACGCAACATGGTATTTAGTATCAGCCTTCCTGTCGATGAATGATCCATCACTCCTATATTCATTACATGTACCCGGACTCCCTGTTGTACCAGGTCATTTATAAATGTAATCCCATGCTGTACAGAGTTTGCGATCCGATCAAGCTTTGAAATAACAATCGTATCTCCCGCATTTACTTTATGAAGCAGTTTTTCTAATTCCGTTCTTTTGGTGTTCGGCCCCGTATACTCATCCACGAAAACATATTCCGCACCAGCTTCTCTTACTGCTCTCTCCTGTTCATCCAGCGAATTTCTGTTTTGCTTAGATGACACAAAAACGTAACCGTATCGGACAGGCTGATACAGCAGATCATCTAAGCTGAATTCCAGCTGCTCTGCTTTCTTGGTAAGCTGATCATATTCTCTTTGTTCCTGCATCGTCATCCGTCTTTGATTCGCCATAATATTCTTCAGACTCCTCTCTGCTTTTATATTGTCACCATATTATGGCACCGTCAAGCAGTTTTCTAATAGCCACTTCTAACTATCAAATCTCCCCATCCGGGATTAAAATGATAGGATTTGAATTGTTTCTATTGTACAAACAATTTATATTTGACACGTGATCCGTTCCCAGATCAAACGCTCATAGCAGCATTCGCTACTCTCAAAATTCAAATTGTGTCTGAATTTTTCCCACATCTTTTTAAATAAGAATTATTTTACGTATAGATCTCCCTGGCTTCACAAGTGCGTGCCTATCAAATTAAAACGAGAGTGTTTCGTATATTATAATTTCATTCCTCATTCTGACGTGTTATAATATAGTTGCAACTTATCCATGTAGTAGTTGCAATTCCCCCAAAAAAGCAATCCATGTATAAATTCTGGATTGCTTTTTGGAATATGAGAAATATAGAATATGAAGTTAAAAAGTCATTCTGCGAAACCATATCCTCTATTTTAACAGGGATTTTTCTTTGCTATATCCATCCATCTTCTTTTAATGCCATGAAAATATTTTCAATCGCTTCCTCATTTCCCTCTGCATTATCTAACCTATGTTTCGTTTCTTCGCCGATGGCAGTACCTTCATACATTTCACAAAACTTCTGAATTTCTGACACCATATCATCCATAATATGCATTCCTTTCGTTTTTTATGTTAAAACAACTTCTGCTATTTAGCAAAATCAGTTGACAGGTTTACTCTGCCATATTATAATAATTATGTAACTATATGCGGTAAAAATCAGTAGAGGATAGTACATTTCATGTGTGCTATCCTCTGCTGATTAAGGCTAATTCTCATCTATTGTTGCTTCATCTATAATTTTCGCAACTACCAGCTCCTGCAAAACCATACATTGAAACTCCTTTTTCCCATACAAGGATATCATGTCTTTTTTGCTTAAGCCATTTTTCTCACAAATCTCTTTCTCTTTATCTTTATAATCTTCGGACTCTTTTGATATTTTCATCTTATATGCATAAGCTTTTACAAGTAATTGTTTTTCTGCCTGCTCTTCCGAATTCTTCTTCAGCTCTTCTTCCCATGCCTTTTTTGATTTTCCTGTCTGTTTTCGATAATCCGAAATGCTGCCATACAAATATCGTATCTGACCCTTATACTCTTCTGCAGCGTTTTCTATCATATTTTCTGGTATCATTTTAATTTGAGAGTCTTTTGCAACAGTTTCCCACGCAGATTCTTTTAGTAACGTGTCATCACGTTTCTTTTCTGTATCTTCCAACTCTTTTTTTGCTGCTGTTATTTCTTCAGCCGAAAGCTCTGGTGATCGTTTAATCCCGTTTAATTTTATGGTATATTCGGCCTTTTTACCTTTTAAATCCACACCATATGCATCAGAAAGCGTAACCGTAACGGTATTCATTTCCCCAACCCTCATATTTATAATAGCGGTTTCAAATTTCTCTGGAAAACTACTGTCACCAAGTCTGATCTCCGTTCCTGCACCAGATCCGTTTTCAAAAGATTCCCCATTAATTTTCCCATTGTAATCTATATTTACCAGATCTCCCTGCTCTGCAACTGCATCCGGATCCGTTACTTCTATCGCTTCTTTACTTGAAGCAGCATAAGCAGTTACCTCATCATCCGTAGGTGTTGCAGATCTCTTTTCTAATGAAATACCTTTCCACTCTGCAAGATTCACGCATTGTGTAGCTGGATATTCCTCATTTACGATGTCTATTCCATCTGCGGTTTTTTCCTTTTTCCCACATCCCGAAAAACATAAACTTCCGCATATCAATACGGTGGCAGCTATTATGAGCTTTTTCTTCATGTAATTCCTTCTTTCTGTTGAAAAAAGAGCGAAATGAATCGCTCTTTTTTCATGCTGTTACTTGGATTTTCTTCTTGCAATTACAGCAAACATTCCACTTAATGCAAACATAGCAAATGCAATATACAGAAGCATTACGTTGCCCCGCCCTCCGGTTCCTGGGAGTATGGCGGCCACTTCATTCGTCACCGTTATGCTGTACGTCTTAGTGCCAGTTCCTGTTACATTTGCATCTTCATAAAAATATCCGTCCTTAATCGCAAAACTCTTGATCTCATCATCAATCGCATATCCTTTTAGTGTCTTGGTCTCATGGAAGTAATAAATACCATCTTCGAGTCCTGATAACTGGATTACTCCATCTTCTCCACCAACATTTGAGGTCACAACTGTTTGATGGTCAGATTCCACCTGTTCCGTATCTGTACCTTTCAGTCCCGTATGCCAGTATTCAAACTTGACACCATTCATTGGTTTCTTCGTATCGGCAGCGATCTTTTTCAGTGTGAACTCATTCTTCGTATTACTGATCTCTGCTTCATACTCTGCTTCGCCATCGATTCTACCCTCAGAATCTACAACGTAGGAATGAAGTGTTGTATCGAGTAAATGTCCTTTCGGAGCGACTTTCTCACGAACGTAAAGGGTTGTTCCAGCTTTTACGTTCTTATATACAATCTTTCCATTTTCATCCGTTGTATAAGTTGGAAGATCAAGTCCTGCATACATGTCATCCGTAGACGGTGTATCAGATGGTGGAATAATGGAACTGTCCCAAATCTCGAATACCGCTCCGGCTAATGGTTCTCCGTCTTCTCCCACTTTTTTCACAGTGAAGGAAGATGGTTCATTAAGTACCGCATTATCACCGGTAAATTCCCATTTGGATTTGTCATAGACATTAATCTCTGCTTCCCAGTTACCAACATGTCCTGCTGGTGTTTTTGTCTCCACTACCTTAAAACGGCCGCTGTTCTGATAGGTTGCAATAAGTTTTACCCCACTTGGAAGCATGTAATATCCATTACTATATTCCAGTTTCGCATATGGTTCTTCATACATATCACCATTTTTAACCGTATACTGTTTTGCATTCCATTCTTCATCCGTCAAGGTCACGGAAAGTGCAGCTTCTGCTTCTTCCTTTGTAGCAAAGGAATCCAATGGAACAACGGCATCCCGGTACTTCGTGACACCTTCATACTCTCCGGTTTCCACATTGAACTCATACACTGAGAATTCCGCATCTGAAAGCACTTCTTTTGTCTTGGAATCCAGTTTTTCCACAACGACAGAACCAGATGCATTATCTTCACGAGTAGTGTTCCTAAGCTTCACAGTCAAGGTATCTGTTCCTTCGTTGCCTGGTCCCTCAGCATTTTCATTACTAAGACTTTCATACAAATTTCCATTTTTAACAAAAAACACATGAATTCTATCATCAAGTTCGTATCCGTCTAACACTTTAGTTTCCTGATAATAATAGGTTCCATCCACCAGACCAGTCAGCTTAATGAGTCCATCCGTGCCATCGATTGTTTTCGTTGTTTCTGACCATCTTTCATACTCGGTATTCTCGTCATCTTCACCCGGAAGACCTGTTCTCCAGAACGTAAATTCTACATCATTTAAATGTTTATCTCTCGCATTGTACTTTTCAAGAATAAACTTATTTTTCTTATTCTCTACTTCCAGCGTATAAACACCTTTGGCATTTTCTTCCTGTCCGTCGATATAGATCTGGCCAAAACTATTTACCTTGATGCTGTACTTCGTATTGGATACTGCATATCCATTCAACGCCTTCGTCTCTTTTAATATGTAGGTTCCCTCTGAAAGATTTTCAAATGTTGCATAACCGTTCACTGTCGTTTTTACGATCGGATCCGCAACAACTAATGTATGAATTGGTGTCAGTGTGAACTCCACTCCACTTAATGGATTCTTATTATCATCCACCTTTTTTACTTTTAGTTTGTTAGATGCATTCACAGCTGTAAATTCAAATAACTGATTGCTGCCACCATCCGGATCAAGCGTAAATTCCTTTTCAAAATCTGCCACATATCCGGAACTGCTTTCGGTCTCAACTACTTTGAATTTACCTTCGTTTGACTCCGTGTAGCTAAGTTTTGCTTTATTTTCATAGAGCTTTGTCACGCTGTTATATGCCAAGGTTGTGCGGCTCTGATATTTCTCTGTCGTCTTATTATATTCTAAGACTTCAAACTTAACATCAGAAAGGATATTTCCACTTTCATCCGTTTTCTTGATCTGTACGTTTCCTTCCGGAGTCTCTTTGACATAGTTGATCACAGGCTCTGTCGTGTAATCCGTGACACCTTCCACTGTGCCATCCTCGGATACAATTACCTGATGCACTGTCGCATCTAACTTATATCCGTCTAATGCTTCGGACTCTTGATAGTACCAGGTGCCAGCACTGAGCTTGCTCTGCTTTGCATATCCACGGCTGTCGGTAACCAGATCATAGCTTTCGTTCTCTTTCCACAGTTTGAACTTCACGCCGGCAAGCGGCTTTCCGTCCTGGTCCTGTTTCCGGATCGTAATGCTGTTCTCATGGTTTTTCGCTTCCAGATATAAAGTATCTCCGGTCACATGATTCAGGTCAATCTCTTTGCTGTAGTTTACCACATAACCGTTTGGTGCAGCCGTTTCAACTACTTTAAATTTGCCCTGATTAATTGCTGTTTCCGTAAGATCCTCCACCTTATAAACACCTGTGGTATCTTCCTTCATCGTAACTGCCGGGTTCATGGATACATATGAAGATCCGTTCCATTCCAACACCTCAAAGGTTGCTCCGGATAACTGATTTGTTCCCGTTCCATCATACTTCGTAAGCTGTACATTCTTTTTCAGATAAGCTTTATTGGACACGCCATACTGAATGACTCCATTTGCAATTTCCGCTTCCAGATCCGAGCTTACAAACTGGCCGTTCTCACCGATGGTAAATGACCATGTTTTCGTTGACGGCTTGTAACCGGCAAGTCCTTTCTTCTCGGTAAGTGTATAACCACCTGATTTCTTTCCGGTAATTGTGATCACACCCGATGCATTTGTTGTGTAATCTTCCGAGGTTCCTCTGGTATGATCTGTTAAGGTAAATGTAACTCCTGCCAACGGATTGCCATTTTCATCTACTTTTTTGATCTGAATCTTGGTTTTCTCATTGGTAGCTTCCAGAGAAACATTTTCCTGATCAGCTAACACCGTGAAGCTTCTTACCTGTTTGTCCAGTACATATCCATCCAGTGTTGCAACTTCCTGATATTTATAATTTCCTTCCGGTAACAGCATACCGTCAGAAAGTGAAAGAATGCCTTTGTCATTGGTAGTCAGTGTCTCGTCAAATGGCTGTGTCGAGGAATCTGCATTCCAGATTCTAAACTGGACACCTTTCATCACCGAACCATCTGAACTTTTCTTCGTAAGCGTCAGGGCTCTCTTCTTATCAGTTCTCGTAATGGAAAGCTTCGTAACACCACTTGCTCCGGTTTCCGTACAGCTGATCTTGCCATTCTGTACCTTAAATACCGTCTCTTTTGCGTCCAGCACGTACCCTGTTGGAGCCTTAGTCTCTACAATCTTGTATGTACCGTCTGTGAATCGGTATGATTCAGCGATACCGGATGCATTTGTCTTGATCACAACTGGCGAAGGATTCTTACCTGCTGTATCTTCCATGCAAGTGATCGTAAACTCTGCGCCTTCAAGCGTTTTACCGTCCGCATCTGTTTTCTTGATTACTACACCATTTTCATCATTCACAAATTTCTTTGTGCTGCCACCAGTGATGCTCATATCATCATTTACTTCAAATGTAAATGGCTCCGCATTTAAAACATATCCAGGTAATGCATCTGTCTCTTTTACCGTATACGTTCCGGCTCCTAATCCTGAGATTGCTACGATACCGGATGCATTGGATTGGAAGCTCTTTGCATCACTTCCATCTGCAAAAGGTCCAGATACTTCAAAGGTAACGCCTTTTAATGCTTCCCCTTTATCTGACACCTTATTGATGTAATATGCACCATTTCCTTTTGCGTTCAAGACTGTCTTTGTACTGTCCCCAACGATATTTCCATCTTCGCCAACGGTAAAGTCATAAATCTGATTATCCAGAATACAATCTTCCGGTGCTTCGGTTTCCTGATAATGCCAGAGTCCAGGTTTCAGTCGCTCTAACTTCAGTTCGCCGTTTTCGTCTACTGTCTTCGTGATTTTTTCGTCTTCTCCATCATACCAGATATCAAAGGCTGCTCCTGGAAGAGCGTTGCCATTTACATCTACTTTCTTAAGAATCAGCTCGTTTGGCGTATTCTCATAAGTAAGCTCGATGACAGATGATCCTGTCTGCATATCTTTATCAATGCTGATCTCGTGACGTTCACTTGACAGGATATATCCAGGTGCTGATTTTGTCTCAACTAGAACGAATTTACCTTTATTGTTATCTGTTTCGATCAGTCTAGGTGCCATACCGGTTGCTTCATCAATGAAGGAAATGTTGTTCTTCCATACTGCGATGAATTTGAGCGGTCCTGTTGTGCCTTTTTGGATTGTCATGTTCGGAGTGATCACATCCGAACCTTCCTGCCGCCAACCGATAAATTCCGCACTTGCCCTGGTTGGGTTTTTCAGTGTAAAGGAATCAGCTACCGTATAGGTCGTAGGATTCTCTGCTACTCCTTCCCCACTACGAAGTTCATAGGTGATCGGATAGGATCTTTCATACACCATACGATACGTATAAGTTTCCGCATCATCGGAATAAACTGCTGTTCCACTTAAGCTCTTAGATACACTATTAAATGTCGTATCATTGTCACTCAGGCCACAATAAGAACTATACGTCTTCAGGTCATAGGTGATCTGATAGGTGGAACCTACTAGTACCGGAATGGTTTGTTCGGTACTTACGCCCTGTACTTTTACTTCTCCATTGATTTTTACTGCGAAGGAAGCAACATCCGCAGACGCACTGATCTGATCTCCCGCTTTTTCATATGGAGTAATCTTAAGACTTACGGTTTTGCGAGGAATATCCACGTATGTGATCTTTTCTTCTGTATCACTAACCGTATAAGAAACTGTCGCATCATCGTAGACATCGGAATCAAAGCCTTCAATGTCATCTTTCGCGCTCCAGTTAAACTCAGAATCATAATCATGTTCTGCATTATAAACTTCTGAATAGGAACCATAGCTGCCATCTGTATTCTGGTATCGTGCTTTTACAATTTGCGGATATGAATTTGCCTGCCAATGCGCATATAGTGTTACATCTGTCGTGTATTTCGTATCTGTTGTAATTTTTTTACCGCCAGTCTGTGCACTGTACCAGCCCAGAAATGTATATCCTTTTCTGGTCGTTCCATCAAGATACCCACTTGGAGACATGTCCCAGTTAGCCCATTGTGTTTTGCTTGCTTTCGCTTCTCCACCGTTTGAATTGTATGTTATTGTAAATAGTGGTTTAAAGCCATTCATCGACACATTATACTGGAAACTCGAAAGAACAGTTGTATTGTTCATTCTTGCATCTTGAGTTGAAACCCATACATGCGCCTGTGTTGCAGTGTTGTTTGACCATCCACTTGATCCAGCATATGCTTTCAAATTAGATTTCGAAATACAGAATACCACATTGAATTTTCTGCCATTTCTGATCCAATCACCATATACAGGCAGATACCATATTCGTTTATTTGAGTTTTCTGTTGGAGTATCAGGCCACACTGCAGTTGCCAGACCTCTATTAGTGTCTTTTCCGCCATTTCCCTGCCAGTCAGTGTAATTGTAAAAGATACAAAAGTAATTTCCGTTCGGCGTTATATACCCTGGAGCCGAAGAAGGATTCATTGCTTTTTCTCCTGTAAGTCTTGTTTGACCGATATACTCGTTATTCATTGTTACAATCCAGTCTGTAATTGTTGCTGCACCCTTAAAATCGTCATCTGGCTCCTGCGAACTATCATCATCCGACTTTTTATAATCGTCCTCCGTAACTGCAAAAGCATGACTGTTATTTTTAATAACATAGTCAATGTTATATTTAGCCTTTTTGTATGAGAGCATACCAGACATCATTGCTGCAGCTTCTGATGTAGAGGAAGCCTCTATTTTTACACTCAATGACTTTCCGTAGTTAGAGGAAGAAATTAAGTTTCCTTTACTGTCACACGCACCAACAACTACAACTCCTGATGTACGCCCAGGAATATAGCCAGATACATTTTTCCTATCATTACCTGCTGCGCCAACAACGATAATCCCCTTATCCAAAGCTTTCTGTATTGCTTCTTCTACCAAAGAGTTCTTTTCTGTCGCTGGAGCATAAAGACTAAGATTGATGATTGATACGTTCTTCTCAATTGCAAGCATGATAGCGGCATAAATAGACACGCTTGTTCCTGATCCTTTAGAATCCAATGCTTTAATGGACAGAATCTTTGCCTTTTCATTTTCCTGTAGTATATGTTCTGCCATTGCCGTTCCGTGACCATTATAATCATAGCCATCCGAATCTAAGACAGATAAATACTCTTTGATATTTTTTGTATCTTTTGCCACACCCGTGTCAATCAAAGCAATGGTATTTGGGTATTCTTCATCATCGTCTTCGATAATGGATTCCAGCTTTTCTAATGGAACATCGTCACTGGTATCCGACAGAGCATCCTTTTTTTTGTTGTCTGCCGATATAACAGCTTCATCCAAAAATACCTTATCTTCCTTTTCCTTATAATAAGCATATCCCTTCTTGGTTTCCTCTTCTGAATCAAAAACAATCGTATATATCTTTCCATAAGAAGATTCTATTTCTCCATATTTCAAATCCTTTTTATTAGAAGATTCAATAATCAATCTCTTTGACGAGAAATCAAGGTCATCATACTTTGATGTATCAATTCCTTCTAATTCATCTTCTACCTTCTCTGGTTTTTCTTCCTTATCATTCGTACTTTCATCAACTGCAGTCGGTTCATTTCCCATACCGTCTGCGTTATAGGAAGATAACAGATAGCTCTGCTCAGTGTCTGCATCCAATGCGCTGATCACATGAGAATATGGTACTTTTTCATAGTCGCCAAGAGTTTCGTTCCACTCATAAATATCAAATTCCGTTCCTGCCGGAAAATCGGTATCCATATCATACTCTTTTCCATCCGGAGTTACCTTTTTGATCTTTAATTCTGGAGCTTTCTTATTGACTAATTCTAACTCTTTTACTTTCTCACCATCAATCAGACCATTCTTATCTACGGTAAAGGAGTAGATATTTTCATCTAATAGATATCCGGTTGGTGCCGCAACTTCTCGGTAGTACCATGTTCCAGCACTTAATCTCTGAACCATGATCTCTCCCGTGTTTCCGGTGCTTACGGTTCTTTGATCCGAAATATTTAAAGGATTCCAAAAGTAGATGGTGGCTGATCCATCTTTGATCAGATTCCCTTTCACATCTTTCTTCTTCAGTTTTACGGTATTCGCCTGATTTGTTGCTTCTTGGTTCAGGTCATCACCACTGGAATTTGCCGGAAGTGAAAATTCAATTGGCGTTTTATCCAGAATATAACCTTGAGAAGAAGAAAGTTCAATCAAACGGAACTTTCCATCATTTTTAGCAGTCCACTTAAGGACTGGCTTTTTCATGGTCGTCTCATCAACGAATGCTGCATCTTCCGAACGATAAATTGCCGTTACCAATGGATTTTCTTCATAGCACTTCTTTTCGTTATTGTATTCGTAGATGCCAAATACCGTACCAGTTGGGAAGGATGATCCATCCACTGTAAGAGTTCCGGTGTCTTTATCTTTCTTCACAATATTCAGATTTCTGACCGGATAATTCGTTACCTTCTTGGATACCGAGTATTTGTCCTCTATCCTACCCTGTTCGTCTACCTTAAAACTATACGTTTCTTTATCAAGCAGGAAACCAGCAGGAGCAGAAACTTCCTTGTACTCGTAGGTTCCCGGTGTGAGATGCTTTAAGAACACTTCACCATTTTTAACTGTTACATCAAGACCCGCACTTGTCAGCTTCTGATCCTCACCATTCACATTGATCGTAATGGTTTTCTTGTCATTGGTTCGTTCCAGATGGAAGACCGCACCATCCAGATTTGCTACCGCTTTTCCATTACCACTTATTTTCTTGATATGATACTCATTCTCTTTATTTGCTACCGTCAGATCAAAGTAATTAAGGGTATCAAAGCTCATGGAATCGGTGATCTCAATCTCTTTTGACCACGGATCATTGACCTTATCCGCATCTTCATCAAACACACCATTAGCGTAACCGTCTATCGGATAATCCTCAACGATCTTATATTTTCCATCATTCTGCCTCTTATCCTTTGCGCGGTCACGTCTTTGCAGGATCGTTGATAAGTAAACTTTTGCATCGGCATCATACACAAGCGTATCAACCGGATCTTCTCTGTAAGCATTTGCTTTGGCATCCCACTCATACACATTGAATACTGCCCCGCCTTCTAAAGTGGATCCAGTTTCATAATCAGTTTTGACAAGACGGATCTGTCCGCTGATACGGCTCCATTCATTGGCCACATCGTAAGTCAGTGTATGCGGAGTCGAGCTGTCAACCACGACTTCCTTCTCCCATTTCTTTCCGGTAAGCTGGTCGCCGTAATTATCTGGATATTTCGTTTCCACGATTTTAAATTTACCGACATTATCCAGCGTTGCTTCCACCGTGGCGCGATATTCTCCAAGAGAATTGCCTTTGTCGTATTCGCATACGGTAAGCGGTGTGTTCTTATAACTCTTACTCGCTTCGCTCCATTCGTAAACGGTAAATTCTGCCCCTACAAGCTTGTCCTCTTCATCATCCGCATCATACTTATCTAAGTAGAACACATATGGAAGCGGTGTGTTCTCAACGGTTTCTTCAAAAAGCTGTACCTTATCCGTTATGGTAATTTCCTTTGTGAAACTGCCCGAGTAATTGTCCGGAACTTTTGTTTCTACAACCTTGAATTTACCGTCTGGGTTATCTGCACTGGTATGGATATAGCCGGAATCATAGACGCCATCTGTATCTGCTGCGGTTTCCGGTCTGGTGGTGGACTCTTTATCTTTCCATCCATTCCCATCAAAATGGTAGTATTTCTTATGGTTTTCATCCCACATCCACTCGTTTGCCGGATAGCTTCCATCCGGATATCGGTACCACCATTTTCCACTTTTCTGCACCCATTCGCCAATCGGTGTTACATCCTTTTTCTGATCGACAATCTTAGAATCAAGCACATAATCCCCGGCACTATCAGACCATCTGTAAAGGGTAAATTCCGCATCAGAAAGTGTCACGCCAAACACAGCATCCACTTTCTTTAGCTTGATCTGCCCTCTGCGATACGGGGTTTCGGAACTTGTAACATCCGTTGTTGCATTCGTATTAATCTTAGCTGTTATGACCGACGGATCCACCTGATACCCAGGAGGTGCGGATTTCTCTTTTACATAGTAGGTCCCGGCTTTCAAACTAACCGATGCTGTACCGTTGATCGAAGTCTTTAATGTTGTTACTTGTTTTGTACATGCCGCATCGGAATAGACACCATAAACAGCTCCAGCAAGTGTATAATATGGATCGCCGTTCGTTACCGTAGTATCTGCTGATGTCTTGTGGAGAGTAAGCTTTCCGTTTGGCTGATAATCATAGGCAACAAGATCCTGATATCCGGATCTTCTTGTGGAGATTTTGTAAACGGTAAATCCTTCTGGTGCCGCAGGCTTTTTGGAAAAAATGTTATTGATCGCCCACTGTCCATAGCCATAGTAGTTATCGGAATGACCATTGGCTACGGATGCTGCAAGTACTGTGTAACGGTAACCAACTGCCGCACCGTACCGTGATGTCATGCAGTCTGCCGGTCCGCCCCATCCGTAGTACATGATCTTCCGCATCAACTCATTCTGTCTGTTCTGTGGAGTGTAGATCGCTGTTACATACAGAGATGAACCAACTGCAGGCGGGTTATTCTCATGCATACAGCAATATGCGCCATCTTTATAATTGACCTGAAAATATCCGCAGAGCAGAGGTGCTGCCGAATAGCGGTTATCAAAATGTGTAACCTGTCCATAGTACTGTCCAATACTATAACTAGCCGCAGCTTTAAATCCTTCCTCATCTTCATTGATGACTTCCGGTTCGCTGTTTTCTTTCACGATTGTGCCGTCTTCCAGTTTTTGTGGAATGTCAAGTTCCGTAAAGATCTGATTTAAACTTTTAATGATCGCATCTTCATCTTCAACGATCGGACTATTAATGCTTTCACTTGTAGGCATCGAACTCTGATATACTTCCTGCGTTGGTTCCGCTTCCGTACTCTTGTCCGTAACCTCATTCTCGTCTGTATTGGTATCTTTCTGGTCTCCATCCTCTACTTCTGATTTTTCTTCAGTAACCGCAGTAGAATCTTCTTTCTTAGTCTCATTCGTATCGGTCTGATTATTTTGTTCCTCATTTTTTTCTGAAGGAACAAATCTGCTGTACCACGATGGGAGTTTTGCATCCGTATTTACCGATGCAAAAACGTCTTCATAGTCTGTTACTAAGTCCGCGTTATAACTGTCTAACGCAGAAAAATCTGTGATTGCCGCGTCACCTAAAAACATTTGGGAGATATTCGTTGTCTCATCCAACTTTATTTCTGAAAGACCTGATAGATCTTCCAGAGCAGAAAGATTCATGAATGCACAAGAAGCATCGGATGAGTAATAGATATCCTTCGCATCCGTATAATAGTAAATATCATAGGTATCCGTATATCGGTTCCGCTCAGAATCAAATCGTTCCTCGGCCCACGCATAGATCGCTTCTGAATCACTGGCTGAAATAACAACGGTTTCCGTTTTTTCATTTTCATCCGGCATTTCATCTGCCATACGAATAGAAACAATCTTTTCATCGACCAGCGCATGGTATAAGTCTTTATCATCCTCTAAGCCATCTTTTTCTGCCAATGATGATAAATCATGTCCTACCAGTTTTTTCAGCTTTTCATTTAATTCACTGCCAGATAGAAGTGTTGCCCTTTCACTGGTTGTATCTGTTGTTTCTTCTGCGATATTCTCCTGTTCGTCTACCTCTTCTGATTCTGCCTCATCCGATAGTTCCTCGATTCCATCTGAGTATCCATCCGATGCATGTACTGCCGGTGATGCTGTGGATAGAATCATTACCATGATAAGAATACCTGACAGGACTCGATTCAATATTTTATTCTTCATAATATTTTCTCCTCCTGTTACCAATGATAAATAGTATTATTGCTGATGATAGAAACATAACTGCATAGATATCGTAATTTGCAGTATCACCGGTACGTACTCCATTGCCACTGTCTTTTTGATTCACCGTCTTCTTAGGCGTTGAATTATCTGGCTTTTCAATAGGTACCGTCTTTGGATAGATGATAACATCACTTTTTTCTTCACCGTCTTCCATAAACGGTATGCCTACAATGGCCGGAGGAGAGAGCTGATACTCCGCTCCTCCACCATTTTGATCTGTTTGATAAATGAGATAATAACCAGATGGGAGATTTTGGAAAGCAAGCTTTCCATTTTTATCTGTCATACCTGTAAGCACGTCTGTTTCTGATGATTGTTTTTCTTCTATCTCTTTTAATTCCAATGCGGAACTCTGTGGATCATCAAAAATCTTTTCATATGAAACATCTTTTTCTTTCCATCCATCCAATGCATGGTAATTGATGTCCATAAACCGAACCGCTTTAAATCCAACACCTTCAATCGGCTTCGTCTTATTATTCGCAGCGAATTCAATATGTATTGCATACATATTATCCTGTGCATATACTTGCATAGTGGAGAGCCAAAAGACCGCAATAAACGCAAAAATTAATGCAGATTTTTTTGTTCGCATTCTTTAGCCTCCTCTCATTCATCCATCATTTTGTATTACTTCTGTTCTTTCTTCTTACCAATAACTACCAGTGATACGGTTACTCCTGCCAAGCCTGCTGCAAGAAGGATCAGCATCTTTGTTCCTGCACCACCAGTTGAAGGAAGTGTCTGCAGTCTGCTATCCGTAATATTGCCAGCAATAATACTGTCGTCTGCCGCATCAATTACGATCGATCCTACTGCTTTATTCTGCGAAACATTCTTCATATCTACTGCATAAGATGCAATCTTTCCGTTTTCCCCATAGGTCGGTGTGATTTTAATTTCAAACTCATCCGGGTTGATTGCATATCCACTTGGAGCTTTGGTCTCTTTTACGGTATAAGTTCCTTCATCCAGTCTGTTGAAAGTTGCCACGCCTGTATCGTCAGTTGCTATGGTGTATTCATTGGTGCCAGTCTTTCCAGCTCCGTCTTTTCTTGTAAGTGTAAATTCTGCTCCTTCCAGTCCTTTATCCTGATTCGCTTCATCAATTTTCTTAACCTGAACCGGGAATGAATACTCCTGTACATCATCTGTAATTTCTGTCACTTTCGTTTTATCTGTGATAGAGTTTGTATAGGTAAGTTTTACCGTATCGTTATTTGGATCTAATTTCTGATTGCAGTTAGCATTCAGTTTTGCATTATAGGTTACTACCACATCTTCTCCGGCATGTGCGATTGCAAAAGCGGAAGCAAAATCTAAGGTAAAGTCATTTCCTGTGATGGTCTGCTTGAATGTATCATTTCCTGCTTCTACTTTCTGTCCCTTCACCTTTACTTCAATATTCGTTGGTGCATCAAAGCCATCATCCTGCGTATCTGTCAGTGTATACTGAACGCCATTTGCTGCATATGCTGATGTGTATGCCGGAATCGTTGTAGCAATCTGGAAGGTTCCAGTATCTCCAACGCCAAGATCATCGGCCTGTGAGACAGCGTTTTTATTAGTAGCCGCATCATCATCGGTTCCTTTATTTCCATCTGCATTTAAAATGGTTTTATCCAAAGTGATCGTAGTACGTTTTGCGTAAATTGTATCTTCACCCTCTACAAAATTTCCGGATGCATCCACGCTCTTTGCTACCAAGCTGTCTGCTTCGTTGGCATCTGTGTAGTAAGTTGATGCAACCATTGGCTGATATACATATCCTGCATTCACTTCATCTGTTACAAGAATCACATATTCTCCAGCCGGAAGTGCTCCCGTAAAAGTATCTCCGCTTTTAGTAAGTGTTACTGCCTTATCATACTGACTTGTTCCACCGGCTGCGATCGCCTGCGCAATAGCCAGGATTTCTTTTGCTGTAGGTTTTTCGATATCTGCGATCTTATTGCCACCTACATTTGAGAATTTAACAAATCCTTCATTATTATAAGTAGGTGTAACGATACGATATGCTTTCACCTCTGCTCCACCTTCTACGTTTGACACGCTTACATTTACGGTTTTCGCATCGGATGGTACATCTCCTGGGGCTGCAAATGCAACTCCAGGAATTGCCATTGCCATCGTCGATGCCGTTGCCATGGTTACTGCCAGTGTCTTTTTGATTTTTTTGTTCATGCTTCTTTTCTCCTTTTCCTTTTGGTATTTTATTTCATGGTTAAAAGTTCTGATTGCTTTTAATCATGTTTCCATATATAAATCAACAATGCGATTACATACAAAACTACTACAATTGCCATTCCAAAGATAAGATAAGGAAACCTCACAATTTCAGTAACCTTATCTTTGAGCGTATCTTTCTGCTTCGGAATTTCATAGACCCTATGTCCTCGTACCAATAACCTGTGGGAATTGACGCCGTAAGGCGTACAGGTTACTAATGTCACCAAATCCTCGCCTTCTTCTATCGATAAATAGTTAAGCTCATCCGGCAGAACCACCCGGATTTCATCCACTTCGTAATAAATCGTCTCATTTAATACATGTATCTCAAAATATTCTCCTTTTTGTACCTTATCCAAATCGGTAAATATCATTGCATCCATGAGCCCCGTATGCCCGGTAATGACAGAATGCGTATTCTCCCCTCCCACAGGCAAAGAAGTTCCATACAAATGTCCGACACCTTTCGCTAGAACCTCTTCCGATGTATAGTGATAGATAGGAACATTTACATGGATCGCTGGAATTTCCACATACCCCATCATGCCATCATCGAGTACGGAAAGCAGGGATTCATATTCCTTATCCGGATTCACGATCTCAGCAGACTCCTTTAATGTATCCGAGCCTTCTTCTTTTCCGGACAGTTTATTGGTATACTCCGTAATATTGTTCGTCCCATGCTGATACAACGCTTCATTGTATTCCTGTGCTGCACGCAGTTCCTTTTCATAATCGATATCATTTACTGATTCCACATATTTTCCTACATTTCGTCCCTGCACATACCGGTTCCATGCATCAGCGACCTTCGGGTAATACAGTGCAATAACACCAAGCAAGCCAGAAAGTACTGCCATTGTATATATCATTTTTATTGAGGTTTTTTTCTTTTTCATATCTTCACATCGCAAACAACTATTAAAAATAGCTCTTTTATCATACAGAACTATTATAATATATATTTTATCCTTGTAAAACACATTTATATTATTTATTATAGCATTTTTTAACAATTTCTCTATTCCTTTTCACAAAAAAAGAACTACTAAAAATAGTAGTTCTTTTTTAGAAAGCATACTTAAAAATTCACTTGACCAAATGCAATGCAAGCTCCGTATAATGGACCGATTCCACATTCGCATATAATATTATTCTCTTTTCCACCTCTTTGGCAAGTTTCATTGGATCTTCTACCACAACCTTCAGATTAATTTTGTCTGGTTGCACCACTAACAATTCACATGCGAGATGCTTCTTTTCCAGATACTGATCAATGATGGTTTTTATTTTCCTACGGGTATCAAGTTCTCCAAGCTCTCTTCCTGGCATTTGTCTTTTTAAACAGATATCCATCACTATATAATATTGTTTTTTTCCCATGTACTTACTCCCCTGCTATTGTCTTTGTCCGCAGAAAGAGCAGTAATAGTAATCAATCACCTGCACTTCACTATATACTGGCTCGTACCATCCCTGATCCTCGTAAATCGGTTCACTATGATATCCACAATGTTCTCTATTTGCGTGCTCAACATTTCCCGTAATGTCTGCACCGCATCCATTACATACGGTTTTACTTCCAACCTGTACATAATTAGACACCCATTCCTGTCCGGTCTGCTTTGTAACTGTCGTATAATGCGGCACAGGGGTATGGGTGTGCGCCGGTTTTGAAGGCTGCTGTGCTTGTCCACCGGAAGATGAACCGGAGTTTCCGGATCCTGCTGTGCTAGTACTGCTACCTGAATTTCCAGTTGAAGTACTGGCTGATCCTGTCTCATTCTTTTTGGATTCTTCTTTTTTTGAATCCGTCTTCGTATCTGACGCAGAATCGGATTTTGATTCTACACTTTCCGGCACTTTCTCCTCTTCTTTTACTTCGGATCCATCCGATTTTTCAACTGGAGTATTTTTATCTCCCCAGACTACTTCATCCTTATCAGCCAGATCCTTTGCCTGATCTTTGTCTACGACCGTCATATCCTTATCTACTTTGACATCAACCGTATCATCTTTTTTTGAATCCTCTTCTTTCTTGGAATCGGAATCCGGTTTCTCAGAATCATTGGAGTCCTCTTTTTTATCATCCTTTTTGGAATCGCTTTCAGAATCCTCTTTCTTAGACTCTTCTTTGGAATCTGAGGCATCTTTCACATCAGTCTCAACATCCTTTTTATCTTCCGTATTCTTCTCCTCAGATTTTGTATCCGCTGACTCTTTTTCTTTCTCCGCTTTTTCTTCTAGATATTCTTCCAGTGCAGTCTGGTCTACAGTAACGGTATAAGTTACAGTATACGTTCCGGTTTTATTAAGCTTTACCTCTCCCGAATCTGCTTTTACCTTTTTTACAATATCCGTATCGTAAGTAACCCCGTAAAGATAATCAATATCCGCTGCATCCTGTAAGATATAATGATCCTCTAAGCCTGTGATTACATCTTTGATATCGTCCTCTGAAAATGAATTCTTTTTTTCCGTTGATTTATCAGACGTAGTAACTGACTTTGCATTTTGACCACACGATGTCAGTATCAGACTGGAACTGATCATGCATGCCAAAAGTGCCATGACTATTTTCTTTTTCATGCTCATTCCCCCTTGTATGATTTTATGATCTGTTTCTTGTATTGAATTATATAATAGCAATATGCTTTGTGCAATTTTTTACCTTGTTTTTTTCATCTTAAAAAGTAGAGGACTAAAAAAATCCTCTACTTCCAACTATTTAATGTTTCTTTTTAAGCTGTACAACAGACGCTCCAAGTAATAGAATCATTGCAACGATCAAGATCAGAGCACTATTATCACCCGTCTGAACCGTTGATTTTCCACTCTTTTCTCCTTCTTTTGAGAAATTAACTGTCTGAGAATCATCATTCAGATCTTTATGAACCGCTACTGTGGTATCCTTATCATTTGGCACATCTTCTTTCTTGATTTTCAGCGTTTCAAAAACAACAGCTGACTTACCTTCCAAAGCGGATGCATTGAACGTAAATGTGATATCCACATCTCCGGTAGCCTTTGTTGGAGTAAATGTAATCTCATTACTTACACCCGTGCCGTTTTCTGTATTCGCATCGTCTTTTGAAACCACCAGTTCTTTTCCGGTTTCCTTATCCATCAAAATACCCTGTAAGAGATATTCTGTTCCTGGGAGAAGATTTTCGTAATGTACCGTGTCAGTTACTGTTACTTTATCCCCAGTTTTTACCACATGCGTCTGTGTATCTGCATCCAGAGCCGTTGTGCGGATACTCGGAACATATACGGTCTGATCTGTATCGTTAATATCCTTATGCTCTGCCACGACATGCTCATTATCATCTTTTACAAGATATAATTCTTCAAACACAACAAAGGTCGTTCCTTCTAAACCTGTGCCATCAAATGTAAATGGAATTTCTACGGTACCATTTGCTTCCTTTGCAGTAAATGTAACTTCTGCTTTTATTTCTTCTGCCTTTTCAGTTAATGCATAATCTGCAGAGTCACTGTTATAATATACAACATCGTCAGCCACATAGATCTTACCATCAGATTCGATCAGTTTGTACCAGGATACTTCTTCTGCTTTTCCGGAAACAATATCATCAAACTGCTCCAGATCATCCTTCGTGAAAGTATCCGATGTCTTTACATTTTCAATTATATCTTCACCACTAGCATTGACGGTATACTGATACAGTCCTTTCGGCAGTTCCTTAGTTGTCATGGTGCCACTAATTTTTTCACCTATATAAAAGTATACGGTGCCAGCTTTGCATTCAAATTCTTCTGCATCTTTTGGAATTTCTTTTTCTTCCCATTTTTTAGCTTTTACAATACTTCCGTCTTTCTGGTTCATGATCGTTCCGACAACTTTATAGGTTTCCCCTGGAACTAGATTCTCATAAGATGCTTCATCAATAATGGTAATCTTATCATCCGCATAGGAATTTTTTGACTCAGTATCCTGATCAGTAGCTTTCGTTCCTAATTTTGGAAGATATACAGTCTGCTCTTCATCCTCAATATCTTCATGGACAGCCAATACCTGATCACCGTATTCAACAGATTCAAAAGCAACCAGTGTTTTTCCTGCAAGCTTCACTCCGGAAAATTTAAATGTTACGACTACTTCTCCAGATGTATCTTCCGCTGTAAAGGTAGTCTTTGCAGTGATAACGTCACCATTATCATCTTTGACTTCTTTTCCGGTCTCCTTATCCATTAATTTTCCGGTAACCGTATAGGACTTTCCTTTATTGAGATTTGAGTATTTCACGGTATCTTTAATCTCAATATCCTTTGCTGCATTTACCACATTGGTATCGGATACTCCGTCTTTCGCTGATGTACCAATCTTTGGGAAATGAATGGTCTGATCTTTATCATCTTTATCTGTGTGCGCTGTAATCAGCGTATCATCCTGATACAGATATTCGAAGATAACAATATCTTTTCCTTTGAGATTAGATCCATTAAAATTAATCTCTACTTCTACATCGCCATCTTTCGTTTTTGGTTTGAATTCTTTCGTTGCTATGATCTCATTGCCATCCGCATCTAAGATTGGAGTCCCATCTTTCGCCATGACGTGCGCTTCTAACTTGTAGTTTTTGTTCTTTTCCAGACCTACAAATGATACCGTATCGATAATCGTCACGGAGTCACTAGCACAAGAATAATGGGTTCCGGTTTTCTCATCTTTTGCGGTCGTATGAATCGATAAATCATGGTTACTGATCGTTCCCATATCAACTGTATAGTTATCCTTGGAAAGAACGATCATGATCGGATTCTTTTCATCAAACAGTGCTTTCCCTTCATTCGCTTCACATGGAAGTTCTACTAATTTATAAGTATCGTATGGAAGTGCGCCCGCTTCATCATTTACAGTGACCTGAGAGCCATCTTCTTTTAATCCAAACCACACGCCACAGGACTGGAATGCATTTACATCATCTTTTTTTGCATCATTTGCATTGGTATTATTGCTATGTGCCTCGTATTGAGATGCTGTTGAGAAATATCCATTCTCATCAGTCTTGATATAATGACGCTCTCCCGTTGTTACCGATTCAAGATAAAATGGAATGTTTGCCATCTTATGTCCGGTTTCATCATCCGTCTTATAAAATTCGATATCACCACGGATGACTTTATCAGACATCGTATATTCGTTTCCACCCTGAAGGAAAGTGCCATCGGTATTTGTGACGATCTGTCCGTAATACATGCCATCAAACGTTTCATCTGTCTTTTCCGCATACAGCTTGTTGCCTTCTAAGGTATAGCCCTTTGGTGCTTTGGTTTCTTCGATGGTAAGGGTTCCTCTCGGAAGAATTGGATCAACACCATTAATATCATAATACCATTTATCACCACTTACTTTATACTTATCTGTAAGCATCGCGTCGTAATAAGTTCCCGTTTCATCTTCATTTTTAACCGTCTTTATTACCCAGCTTCTAACCGCAATACCATTTGCTTCGGCATCTTTTTTTGCTTCCCCGGATTCGATCTGCTCTTTCGTATAATACTGACCATAGTGGGTAACTGTAAACTCAGCGCCCTCCAAGGATGCTGCGCCCTGCGTAAATTTCGATCCGGTTTCCTGATCGATCTTTAACAGTTCGATACCGGCAGGGTCATTAGTAGGAACTTCTTTACTTGTTACCCTCACCGGATTCTTTTCGGTATTGGATGAAGAAACAGTAACTTTGTATATTTTAGTATCCAGTGTATACCCTGTTGAAGCTTTTGTCTCTTTCACATAATAGGTTCCGATCGGAACCTTTACGGTATTGGTGTTGCCATCTGCATCAGTTTTTAAGGTTGCCACCTGATTTTTACATGCAGCATCCTTGTAAATGCCATATTCTGCATCCGCAAGGGAATAACATGCATTTCCATCTGTCATGGTTGGGTTATTAGATTCTTTTTTCAGTGTTATATATCCGTTATGGACTGTCTTAACCACATATACGTAAGACACGCATTTTGGTGCAAGCTGTGAAATCTGGTTTCC
>ERZ773188.1867-NODE-1867-length-22085-cov-3.602724_pt1 | contig 22085 bp, 18 predicted proteins | sample MGYA00581011_ERZ773188 | MGnify/ENA primary metagenome ERZ773188 (study PRJEB29015, sample SAMEA2737798) | human gut metagenome | biome: human gut; feature: human-associated habitat; material: faeces | place: China | collected 2012 ...
AACCTCATGCACGGTTTGATGAGGGGCGGATGAAAATTTCATCCGCCTACTCTACATTTACCCATGTGATTTATAAAGGTATATTTTGAACGATAACGTGCATATAACTGTAATTTTTAATACTGCATAGGTGCAAATAACTTTTGAATTTTCTTGATAATTGGTGCAAATTAATATATGATATATGTATCATATGATTGGAGAGGTGTTTATGGAACGAATTGCATTGCAAAAATTGATTGATTGGAATAATAACAAACGCAAGAAGCCTCTGATTATTTGGGGAGCAAGACAGGTTGGTAAAACTTATCTTGTAGAAGAACTTTTTGCCAAAACTTATTATAAAAATAACTACATCTATGTTGATTGCAAAAAAGAGGATGAAATTCGTGAGTTTTGTTCTGAAACCGCCAATGCAGAGAAAATTATTGAATATATTTCGTTGCGTAAAGGGAAGCAAATAAATGAAAATACTTTGTTGATTTTTGATGAAGTGCAGGAATGTCCCAATGTTATTTCTTCCCTTAAATATTTTTGTCAGGACTTCAGAGAAATTCCTGTAATTGCAACTGGCTCAATGGTCCGTATCAAACTTCAAAGAGAAACGCATAAAAGAGGTTCAAGAGAAAATAATAAATTCCTTTTTCCGGTTGGAAAAATTAATCAAATAACAATTTATCCGATGACTTTTGACGAGTTTTTAATGAACAGTAATAAGATACTTTATGCCACTGTGAAAAAAGCTTATGAAGAAAAAAAGCCTTTAGATAGTAAAATTCATGAATTGGCTATGGAGCAGATATATAAATATTTGCTTGTATAAACTAGAATTAAAATAAGGAATAAATATTTGCTTGTAGGTGGTATGCCTGAAGCAGTAGAAGCTTATATTGAGGAAAATAATCTTCTTGAATCAAGAGAAATTCTCAAAGTCTTATATGATAATTACCTCTCAGACATGGAACTTTATCAGGCAAGCCAGGAGGCTGTATTGCGCTCTCGTGTACTGTTTCAGAATATTTACAGAGAGCTGAATAAAGAATCAAAAAATTTTTCCCCGGGGCTTATTGAGGAAAAAAGTAAAACGCGAGATTATGCAACTTCTATACAGTGGCTTACAATGGCACATGTTGTAAATCAGTCCTTTCAACTGAAAGAACATATTACGATGCCGCTTATGCCAGACAGTGAAAGTAATTTCCGGCTGTTTTTAGGAGATATCGGCATGTTCTCATATCAAAGCGGTATTAATGCTGCTTCGTTTGTGTCGAATGAAAGAGATAATACTTTATCAGGAATATTTTTTGAAAATTTTGTGGCTAACGAATTAATTGCAAAAGAGCATAAATTGTTTTACTGGCGAGGCAGAACATCAGCCGAGCTTGAATTTATTATTGAATCAAATAACAAATTATATCCGCTCGATGTCAAAAAAGGCAGAGGTACACTTAATTCTCTTGAAAAATTTTCAAATCATAATAAGTTTGAGTGTGCTATTAAAGTCTCAAAAAATAATTATGGCTACAATGCAGAGAAAAAACTGCTCACTGTGCCGTTTTACTTTATTCCGTTTGTGGCAAAAGACCTTGCAGACGGAACGATGAAAATATAATATAATAAATACGTATGCAAATAAAGTAAAAATAATTAAAAGTGGTGGGCATCCATACATTGTTCGTCAGAGCACAGAAAATGGAAAAAAAGGAAATATTGATGAGCCAATTGAATTTCTTAATGAGGGGAACACTATATCCTTTGGACAAGACACGGCTACGATGTTTTATCAAGAAAAACCATATTTTACAGGGGATAAAATAAAGATACTTAAGCCCAAATATTCTCAATTCAGCAAGAAAAATGCGCAATTTTTCTTAATTTCTATGAGAAAAGCGTTCTATGGTTTTTCTTGGGGGAGTTCAAGGTTTAATGTTGAAACATTAAACAACCAAAAAGTATTACTTCCAGTAAGGGAAGAAAATTTAATTGACTTTGATTTTATGGAAAAATTTATTGCTGAGCTTGAGAATCAGCAAGTTGCTAAGTTGTCTGATTACTTGACAGCAAATGGATTTGACAATTATGAAGTGTCAAACGAAGAGCTAACAGCTCTTCGAAAACTTACAGAGATTGGGATTGATGATTGGGGAACATACACTATAGGTAGTTTATTTGCAAAAGTTGCAACAAAGAAGTTACCATACAAGGCAAAAGAGCTACCAAAGAAACCGATAGAGGATTGTGTGCTTCCTTGTCTTACATCAAGCTTTCAAAACCAGGGATTGAATTATTATGCTCCTAAAGTAGGAGCGACTATTATAAATAATGTGATATCGCTACCGTCTAATAGTGATGTTTACAGAGCTTATTATCAGTCAAAAGATTTTACAGTTCTTTCAGATTCTTATGCTATTCAATGGAAACTGACAGAGCATAAAATTACTCCAAATCAATATTTGTTTATGGTTATGTGCATCAACAAAGTAACTGATTTGCCAATTTACTCCTATAAAAATAAATTGGGAGGATGGAATGTTGTTAAGCGTAAGCAAATTAATTTACCTCAGAAAAATGGAAAAATTGATTTTAATTTTATGGAAAGGTTGATTTCTGCTGTACGAAAACGGGTTATAAAAGATGTTGTTCTCCATACAGATAGGAAAACTGAAAATAATGAATAAGGGTTGTGAATAAATGTTAAGTATTAAAAAAATCTTAAATACAATATCTAATTTTAGATGTGAAATTGATGGAAAAGAAATAATATTTCCTGGTACTCTGCAAGAAAAAGAAGAAAATATCATCCTTATTACAATGTTTCCGATAGAAGGGTATCGAAAAATAGGGCTATATGATGAATTTGTTGTCACAGGAAAAATATCCGGTACAGAAATTACTTTAATGGGATGTCATATACAATCTGCATCATATACTATAGAGAATAATGATATCTCACTTTTTATAGTTCCAAATGAAATAATTGTTGGAAAATGTTTTTATTCAATGCCTATGGCAAAAAGAATAATTGTGTCCACTTCGGATTTAAATTATATGTTTGCTGGTTTATCACCTTTAGAATCTAATTATAACTTTACAAAAGAAAATCCTAGTGTTTTGAATTATACTTTTCCGAAATTGATTAATGCTAAGGATAAATACGGAGAAATAGAACTGTATCAAACGTTTGATGCCAAATGTTCAATTGATGTTTATGAATATAGCATCATTTCAGTTATTGAGTATTCTTTTACAAAATCAATGCCGTTGATGGATGCCGTTGCAAAAATAGCTGCGGCACGAAGTCTTTTTTCATTTTTTGGAAATGGATATGTTGCATTTGGAAGTATTACTTTTGAAGACGATATGGAAGAAACTAAATATATTTTGCACCTGAATTGCAAAGAGAAGGTTCCAGCGGTAAATGAACCATTTCTTATTACAACATCTATGTTTGGAAATCAATTTCAGAAAGTATGGGAATCTTGGCTGAATCTATATGAGAGTGCAAGTCCAATTCCAACACTATTTTATGAAATTGTTTGTAATCGTTCAACAAGAATAAATTATTATTTGAATTTGTCGCAAGCAATTGAAGTATATTCAAATACATATAGAAAGACAGAAGCAAGGGCGATTGCAAAAAGCGATCAAAAGAACACTACTAAAGGAAAAAATACGAAATTGAAACATGTATATCAAGATATATTAGTTGCATATAATAGTACTCTTGAATTGACTGAATCTAATATAGAAAATTATGCACAGGGTTTTTCTAATATGAGAAACTATTACACTCACTATAATTCTAGAAAATATGTCGAACCATCTTATGATGAGCTGTTTTCTGCAATTCATATATTGAGATTTATTTTATTAACAATCGTGTATACGGCTGTTGGAATTACTGTTGACAACATTATTGAATGTAAAAAGAGAGCTATTTTTAACAAACTTGATATTGATGCTAGTAAAATATTGAATTATTCGAAGAAAGAGTTTAAAGAGAGTGTGTAATTTTTATATCCGCTTTAGTTTTTTTAGATAAATATAAAAAAGTATATAAATTTATTCACTATCGGTATATTCTTAGGTTGTGTTAATATCTACAGGTTGTATAAAGAACAGATGGTGATAAAATGAACATGATATTACTACAAGTGAGGAACGAGAAATGTTATATTTTGTAAATGACTATTCAGAAGGTGCACATGAAAAAGTTCTTCAGCACCTGATTGACACCAATATGAAACAGCTTTCCGGTTATGGCATGGATCATTACTGTGATGCTGCCAAAGAGAAGATTAAGAAAGCATGTGGCTGTGAGGACGTAGAAGTCTTTCTGTTGACCGGTGGAACACAGACCAATCAGATTGTCATTGACACCATGCTGGCACCGTATGAGGGCGTTGTAGCGGCTCACACGGGACATGTCAGCACACATGAAGCCGGTGCAATCGAATTTACCGGACATAAAGTACTGGAGCTTCCGGAAAAAAACGGTAAGATCTGTGCATCAGACCTTAAAGAACTGGTAGAAACATTCTATGGAGATGATAACCATGAGCATATGGTATTTCCGGGAATGGTCTATATTTCACATCCGACAGAATATGGAACTTTATACAGCAAAAAAGAGCTGGAAGAGCTTTCCTCTGTGTGCAGAAAATATAAGCTGCCGCTTTTTCTCGACGGAGCAAGACTGATTTATGGCCTTGTCAGTAAAGAGACAGATGTGACACTGCATGATATTGCCAGGCTTTGCGATGTATTTTATATCGGCGGAACAAAAGCCGGACTGCTTTGTGGTGAAGCAGTTGTCTTTACCGGAAAATGTATGCCAAAACATTTTCTCACACGTGTAAAACAGCATGGCGCACTTCTTGCAAAAGGCAGACTCCTTGGCGTGCAGTTTGATGCACTTTTTACAGATGACCTCTATCTGGCAATCGGCAAAAATGCCATCGAGACGGCAGCAGTCCTGAAAGAAGGCTTAAAGAAAAAAGGATATCAGTTTTTTATTGATTCACCTACAAATCAGCAGTTTGTCGTACTTGAAAACAGCAGAATGGAAGAGTTAAAAAAAGACGTACAGTTTGGTTTCTGGGAAAAAGCTGACGATTCGCATACAGTGGTCAGATTTGCAACCAGCTGGGCAACCAGAATGGAAGATGTACAAAAACTTCTTTCTTTGTTATAGATTGTAAAAAAACTTTTTTTAGCGTATAATAAAGCTACTCAGGTGATAAAAAGGGAGGTAGAACATGAACAAGCACAGTAAACGACTGCTTACTCTTGTAGCACTGGCGACAACAACAACTGCCACGATCCATATTATAAATAAAGTAATTGCAGCATCCGCCTGTCTTAAGGAAATGCTGGATACAGATGTCAGAAACTATTATCATTGGCGTTTTGGCGATATTTATTATACAAAAAAAGGTAAAGGAAGCCCGATTCTTCTGATTCATGATATGCTTCCGGGTGGTTCCGGATATGAATGGACCAGAATCGAGGATGAACTTTCGCTGGAGCATACCGTATACAATCTGGATCTTCCGGGATGCGGACGTTCTGAGAAGCCGGGCATGACTTATACAAATTTTGTTTATGTTCAGGCAATCTGTGACTTTATTAAAAATGTAATCGGAGAAAAAACGGATGTCATTGTAAATGGATATTCCGCTTCCTTTGTAGTTATGGCATGCCATAACGAAAAGACATTGTTTGATAAGATCATGATGGTGAATCCGGTCAGCCTTGCCAGTCTGAAGCAGATGCCTGGCAGGAAAGAAAAGCTTCTGCGCAAATGTCTGGAGATTCCGGTATTCGGAACACTGGTTTATCATATGGTTGTATCAAGAAGTGCAGTCAATGATGACTTTATTGAGAACTATGCATTTGATCCGTTCCATCCGGATCGGGAACTTCAGGATGCATATTATGAAGCTGCTCACAGAGGCGGATGCTATGCAAAGAATGTATATGCAAATAAAGCTTCAAAATATATGAACATTGATATTACCCGGGGCCTCAAAGAGATTGACAACAGCCTTTATATCGTAGAAGGTGAAGCGGAAAATAATGGTGAAGCGATCGTAGAAGCTTACCAGAATGTCAATCCGTCTGTAGAGGTTGCGACACTTAAAGAAACGAAGCATTTCCCACATGTAGAAGTTCCGGAACAGTTCCTGGAGCAGGTTGGAATTTTCTTCTGAAATTAATACAGTAAAATGTCATAAGACAAGAGTATAGATAGCCCACAGCAGATGCTGTGGGCTTTGTTCTAATTAAGAATATATCAGAATTGCGAGTCATTCATTGAGACTTGGTTAATGATAATCATTAAGCATCGGCAATGGGGGTAATCTGTGTACCGATGCCAGAAATCTATTAGAAGCGATTATCCCTGCCGTTTGTATTTGGAAACAGCAAGGATCAGTGCGAGCAAAGCAAGAGTAAACATGATTTCGATTCCCATGGATTTCCAGATATCAACAGCAATTTTACCGGAGACGACATGATACCGGGAAAGAGTCTCGTTGATGCTTTCATACCAGTAAACAGGCAGAAACTGTGCAATCTTAAGGACTTTTTTATCCATGATATTTATTGGAACAAAGACACCTGACAGGAAACACATGCCAAGGGAAACGATGTTTGTGATTCCATTGAGCATGTTGTTGTTTTTCATAAAAAGGCCAATCAGATATGCCAGTGAAAGTGCAATTGTCAGCATAAGGAAGGTATTTAACAGGTAATACCCCAGAACTTTGGAAGTCAGGAGTTCGTTCCCATACATAATACCGGCACCGGCGACTACTATCAGCCAGAGAACCAAACTGATTGTAAACATGGCAAGCAGACCTTCGAGGTTCTGTCTGCGGGTGGAGATGGCAGATGCCAGCATACGTTTTTGTATATCCTCTTTTCGGAATGCCAGAAGGATATAGCCCATGGAGTAGCACAATACGGCCAGAAACAGATATGGAATATAACGGAAATAATACGTATATCCCGGCGTTTCGATTGTTGTTTCATCGTCCTGATACATGGTAACTTCCGAAGCAGACTGTTCAAGCGCAGCAGAGGCGGCTTCTTTCTGTGAAAATCCGGCAGCAGTATAAGTGCGGATGGAATTCAGCCATACATTTATCTGCTGGTCGACATAAAAAGAAGAATAGGATCCGGGTACTTTTGTGACAGAAAGCGGGTTTTCGTCTACAATACAGGTTTCATAAAAATCTTTCGGAATCTGCACGATATATTCTGCATTTCTGTAAAAAAGTTCCTCTTGCATCACTGTAGGTTCTGCGGAAATCTCATATACATTATGGATGGTTTTAAGATAATCCGTGAGTGCGTGAGAAAGTGTGCTGTCATCCTGATCTGCGATGGCAAGGTCGATCCGCGTCTTTTCAAAATCTTCCAGATGATCCTTTTTGGCGGATGCCTGAAGTGCCATGGCAATCGAAAAGAAAATCACCAGATAGATGCTGACCAGACCAATATTATTTTTTAATATTTTCATATAACACTTAAATACTGTCATATCGATTCCTCCTGATCAGTAAAAATGAGGCAAAAACAAGTGCAGCACTCATGACTGCCAGTGTCAGTACATTTCGATAGTAGCGAGTCGGATCATCGTATACATTAATGCAGTAAAATGCATCCGAGATAAGTGCAGCAGGATTGATGCGGTTGATGATTGGAAAATGCTTTTCTACCGAATCTTTCATCGAACTGTTCATCAGGCCTGAGAGAAAACTGCAGACCATGGAAATGGCGAGGATAACAGATACTTTGATGCCCTCACTCATTTTGCTGAGGCTGCCTACAAACAGACCTATGGAGACACCGATGAGGCTTCCGAAAAGAGAAATAAGAAGCATTTTTCCTATCTGTCCCTGGAAGTCAAGTTTCAAAATGTTTCGCAGATAAATAAGCAGGATAATGACGTCTGCATATCCGATCAGGAAAGATGCAATCTGCTCGGATAAGATCAATTTCAGCTTGTGGGTAGGAGTGACACAGCGCCTTGCCGCCAGAGCCGTTAAATTGGCCTGTAATGTGATTGCGGAGCCAAAGCCGATAAAACATCCATAGAGACATGCCATTGCAATCAGAGCGTAAAAAAACTGCGAATTCCCGTCAATTGTTTTTCCGCCCAGAGAAACCTCCTGAACCAGATTGCGAGTGTCTATCATCTGTGTAAGTCCGTTCAGAAGCCCGGATGGATGAGTTTTCAAAATCGTCCGTATGGTGTGCAGACTGTTGTTATAACTTTCCAGAATGGACTGTAGAATGCTTTCCGGGATTCCGTGTGCGTTGATCGTCAGGGAAGGCGTCATACCGGTATAATAAATTCCGGAGATTTCTTTGTTTTTCAGGGCTGCAAGAGCCTTTTGCTCTGTCAGTTCATGTATGTTGATCAGATCTGAGTCACTTTTTTGCACCTGTTCAAGATAAAAATCAAATAATGGATTGCTGGTTGTTTCTCTTACCAGAGCCACCTGTACCGTCTCAAAATCGGCATCATTGAGATTTCCGAAAGCAAAAAAGAAAAAAGTGCCGAGTATCAGAGGAAAAACAAGTGGCCAGAAAGTCATATTAAAATTCCGGAGTTTTACCAGAATGTTATATTTTATTAAATGCAGCATAAGAAATCCTTTCTGTAATCATTAATTATACAAAATAATGCATAAATATACATCATGTATTTCTCTTTATATGCCTGAAAAACCATTAATCGCGAAGCTGTTTTCCGGTGATTTCCAGAAAAACATCGTTCAGCGTCGGAAGCTCGGAAAATACTCTTCCGAAGGTGATATCCTGACTTTGCAGATAATTCAGAAGACGAATCAGATTATGTTGTGCACCGGTGCAACGGAGTACAAGAATCTGATTTTCATAATGCAGATCAAATACATGAGGAAGACTGCGGATATCCCGCAGATGTTTTTCCTCCAGAAGAATTGCTTCTACGGTGATAGTTTCGCCGGTCTTGATCATTTTCTTTAATTCTTCGGATGTACCGGAAGCAATGACCCGACCATGGTCCATAATCGCGATGCGAGTGCAGATCTGTTCAATTTCTTCCATGTAATGTGAAGTATAGATGATCGTTGATCCCTGCGCATTCAGCTTTTGAATACCTTCGAGGATTTTATTACGGCTTTGCGGGTCGACGGCCACAGTTGGTTCGTCCATGATGATAAGACGTGGTTTGTGGGCAATTCCACAGGCAATATTCAGCCTGCGAAGAAGACCGCCGGACAACTTTTTCGGGCGCATTTTGCAATAATCTTCAAGTCCTGCAAATTGGACAGCATCATCAACCAGTTTTTTACGTTTCTTTTTATCGGAAACATACAGACCACAGAAATAATCGATGTTTTCATACACGGTCAGTTCGTCAAAAACAGCAACGTTTTGCAGTACGATTCCAATCTGCTGTTTTGCCTGATAATTGTCAGGTGTCATAGGCTGTCCAAAAATTTCAATGGTTCCCTTATCATATTTCAAAAGGGAAAGAAGACAGTTGATAGCAGTTGTCTTCCCTGAGCCGTTCGGTCCGAGCAGCCCGAAGATCTCACCTTCATGAATATCCAGGCTCAGGTGGTTGAGTGCAACCAGATCACCGTATCTTTTTACCAGATTTTCTATATGGATCATAAGAATCCCTCCAGTTAAATAGTTACTTTCACATAGTAATATCAGGAATATAAACGTCGTTTATGAGAATATGAAGGCTTTTATACCTGATAACTACAGTATAAAATAAGATGCGTTCAATACCAAGTGTAAGATGTCACAAGAAAAACATGACATTTGTCACTTTGAGAGGTATGGAATATGTTATATTATTATAACAACGGGAGGAGAGAAATGGGATATTTTCAGGATACGGGAGTATTGCTGCTGTATTGTATGACTGCATTATTCTGGATAAGTGCAGACAGAAAGTTTATATTTGCACTGCTTTATGCGCTTGTCCTTTTGTGCGGAGAATATGTTCTGGAACACAGGATGACAAAGATTCTGGGTTGCGTGGCGTTTGTCGGGACTTCGATTCTTATCCCTGAACTTGTAGTATTTTATCCAGTGATGGGATATGCTTTGCTTAAAGAAAAAAGCCGGGTAGCAGCATTGACCAGTATGATTACAGGTGGTGTGATACTGACAGAAAATACATATTTGCAAAATGGGATGCTGCTGAATGTTGCCTTTGGCTGTCTACTTGCAGTACTTTTGGAAAGAAAAACGAAAAAGTACGATAAATTGGATAGAGAATTTCGGAAAACAATTGATGATGGAGAAGAAAAAACACTTCTTCTGGCAGAAAAAAACAGAGCTCTGATAGAAAAACAAAATTATGAAATATATGCGGCGACACTCCGTGAAAGAAACAGAATTGCAAGGGAAATCCATGATAATGTGGGACATGTACTTTCGCGTACAATACTTCTGACAGGGGCTGCGAAGGCTTTAAATAAGGATCAGAACCTGGAACCTATACTCGATGGACTGGACGATTCGCTTAATTCTGCAATGGACAGTATTCGTTCAAGTGTGCATGATTTACATGATGAAGCGGTTAATCTGCAGGAAAGTATAAAGGGAATTATTCGGGACTTTAAATATTGCGAAGTTGAATTGAAATACGATATGTCCAATAAAGTGACCAGTAATGTAAAATATTGTCTTATTGGAATTGTAAAAGAAGCACTTTCAAATGTAATGAAATACAGTGGTGCGACTTATGTAAAAATAACGGTAAGAGAACACCCGGCATTATACCAGTTGTGCGTGGAAGATAATGGACATGGATGTGCAGATAATATGAATAAAACGACGGGAATTGGTTTGAAAAATATGCAGGAAAGGGTGTCCACACTGAATGGAACGCTACGGATTGAGAGTGAAAAAGGTTTTCGGATTTTTGTAGTGATACCGAAAGAAATGCAGTAAATGAGGAGTTTGTAATGAAAATAGTAATTGTAGATGATGATTGTCTGGTTACAGGGGCATTAAAGACGATTCTGGAAGTGAATGAGGATGTTGATGTAGTGGCAACGGGGCTGGATGGAAGGGATGCTGTGCTGCTATACGGAGAGCACAAACCAGATGTACTTCTGATGGATATTCGTATGAAAAATATGGATGGACTGGAGGCGGCAACGGAGATTTTACACGTATATCCTGAAGCAAATATACTGCTTCTTACAACATTTCTGGATGATGAATATATTGTAAAAGCACTTCGCATAGGGGCGAAGGGATATCTTTTAAAACAGGATTATGCAAGTATTTTGTCTGCACTCCGGGCGGTCTGCTCCGGACAAACGGTTTTTGGGGCGGAAATTGTGTCAAAAATACCGGATCTAATAAGAAAGGAGGATGAATTTGATTATGCGGCTCGTGGAATCAATGAGCGGGAGAAGAAAATTATTCGATTGATTGCGGATGGAAACAGTAATAAGGAGATTGCGGCGGAGTTATATTTGAGTGAGGGAACGATCAGAAATTATCTGAGTTCGATTTTGGATAAATTGCAGTTGAGAGATCGGACGCAGCTGGCAATTTTCTATTATCAACATAAGTAGAAAATACAGATTTAGTGGATGATTTGATGAATGCAGATGCATAAAATAGTAAAAATTGAATGAATAATTATTAATTGATATGCATAGAAGTAGAAAGAATCCGTATAGATGAAACAGAGTGAACAAGGGAGATGGGAAAATAAGAAAAAGAGTGCTGAAAGGTGGGGTAAATGCAATAAAATGGGGAGAGAAGAAAGACAAATGTTCGTGATGCACAGACTGGCAGAGAAAACATAAAATTAGTTAACATAATTCATGAAATGCTTGTTGATGGGACTATCTGGTGTGAGCTGAAATAATAATTCTAACTTTATACACGCCGAAATATAATGCAAACTCACGCAGCCTCTATACACAGGACGGATGCAGGAACAAGCCCCAATTTCTACTCACTTCGCGCGCTGATAAGCCGCCATTCGCGCAAACTCGCTACGCTCAGACAGAGCGCTCGGTGACGGCAGCTAACGCAAAGCTCGTAACGAAATTTGACCAAGGTTCCTGTATCCGTCCCGTTATAGAGGTTGCTGTATTTTAGCAATGTTTCACGTGAAACATCATTCGGTAGATATATTCTAAATAATCGCTGTTCATCGCCGCTCCCTTTCACTACATATTTATATATCAGCAATGAAAAGATATGGTGTACGACAACTTCTGCAGGAGTTCGAGAAGTTCTTAGAGATGTCCTGGCTGTGTTATGCGTAGGAAATCACACTGTTTGAGCGTCAGCGAGTTTGTGATTTCCTACGCATGCATTTAACAGACAGGTTATCTCATAGAACTACCGAACGACGAAGCCGTTGTTGCACGCCATATCTTATTCAATTGCGTGAAATATAACATGTAAGCTGAAATAAAACTACATTCCCCAACACCTTGTCAAATATAAATAATAAATTTTCAAAAAATTTCTCGAAATTTAATGTTTCACGTGAAACATTTTGTGGAACAATAATATTAAAAGTGCTATAATAATATCAATGCGCTATGCAAATAAATACGCAGCTGACATCCCGAAGGGAGGGTGAAACTTGGGAAGAGTAATAGCAGTAGCAAATCAGAAAGGCGGTGTTGGAAAATCCACCACGGCAATCAATCTTTCTGCATGCCTTGCTGAAAAAGAAAAAAAAGTACTTACAATCGACATGGATCCACAGGGAAACACTACAAGTGGATTAGGAGTAGATAAAAATAATGTAGAAAATACATTATACGAATTACTTTTAGGAGAAGCAGAGACAAAAGATACTATTGTAAAAGACGTAGTTGAAAACGTAGATCTGATTCCATCCAACGTAAACTTATCTGGAGCAGAAATTGAACTTATTGGTGTAGATGAAAAAGAATATATCCTAAAAAAAATTATAGATAAGGTTCGCAGAAAATACGACTATATCATTATCGACTGTCCACCATCATTAAACATGCTTACTATCAATGCATTAACGGCTGCAAACTCCGTATTAGTACCAATTCAGTGCGAATATTACGCATTGGAAGGACTGTCACAGCTGATACATACAATTGATCTCGTTAAAGATCGTCTGAACAAAAAACTTGTTATGGAAGGCGTAGTCTTTACCATGTATGATGCAAGAACAAATCTTTCCCTGCAGGTCGTAGAAAATGTTAAGGATAATCTTCAGCAGAATATTTACAAAACGATTATTCCTAGAAATGTCAGACTCGCAGAGGCTCCGAGTTACGGACAGCCTATAACCTTATACGACACAAAATCCGCAGGAGCAGAGGCATACCGCCTTCTTGCAGAAGAAGTAATAAACAGGGAGGATAAATAATGGCTGGAAAAAAGTCAGGACTTGGACGCGGCCTGGATGCATTGTTTCCGGAAAAAACAGTACAGAGCAAGCCAAAAACAACAGTTAAAACTGTAAAACAAACAAAAACAGCTACAGCAGAGACAAAGAAATCCAGTCAGCAGGAAAACAGTAATGGCGCGAGAATGATGAAGCTATCTATGATCGAGCCAAACAGAGAGCAGCCCCGTAAAAAATTTGATGAAGATGCACTTCAAGAACTAGCTGATTCCATAAAACAATATGGAGTACTGCAACCACTTCTCGTGTCTGATAAAAAGGACTATTATGAGATCGTTGCCGGTGAAAGACGTTGGAGAGCTGCTAAACTTGCAGGATTGAAAGAAGTTCCGGTTGTAGTAAGAGAACTTTCCACCCAGGAAATCGTAGAAATCTCTCTTATTGAAAACATTCAGAGAGAAGATCTCAATCCGGTTGAAGAAGCAATGGCATATAAACGCCTGATTGATGAGTTTCACATGAAACAGGATGAAATCGCAGAAAGAGTTTCAAAGAGCAGAACAGCAGTAACCAATTCTATGAGACTTTTGAAACTGGATGCACGCGTACAGCAGATGATGGTTGATGAGATGATTTCAGCCGGACATGCAAGAGCAATTCTTGCAATTGATGATTCAGAGAAACAGTACACGACTGCAATGAAAGTGTTTGATGAAAAACTCAGTGTGCGTGAAACTGAAAAACTGGTAAAAACGGTTCTTGCACCGTCAAAGAAAAAAGATAAAGTCACAAATCCGGCAGAAGATGCCATTTATGAAAGTCTTGAGGAAAGAATGAAAGGAATTACTGGAACACGTGTATTCATTCACCGCAAGAAAAATAACAAAGGAAAAATAGAAATCGAATACTATTCCAGAGATGACTTGGACAGAATTATTGATTTATTTGAATCCATTGGTTAAAAGGAGTATGATATGAGTACAATTTTTGATAGTATGGGTATTGACTCTGGAATCATCATTATTGTATTACTGGTTATTGTAATTATTCTAATTGGATTGATGATCAGTAATGGCATGCGTCTGACACGACTGGAAAGAAAATACAAAATGTTTATGAAAGGAAGCGATGCGCAATCCTTAGAAAAAACGTTTGTACGTAAATTTGCTCAGATAGACAGATTGTATGAAGCAAAAGAAGACCATGAGCATGCAATCAATGCACTGGAACAGCATTTTAAAATCATTTTCAGCAAATATGGCGTAGAAAAATATGATGCGTTTGATGATGTGGGTGGTAAACTTAGTTTTGCACTCGCATTATTGGATAAAGACAATACCGGCCTGATTCTGAATGCAGTACATAGCCGAGACAACTGTTTCCTTTATTTAAAGGAAATTGTCAAAGGTGAATCTTATGTAATGCTCAGTCAGGAAGAAGTAGAGGCTTTGCGTAAGGCAGTAAACTTTGGACTTGCCAATATCAATGAAGAAGAAAGTGATATAGAAAAATAAAGAGACAGTAAAAACTGTCAGGAGGAGAAATTATGTTAGACATTAAATTTGTGAGAGAAAATCCTGAAATCGTAAAACAGAACATCCGCAACAAATTCCAGGATAACAAACTGGAACTGGTTGATAAAGTAATCGCTCTGGACAAAGAAAACAGAGAAATCAAACAGGAAGTAGAAGCACTCAGAGCTGAAAGAAACAAAATTTCCAAACAGATCGGTGCATTGATGGGACAGGGTAAACGCGAAGAAGCAGAAGAAGTAAAAAAACAGGTTGCAGCATCCGGTGCACGTATTGATGAACTTTCTGCAAGAGAAAAAGAAGTAGAAGAAGAACTTCTTAAAAATATGATGGTTATTCCGAACATCATTGATCCGTCTGTACCGATTGGTAAAGACGACAGTGAAAATGTTGAAATTGAAAAATTCGGTGAACCAGTAGTTCCGGATTTTGAAGTTCCATATCATACAGATATTATGGAAAGCTTTGACGGAATTGATCTGGACAGTGCAAGACGTGTTGCAGGTAATGGTTTTTACTATCTGATGGGAGATATTGCAAGACTTCATTCTGCAGTTATTGCATATGCCCGTGACTTCATGATCAATAGAGGCTTTACTTATTGTGTACCGCCTTTCATGATCCGCAGCAATGTTGTAACAGGTGTTATGAGCTTCGCAGAGATGGATGCTATGATGTACAAGATCGAAGGCGAAGACCTGTATCTGATCGGTACCAGTGAGCATTCTATGATCGGTAAATTCATCGACCAGATCGTTCCGGAAGAAGAACTTCCAAAAACTCTGACAAGCTATTCTCCATGCTTCCGTAAAGAAAAAGGAGCTCATGGTCTGGAGGAGAGAGGTGTTTACCGTATCCATCAGTTCGAAAAGCAGGAAATGATCGTTGTCTGCAAACCAGAAGAGAGCCCGATGTGGTTTGATAAACTGTGGCAGAACACTGTAGATCTGTTCCGCTCCCTGGATATTCCGGTACGTACTCTGGAATGCTGCTCTGGTGACCTGGCAGACCTTAAAGTTAAATCTCTGGACGTAGAAGCATGGTCCCCAAGACAGAAGAAATACTTTGAAGTAGGAAGCTGCTCCAACCTGGGAGATGCGCAGGCACGTCGTCTGAGAATTCGTGTAAATGGTAAGGATGGTAAGAAATATCTTGCGCATACATTAAATAACACTGTAGTAGCACCTCCGAGAATGCTGATCGCATTCCTGGAAAATAACCTGAATGCTGATGGATCTGTTAGTATTCCGGAAGCTCTGCAGCCATACATGGGCGGCATGAAGAGAATTGAGAAAAAGACCCGCGCATAAGGGCATGGAGGTGTACTTTTGCACAGCTTTTTAAAAGCAGTCGGTTTTTCTAAAGTGACCAAACGGGAAGAAATGAAGGAAATCATTCTGGATGTTATCAAAAATTACGATGAAAAAAACGTAGTGGGAGATCATCCAGATGGTGTCTTTGCTCAGTTTTCCCGGTTTTATGGAAATGACTGCGGTATTACTGTATGTGGTCAGTATGATGATGACAACAGATTTCATGTGGAATATTATTATCCTTTTTTCAGAGGAACTGGAATTACAACTCAGGAACAGGTAACAGTAGAAAGGCATGCGGATAAGGATGCCTTTTCTGCAGCCTGTGATGATCTGAGAATAGGAATCACGCTGATTTTTTATCTTCAAAATGCAGCTGAATATATGAAAGAAAGCAAAAAGCAGTTAACAGGTAATCAGCCATTGACCTTATCCGGACTTGCGGGGGAGGGTAAAATCCTTTTTCCAGTACTGAAGGATAAGGAAGCAGTCAAAGTTGAACAGGAAAGCAGTAAAAACCGAAGTTCAATGATCGCAGCTGCAAGAAATGGTGACGAAGAGGCTATGGAAAATCTTACCATGGAAGAAATGGACACGTATTCTATGATTTCTAACAGAATCGTTCATGAAGATATTTTGTCTATTGTAGATTCATATTTTATGCCATATGGAATTCAGTGTGACCAGTATAGTATTTTAGGTGAGATTATAGAATATCATACTGTACAGAATAATATTACAGATGAAGAACTTGTTCAGATGACAGTTGAGTGTAATAATATTCGATTTGACATCTGTATCAATCGAGCGGATCTGCTGGGAGATCCGGCAGTTGGCCGAAGGTTTAAAGGTACGATCTGGCTTCAGGGTCAGTTGCATTTTTAGAATAGAGGAAAATATACGTGCTGAAGAATATAGACTTTAATAAAAACAGGCAGAGATGGAAAAATTATTTCTGCCTATTTATTTCGTTTCTGTTTCTGATCTTTTTTTATGTAAACCGAACAACTATATTGGAAAATGATCCGGAATTCAGTTCGAAATTTAAAATAGCCAGCATTGTGCTGGGCTGGATAGTTGGCGTTGTTCTTATTTTTGTCAGACTGGATTTTGGAAAGAAGTGGAACAGAGTAATTAATATTCTGTATATCCTGTTTGCACCGTGCTACATTTTTTTTAATATGGAAATTGCTGTATTTAATGAAACATACAGCTTTAGAGGACAACATTTATCCCTGTTATTATTTAACTTCCTGTTGATTGGTATTCTGGAACTTATATTTATAGTTATTACAAATCGGGTGCGTCTTGGAACTGATATTTGGGCGTTTATCTGTGTAATGTTTAATGTAGTGAATCATTTTGTTTATGAGTTTCGAGGAACACCGGTCATGGCATCGGATATTGCAACCGTAGGTACTGCACTGGAAGTTGCAGACGGTTATAAGATACAATTTAATTTCTATACAACAGTTGCACTGGTAATGCTGTTTGATTTTATAATGCTTGGCCGCGTGATAAAATGTGAACCTGTTTTCAAAAAAGTTTCTCATCGTCTGTGTGGAATCGCTGTAATGGCTATTGTGAGTGTAACTGGTTTTTCACAGCTTGTTATGACAGACATGGTAAGCAACAGAGGATTGTATCTGAGTCTTTTTAATCCAATGAGAAGTTATCAGCAATATGGCAGTATCGCCTGTTTCACAAGAAGCATCAAGCTTTCTGTACCAGAGAAACCAAATGGATACAGTTTGAAAAAAGTAGAAGAGATTACTTCAAAATATACTTCTGATACCGTAGATCCAAATAAGAAACGACCAAATGTAATTGCTGTTATTAATGAGGCCTTTTCGGATCCGCAGATTCTTGGAGATATTGAGACAAATGAAGATTACATGCCATTTATTCATGATCTGATGAAAAATGGAAACTGTGTGAGTGGAACAACTTATGCATCAATCGTAGGCGGTCAGACTGCAAATACGGAATATGAATTTCTGACAGGAAATTCTATGGCATTTCTTCCAAAAGGAACGGTTGCATTTCAGTTATATCTGAGGCATGCAATGCCATCGTTGGTAACTGAACTGAAGAGTGAAGGATACACAGGAAATTCAGCAACCCATCTTCAGAAGGCGAGAAACTATAACCGAGACAAGGCATATCCGCTGCTTGGATTTGATAAGTTTTATGATTATACAAATATGATAGTCCCGTTTGTAAAAATGAGAAATAATGCGACGGACCAGTGTACCTACGACAATATCACACATGATTATGAACAGCAGAGAAAATCGACAGACGCACCGTATTTCGGTTATACAATGACGATTCAGAACCATAGTTCTTATGATGTACCATTTGATAATTTCGATGATAAACGAATTGTAGTAGAGAATGCAGATGCAACGGATCTGGGATATTACCTCAGTCTTATCAAATATTCAGATGAGATGTTTGAAAATCTGATCAATTATTATAAAAATACAGATGAACCGACAGTAATCTTTCTGACAGGAGATCACCAGCCGAGAATTCATGATGAATCGATGGATTCTATCACAAATGGAGAGTGGCGTAACTGGAATGATGAGGAAATGATGCGGCGATATGAGGTTCCATTCCTTATCTGGGCTAATTATGATATTGATAAGAAGACTGTAGAGAAGACAAGTATGAATTATCTTCAGACCATCCTTATGGAGACGATAGATGGAGAACTGACCGGCTTCCAGAAGTTCCAGCAGGATCTACAGAAAGAGATTCCGGTACTGACCAGTAATGGATATTGGGGAGCAGATGGAAAATTCTACAGTGTGGATGATAAGAACTCACCATATTATGATCTGATTCAGGAATATGCAATGCTGCAGTATAATGATATGACGGATTATAAAAACCGGGTAGAAGATTTCTTTGAATTGAAACAATAACAGAATAATGAGAGCAAAAAGCAATCAGGATGTTAAGTCCTGGTTGCTTTTTTCTTGATCTGTGCCAACGATAAGGTGAGTTTTGTTATATTTTGTGACACGATATTTGCATAGATAACTTTTTCTATATGGTGTACTATAAGTAATAGCGAAACTATTAAGATGAGAAGTCAAGGGAGGAATTTTAACTATGGATCTTTCAACTTTAGTAAAAATGTCAAACACATACGGTAGCAATCCGGCTTACGTTCTGGCAGGTGGCGGCAATACTTCTGTCAAAGACGATACAACCCTGTATGTTAAAGGTTCTGGTACACAGCTTGCTACGATCAAAGCAGAAGAATTTGTCAAAATGGACAGAGCCCGTCTGAATGAGATTATGAAAACAGAATACCCTGCAGATGATGTGAAACGTGAATCTGCATATCTTGCGGATGTTATGGCAGCAGTAACCGATGATGACAAGACGAAACGCCCAAGTGTAGAGGCATTGCTTCATAATTTATTTGCTTATACTTATGTACTGCATGTTCATCCGACTCTTGTCAATGGTCTGACCTGCGGAAAGGGTGCGCAGACACTTTGTGAACAGCTTCTTGGCAAAGATGTACTCTGGATCGATATCTGCAAACCAGGATATACGCTGGCACGTATCTGCTATGAAAAAATGAATGCGTATAAAGCAGAATTTGGAAAAGATGTGCAGGTACTTCTACTTCAGAATCATGGAATTTTTGTTGCAGCAAATACTGTAGAAGAGATTGGTGTTTTATTTGATGGAGTTATCAGCAAATTAGAGAAACAGGTAAAAAGAACGGCTGACGTAAGTGATGCAGTTACACCTGAAAAAGAACAGACTGCAAAGAGACTTTCCGAGTTACTGGGACATGCTGTAGAAGTTGTTCCGGCTGCAGAAATGAATAATTTTGTGAAAGATAAAACAACTGCAGCACCGCTTTTGAAACCATTTACTCCGGATCACATTGTATACTGCGGACCATACCCATTATTTGTAGAAAATGTTGAACAGGCAAAAGATGTACTGGATGCATTTATGAAAGAGCATGACAAAGAACCAAGACTGATCCTGGTACAGGGCGTGGGTGCATTTATCATGGAAGATGACAAGGCAAAAGCTGCAAAAGCACAGCTTCTGGTAAAGGATGCGATCAAACTTGCTGTATATGCCGAAAGTTTTGGCGGTGCATTACAGATGACAGATGATATTACATACTTTATTACTCATTGGGAAGCGGAAGCATATCGTAGTAAGAAATAAAGATACAGGTGTATCCTTCATTCTTGAATTGTGGTAATATATTGTCTATAAAACAGCAGGAGGTAATATTTCATGGTAAAAATAATTTCAGACAGTACCTGCGACCTTTCGCCAGAGCTGGTGAACAGATATGATATTGATATTTTGCCGCTTCATATTCTTCTTGGCGAGAAGGAATATAAGGATGGCAAAAATATAACTCCGGATGAAATCTTTGCATGGTCAGATGCACATAAGACAACACCCAAAACTTCGGCACCATCTCTGGTGGATGCGATAGAAATATTGAAACCTTATGTTGAAGAAAAAAGGGAAGTTATCTGTTTTTCAATATCATCAAGTATGTCAACTTCCGGAAATGTTATGCGTCTTGCTGCTGATGAGCTGGAAGCTTCCGATTTTGTGACGGTTATTGATTCTGCAAATCTTTCAACAGGTATTGGGCTTCAAGTCGTGGAGGCAGCAGTAATGGCACAGGCAGGAAAAAGTGCTGCAGAAATTACGGCTGCGCTAGAGGAATTGAAGCCAAAAGTACGTGCAAGCTTTGTGGTAGATACTTTGATGTATTTGTATCGTGGAGGTCGCTGTAATGCGGTTGCGGCTATGGCAGGAAGTGTATTGAAGCTGCATCCAAAGATCATAGTAGAAAACGGTGCAATGGATGCAGCTAAGAAGTATCGTGGCAAATTACATTCTGTAGTCATGTCTTATGTCAGAGATATGGAGGCAAATCTTAAAAATGCACGACCGGAGCGAGTATTTATTACACATTCCGGCTGTGACCGTAAGATTGTGGAAGATGTGCAGGCTTATCTGCAGAGCCTTGGAATTTTTCAGGAAATTCTTGAGACGCGCGCCGGTGGTGTGGTTTCAAGCCATTGTGGGCCGGGAACTCTGGGAGTACTGTTTATTGCGAAATAAGAAAAGCGGATAAACTTTACGAATAAAACAGAAAACTTAAAGCTATTTAAGACTTTTTAAGTATGAGGAAACTGTATGGATGATTTCAAAAAACTCACAGAGCAACTTTTGAAAATATATATTAATGCCGAATCAGTAAATGATTTTGGTATAGAGAATTACTTTGATGAAAATATTAGTCTGATTGGAACTGGGAAACACGAGATTTACAGCAATCTGCATGAGTTTTTAGAATCATTTGAATTTGATGTAAAACGAAGAGGTAAAATCAGAATTGAAACACAAAATTTACATCAAGAAGAAGAACGGCTTGATGATGACCATGTTCTTGCACATGGAACAGTAGATTTTACTGGTCTGTTTAAAGATGGTTCAGTTTGTTTTAAAACGGCGACAAGATTTACGATTATCTATAAGTGGACGAATGGGAAATGGTTAGTTCAGCATCTGCATCAGTCAATACCGGATCTGGAACAGATGGACGGTGAAGAGTTCCCTGTCACATTAGGAAAACAGGTGAAGAAAACTCGGCAGGCGCTTCAGGCATTAGGCACTGCCTATTATCATATCTCAAGGCTGAATTTAAAAACAAAGAAGATCGAACTTGTCAAAAGATCCAGGAAGAGAGATTTGGATATTAAAGATAATAGCGCAGATTGGGATCCTCAGTTCAAGATTATCGAAGATATTATAGCAGAGCCGTTTGTGCAGAAGTATATAGATTTT
>ERZ773188.1903-NODE-1903-length-21793-cov-2.859739_pt1 | contig 21793 bp, 18 predicted proteins | sample MGYA00581011_ERZ773188 | MGnify/ENA primary metagenome ERZ773188 (study PRJEB29015, sample SAMEA2737798) | human gut metagenome | biome: human gut; feature: human-associated habitat; material: faeces | place: China | collected 2012 ...
GCGAAGAAGTCCCCGGCGCGGCGCGGGGCCGCGCCCTCCAGCCAGAGGCAGGGCTCCAGCTCCAGACCGGCCGCGCAGCGGACGAAGCGCCCGCCGACCCCCATTTCCTCCGCAAACGGGAGCATCCGGTAGAAATACTGCGGGTCCTGCAGCGTCAGGCGCTGCAGGGAGGCACTGTCTGCCCGGCACAGATAACGCCGCAGGCGGCGCAGGCGCTCCTCGCCTGCGGAAGTCCGGCGGCCGCCGAACAGCGTTGTCCCCGCGCAGAAGACCTGCAGCAGCAGGCTCAGGAGCTGATACGGCAGAGAGCCAGCCAGTACGCCGGAGATCACAAGTGCGATCGCACTGAGGCCGCCCAGCGCCAAGGCCAGCGCACGGCGGCGGCGGAACAGGGAACCCACGCCCCGCTGCACGAGCACGCAGGCCGCCGTACCCAGCGCCGTCAGCACCGGCAGCCAGACCCAGCGTGAGCCCGTCGCAGGCAGAAGGCGGTCAAACGTCAGAAGCGAGGCAAACAGGCCTGCCGCTGCGCCGAGCAGGCGCAGCACAAGCGGGTTTCCGCCCGTGAACATTCGCCGCCGCCAGCCCGTCAGGATCGGAGCCTGCATCTCGCGCACGGCAGCCTGGTAGCGCAGGCCGCCCGCCTCACACGAAGCGCCCGCGCGGAACAGCGCGGCAAAGAAGCGCCGCTCCGAGGGCTTGCGCTCGTTGCCCATCTCCATGCGCTTATAGAGGATCACCCGTCCGCGCGACATCCGCACGGTCAGATAGCCGAGGTTGCCCCAGTGGACGATCATGCCCGCAGCGTCCGGCGCTTCGCCGAGGAGCTGGCAGGGGATCTCACCCGCCGTGGACTCCATGCCGATGGTCTGCTGCGCGCGCGGGAGGATCAGCCCGCTGCGCAGGCGCAGGAACCAGAACGCCACGGCCGCCGCCAGCAGCACCAGAAAGGCGATGCGGTCGAACCCGGCCGTCTTGCCGGGCTGGTCGCGCAGATTGAACGTATCCGCCGGGAACTGTACCGAAACGGTCAGCGTCTCATGATCGCGCATGGCGGCCGTGGACTTCGCCGTCACGGTATTTTCCTGCGTGCGGATGTCGAGATAGTTGTCCACCACGTCGCCGTAGTAGCCGCTCGTCCACTCCGGCGCGTTCGTGACCTCCGCCGGGAACGTCATGGTCAGGGTATAACTGTCAATGGCATAGTCCCAGCCCGTCTCGGGCAGGCTCAGGCGGAACTGCTGGCCGTCCGCGGCCTCGGCCGCACGGCACGGCAGCGTATAGCTGCAGGTGAACTGCTGCTTGCCGCTGAAGCCGGCAGGATTGCTCAGCTTCAGGCAGGTCACGCCATCCTGCAGGACCGTTTCATAGCTCCACCCGGCCAGCGTGATGTCACGCGCGTCCGTCCCGAGCGGGATGAGCAGGCTGTCCTGCGCGGCGGAAAAATCCACCTCCGCCGTCATCGTGACCTCGCACACGCCGTCCTCCCGGACGTTGACCGCCGCCTCGAGCGACGGCAGCGCCGCGTCCGCCGCCAGCGCGCTCAGGCTCAGCGCCAGCGCGCAGAAAACGGCAAGAAAAAATCGCCGCAAGGCAATCTCCCCCATTCTTTTTTCTTTCATCTGCATAACGATAACACAAAACCGCGAAAAATGCAACTTCCGCGCAAAAATTGGCGGCTTGCCGCACCTATCAGGATATGGTATAATGAATTTATATCACATCGTTTACGGAGGAACAGCATGGGTAGATTTTCCAACGTCCTGCTTGCCAGTGACTTTGACCATACGCTGACGGATATGTCCGGGCAGATCCCCGCCCGCAATCTTGAGGCCATCGCCGCCTTTCAGGCCGAGGGCGGCATTTTCACCGTGGCCAGCGGCCGGAGCATTCCGATGTTCCGCAAGAAGGCCGCACTCGTGCCGGTGAATGCGCCGTGCATTCTCTATAACGGCGGCGCGTGCTACGATTACCGCACGGACGAGCTGCTGTTTGCCTTCCCGCTCGCGGACGACGCCCCGCAGCTGCTGCAGGCTCTGCGCGACCACTGTCCGAACGAGCGTACCGAGGTGCAGACGCTCGACTGCCACTATGCCTACGGCGACGATCCCCGCCGGGATGCCGCGCTGGCTGCCAACGGCGTGCCGGTACAGCACGAAGCTGTCCTGCCGCCGCAGCCATGGATCAAGCTGGCCGTCTATGGCACGTCGAAGCAGGTGGGCTATGACGACCCGGCCAACACCCCGCCGGAGGAGATCGCCTATTTTGACGAGCTGCAGCGCTACACGGCCGGGCTCGTCGGCGATCGCTATGCCATCACCCGCGCGCTGCCGCGCAATATGGAGATCAGCGCGGGCGGCTGCGACAAGGGCACTGCCGCCCGCCGTCTGGCCGACACGCTCGGCCGCAGCATTCTCGTCTGCGTCGGCGACGCACCGAACGACCTTGCCATGCTGCAGGCCGCAGATTACGGCTTCCGCACAGGCGACTGCGACCCGGCCATGCGCCGCTATGACTTCCGCGATGCCGCGCCGAGCGCCGAGGGCAGCGTAGCCTCCGTCATCGACGCGCTGCGCACCCTGCTGTGAGCGCCATGCGGGAGGTCTGGAACCGCGCGCAGGGCGCGCTGACGCAGGAGCCGGAGGTCGGCGCGGGCGCCATGCACTTTGTCTACGGCACGGCGTTCGGCCGTCTGCTCGCCCGCGGCATTCTCTGCCGCCGCTTCGTCTCGCAGCTCTATGCCGCATGGCAGAAAAGCCCGCTTTCCCGCGGGAAGGTGCGCCGGTTTCTGGCGCAGTATGACATCGACGTCTCGGACTGCACGCAGCAGACGTTCCGGTGCTTCAACGATTTCTTCACCCGGCAGCGCGTCCGTACGAACGACCGCGCCGCCCTGGACGAGCTGCCCGCCATCGCGGACTCCAAGCTGACGGCCCTGCCCATCGGGGCGGACAGCATCTTTACCGTAAAGGACGTTCCCTACCGTCTCGGTGAGCTGCTGGCGGACGAGGCACTGGCGGAGCGCTTCCTCGGCGGCTGGTGCCTGATCTTCCGCCTGTCGCCGGATGATTACCACCGCTATGCCTACCCGGACACCGGCACGCAGGAGCCGACGGTCCGCATCCCCGGCGTGCTGCACAGCGTCAACCCGATCGCAGGCTCGCTCGGCGTCTACCGCCGCAATGCCCGCGCCCGCACGCTGCTGCACACGGAGCACTTCGGCGATATCGTGCAGATGGAGGTCGGAGCCATGCTCGTCGGCCGCATCTGCAACCACGAGACCGGCGAAGCCGCCTGCACGCGCCTGCAGGAGAAGGGTTATTTTGAATACGGCGGCTCGACCGTCATCCTGCTGCTGGAGCATGGGAAGTTCGAACCCGCCGCGGATATCGCCAAATGGTCGGCCCGCGGCATCGAAAGCAAGGTAAAGACCGGGGACCCGGTCGGGAGGAGACCATGAGCGAGCACTATAAATTCTTTCAGAACCGGGAATGCGAATATTTTCCGTGCCACAAGACGAACGATCCGGAGCACTTCAACTGTCTGTTCTGCTTCTGCCCGCTCTACGCCCTCGGCGAGCGCTGCGGCGGCGGCCTGCAGTACACGGAAAGCGGCATCAAGGACTGCTCCGCCTGCCTGTTCCCCCACCGCCCGGAGAACTACGACCGCATCTGCGCCCGCTTTGCCGAGCTTGCCGCCCTGTGCCGCAGGCCGCCGGAAGAAGAAGCGGGTACGCCGTTGTAAGCGGCCGCGCGACAGGTTGAAAATGGAAAGTGGACAATATCGTGGGGCAGCCTCGGCGGATTCACGGGATGCTGCATGAGATTGCCACGTCGCTTCGCTCCTCGCAATGACACATCAGGATGCGCGGCGAGTATCAATGCCCTTTTACCGTTGAAGCGTCCTCCGCAAGGCGTTCCCTGCGCGCCCCATTCGCACAGGCTGCCGTTAAAATCACAAACAACGAATGATATTTTCGTAGCGTCGCTCAGTGAGCGACGCTACATTTTTTCACCTTTTCACCGTATTTTTACCGTAGCCGGAACTGCGTATGCAGCAGCAGGCAAAGGGCCGGATCCGGGGCGCGGAGCGCCAGAGCCGCGACGCCCGCCTGCTCCAGCGCGCGCAGGCGCTCCATCCAGCTGCGCAGGCCCGCAAAGCGCACCGTGTGCGGCGTGCCCGTCTCATCGCGGTAGGAAAAGCACGTCAGGTGCTTCGCAGCGTCATAGTGCAGGCAGGCTCCGGTCCGCCGGGCCAGGGCCAGCGCCTCGCCCCGGCTGAGCCGCTCCGTCCGAAGGCCGCAGCGGTCGTACGCCGCATCGTCATAGTCCGCCAGTAAGCGTTCCGGCGGCAGCCCCGGAAGACCGGGCGCAGCGCGCACCCGTCCGGCAGCGGCAGCCAGCCGAGCCAGCATCGGGGCCTCCCAGCCGAGCGCGCCGGGCCGCGGCAGGGCCAGCGTCAGTCCTCCGCCCCGCTCCGCCAGAAGCGCCTGCAGCCGGGAGACCAGCGGAGCCGGATCGCAGTCCGGCAGCAAATCACGGACCGCCAGCTCGACCTGCGCCGTGCCATGCGCGCGGCAGAGTGCAGCCGTCTCGAGCAGGAGGCGCTCCTGCGCGGCCCGGCTGCGGAGCAGGGTTTCCAGCTTTGCTCCGCTTCCTGTGAGGCGCAGGCAGGCCGGGCGACCGCGCAGCGGCAGGCGATGCAGCGCGCCGTCGCCGTCAAGCTCCGCAGCGTCCGCCGCCAGCTCACATGTATAGGAAAGCCCCAGATCGTTCCATTCCGGCCCCATCGTGCCGCACAGCGCCAGCGGCCGCGTGCCGCGCTCCCGGAAGCCCAGCACGAGCCGCCGCCCCGGCCGGAGCGGCCCGGGATTGCAGCGGCGCAGCTCTGGAAGGCCAAAGCGCGCAGACAGGCTCTGCCAGCTCTCTCCGCACCGGACGGTGTGCAATACCTGCGGATGCAGCACGAGCAGCTCCTGCCCGGTCAGCGGCTCCGCCGTCCCGTTCCACGCGGCAAGCAGGTCCGGTCCGGTCCCGTGCATCGCAGCGATGCCGCGCAGTGTCTCTCCCGGCAAAACGGTGTGGATCATCGCACTCACCTCCTGCCAGCATATGCGCAGCATTTTGATTCGGCTATACGGGCATAAAAATATCCCGCAGGGGAAACCCCGGCGGGGTATGAGCTTGTCAAAAAAGGATTTTTGACAAGCTCTCAAACGAGACCCGTTTCACTGGGCTCTCGTTTGAAAGGGCTGCGGCTCGCTGCAGCGCACGAAGGGCGCACCCTTCGCACGTTTGCGAGCCGAGCGGTATTTTCTCCGACGTACACGCCGCCGGAGAAAATGATTCCTACTTTCTTTGCGCTTGCGAGCGCAAACTCTGCGAGGCTTCCGTGCGCAATCGCAAAGTGCCGCTGCAAAAAATATCCCGCAGGGAAGACCCCTGCGGGATATTGAATATGCCGTTACTCGATGGCAATGACATTGCTCTTCGGGAGCTGCTTCTTTGCGGCCTTCGGCAGAGAGATCTGCAGGATGCCGTTTTCGAACTTCGCGCGGATGTCCTCCGGCTCCACATGCTCACCGACATAGAAGCTGCGGCTGCACGCACCGGCGTAACGCTCCTGACGGATGTACTTACCCTTCTTCTCCGGCTCTTCCTTGTCCAGACCCTTTGCGGCCTGAATGGTGAGATAACCGTCCTTCAGCTCCAGATTCACTTCGTCCTTCTTGAAGCCCGGCAGGTCGATGTCAAGCTCATAGGTGTCCTCGGTCTCACGGACGTCGGTCTTCATGAGGTTCTTGCCATGCTTGCCGTACAGGGCATTGAGGCTACGCGGCATTACCATATCAAACGGATCCGAGAAGAAATCATCAAACAAATTTTCACTATAGATGCTGGGCAGCATAAGTCATACCTCCATTCGCTCCGGCCGCCTCCGGGAGAGGCTCCCGTGCAGCCGGGCCTGTATTATGTACCCAATGTGGTTGTGGTTTTGTTCCCCTGGGGGGTGGGTTTCTGTCCCCTCTCTCAAGGTTCAACTGCATTATACCACCGTTTTTAGCACTGTCAATAGGAGAGTGCTAATATTCACACAATGCACGATGTTTGTTCACAGTCCGTTCATATTCATCCGTATTCCAGCTATTTTACAGGATTCTTTTTCTGTAAAGAATCGTCATAATACTGCGCCTGCGCGTGCCAGAGGCGGGCATATTCTCCGCTTTTTTCCTGCAGAAGCGCCTCATGCGCGCCGTGCTGGACGATACTGCCTGCCGAGAACACCAGAATTTCATCGCAGAAGCGGCACGAGGCCAGCCGGTGGCTGATATAGAGCGCCGTCTTGCCGCCGGAGATCGCATTGAACTTCCGGTAGACCTCATATTCGGAAACGGGGTCAAGCGCCGCCGTCGGCTCGTCGAGCACGAGGAAGGGCGCATTCTTGTAAAGTGCGCGGGCGATGGCGATCTTCTGCGCCTCGCCGCCGGAGATCACCACGCCATGCGGGTCAAAATCGCGGTAAAGCATCGTGTCGAGGCCGTCCGGCATGCACAAAAGGCGTTCGCCGAGCCCGGCCTCCCGCAGGCAGACCTCCGCCCGCGCGCGGTCAACATCCGCTCCGGCCGCCACATTCTGCCCGAGGGAGAAAGCGAACAGGCGGAAGTCCTGAAACACAACGGAGAACAGCGCCTGATACTCCGCATAGTCATATTTTCGGATATCAACGCCGTTGAGCAGGATCTCGCCCTCCGTCGGGTCATAGAGTCTGCACAGCAGCTTGATGAACGTCGTCTTACCGCTGCCGTTGCGGCCGACGACGGCCAGCTTTTCGCCGATGCGGAACTTCATGCTCACATGGCGCAGCGCATAGGCCTCCGTGTTGGGATAGCGAAAGGACACATCGCGGAATTCCACCTCATAGCGATCGTCATCGCGCTTTTCCACACTGAGCGAGCCCTGATACATGGGGTTTGGGATATCGAAGTAGTCGAGATAGCGCTTCATGTATTCCTCGTTCGTGACGGAAATCCGAATCGTGCGCGCCAGCCCGGAGACGCCCGCCAGCAGCAGCATGATGGAAGAGACATACCGCGCGATGGAGCCGACGGACAGGCCGCCCCGCAGCGCCGCCGCGATCAGGAGCAGATAGACACCGAACTGGAGCGCATACGTCACAAAATTGGAGAGGAGCCCCATCCACGCAACACCGAAATTCATGGTTCTCTCCCGCCTGCAGAAGTTTTCGTTAAAGTCCCGCTCCTTCTGCAGCAGTGCGGCCCGCATACCGTACAGACGAATATCCTTACCGGAGGAATCGTTGCTGGTGTAATCATACAGCTTTTCGCCGCGGATGTTGTCGTCCACACATCCGGCAAAGAACTCGCTGCGCAGTCTGCCGTACCGGCGGCCGGTCAGAACGCTGACCACAGCCGTCAGCACGATGCCCGCCAGCAGCGCCAGTTTTGCCCCGGCGGAGAGCAGGCCGGGCCGGAACAGGGAGAATGTCAGCAGGACGGCGGCCGCGATCTGCACCGCATAGCGGACAAGGCCGCCCGCCGTCACGGCATAGTAATACACATTATAGCCTGTCTGCGTCTCTATCTCGATCCGTTCCCGGAGCAGGGCCGTCTTGCGGTCCTCGATCAGGGCATAGGGCAGATCCATGGCTTTTTCCGCATGCTGCCAGTCAACCAGCCGGTCCAGCTCGGCCTCGCCGACGTCCGCATGCATTTTCAGCAGGGCGCCTGCCAGCCCGATAAGGGCCGTCAGGCCGACGGTGAGCGCAGCATACAGGGCAAGCGTCTTTCCGCCCGCACCGGCCGTCAGGGCATCGATGATCTTAGCCGAAAAATAGATCGGGATATAGGGCGCGATCGCAGTCGTCAGGCTGGAAAACAGGGTACAGAGGAAGTACTTCCGATCCAGATGACACAGCAGCCGGACCGCGCGGCGGTTCAGATCCCAACGTTCTTTCATGCCTGCTTCCCTCCCTGATAGCCGGGCTGATACCAGCAGCTCTGAATTTCATACAGCCTTGCATATTCTCCGCCCGCCGCAAGGAGCGTTTCGTGCGTGCCCTCCTCGGCGATGCCGCCGTCGCGCAGCAGCACGATCCGGTCGCAGAAGCGGGTCGAGGCCAGCCGGTGCGAGATGAACAGGGATGTCTTCCCTGCCGCCATGCGCCGGTACTGCTCATAGACCTCATTCTCCGCAATGGGGTCGAGCGCCGCCGTCGGCTCGTCGAGCACGAGCACCGGTGCGTCCTTATACAGGGCGCGGGCCATCATGAGCTTCTGCGCCTCGCCGCCGGACAGCTCAATGCCGTCCGGATTCACCTGTTTATCCAGGTGCGTATCCATGCCGTGCGGCAGGGTATCCAGCTTTTCTCCCAGCCCGGCCGCGCGCAGGCACCGCTCCGCCCGCTCCCGGTCCACCTCAGGGCCGAAGGCGCAGGCGGCCGTCTCGGCCAGCGAAAAGCAGGCCGTGCGGACCTCCTGAAACACCGGAGCGAACAGCGCCGCATAGTCGTCCCGGCGGAACTCCGCCGCGGGGACGCCGTCGATCCGGATCGTGCCGGATGTCGGCGCATACAGCCCGCACAGGAGCTTGACGAGCGTTGTTTTGCCCGCGCCGTTCAGGCCAACAAGCGCCACATGCTCCCCGGCACGGAGCGTAAGACTGATATCGTGCAGCGTGTCATGTGCCGCCCCGTCATAGCGGAATGATACATGGTCGAACGTGATCTCCGGTGCGTGCTCCCGGTGGTCCGCCGCATGCGCCGTTCCCGTTCCGTCCGTGTCCGGCAGCTCCATAAACTGCCGGTAATCGCTGACCTTCAGGCTGGCGGTCTGCATTTCGTTCCAGGCGGAGATCATGTTGCCGATAAACGTGGCAAAGCCGGAGATGGCGGAAAAATACAGCACGAATTCGTCCGGCCGCAGCTCGCCCCGCACCGCCATGACGAGCAGCAGGGCATAGGCCCCGCCGTCGCGCAGCAGGATCACCAGCAGGTCGACGAGCCGCCCCAGAAACAGACGGCGGTTCAGCCGTGCGGACCACGCGGTATCCTGCCGGAACAGGTCTGAAAACGTCTCGCGCAGCCATGTCGCCATGCCGTAGATGCGGATATCCTTGGCCGCCGCAAAATCGGCAGCATTTTTAGACACATACCGCAGCCTCCGGCCAATGTCCGTCCGCTCCCCGCGGGAGGCGTATTCATAGCGGTTATAGGCCCGGACGCACAACAGGTTGATCAGTGCCGCAAGCGTCAGCAGCACCAACAGCAGTGGACTGATGCGCGAGAGGATCGTGCCGAACAGGGCATAGCACAGGGCATTGCGGATCAGCTCCGTCATCAGGTTAGGGACCTGACACAGCGGCACCTTGCCGTTCATCATATAGCTTGCTTCCTCGGCCCGCTTGCGCTGGTCTCGCGTCTGCTTTTTCTCATAGGTCTGATAGAACATCGCCATGCTCTTCTCCTCCAGGCAGCTGGTCAGATAAAAGCGATAGCGGCTCTCCTGGGCCTCCAGAATGGTCTTGCAGAAATCCCGCAGGCCGACTGCCAGAAACGTGAGCGCGAGCAGGGCACCGACGGCCAGTGCGGCATGGAGGAACGTCTGTCCTCCCGTCACCTCCGACACGACGAGCGCGGGCAGGCGAAGCTCCGCCCAAGCCAGAAGCACGCCCAGCGGGACGCCGGCCGCCATGACAAAGAATGACGCAGGCGTTCCGCGGAGCATCTGCCGATAGCTCCACACGGCGTTGCTCATAAGACCCCGATAGGGCTTTTGGGTTGATTCCTTCAAGGCATATCGCCCCCTTCTGCTTCCACTGTAGCACACAAGGCCCCAAAAAAGAGAGATCGTGCACCAACTGCTTCCAGCGGTGCACGAATCGCATTCAGCACGCGGCGGGGACGAGGAATTCCGACGTGAACGCGCCGTCCTCGCTGTTGTATTTCACCCAGCCGCCATGCTGCTTCACAATGGCCTCTGCCCGGTGCAGGCCGAAGCCGTGTGCACCGGTCTTCCCCGTCCGGAAGAGGGAGCCAACCTTCTTCTGCTTCTTCCCGGCGCTGTTGAGAAGATAGAAATAGAGCATATCGCCCTTCATCCGCAGAGAAAGGCGGAGGAATTTTTCGCCAGCCGCGCTCCGGCAGCCCTCGATGGCATTGTCCAGCAGATTCCCGATGACAATGCTCAGCTCCAGATCGGTGAGCGACAGCTCCGGCGGCAGATTGGCCTCCGCCGTCACGGCGATCCCGGCGGCGCGGGCCTGCGCGAGCTTGGCCGAAAGAATGGCATCAACGGTCACATTGCCGGTCTTGAGCAGGGTGTCGACCGTCTGCAGGCTCCGGTCCAGCTGCTCGAGGTAGGCGATGGCCCGGTCGACCTGCCCGGCCTCCAGCTGGCCCTTGAGCGCCTGCAGATGGTGGTGGAAGTCGTGCTTATAGCCGCGCATCTCGTTATGGATGCTCCGGACCTCCTCCAGATGCTGCCGCGCCTGCTCCTCCTGCATTTCGACCAGCCTGAGATAGGTTCTCTTCAACATGGCATTTCCTCTGTTTCTGCGGTCCTCAGTTTCTGTCAATGAACGCCCGGTTGATGGCGTCATACTTTCCCCGCGCCAGCGGGACCTCCGCCCCGCCGCGCAGCAGGACGGACGTGCGCCCGATGCGCACCACGGCCTTCAGATTGACGAGGTACGACCGGTGCGTGCGGAAGAAGTCCGCGCTCAGCCGCCCGGCAAAGGCCGAGATGCTCTCGCGGATGCGGTAGTCCGGCCCGGTCGTGTGGAGAACGAGATCATGCAGGAAGGACTCCGCATACAAAAGCTCGCTCTCATAGAGCTTCACATTCCCCTTCTCGCACGCGATCACGACGGACGGCGGCTCGACGGCCAGCCGCGCGGCGGCGCGGTCCAGCACGGCGCGAAGCTTTTCCGCCGGCACGGGCTTGACGAGATAGTGCAGGGCATCGACCTCATAGCCCTCGGCCATGCACTCAAAATGCGACGTGATAAAGATGATCTCCGCCCGGCAGCCCGCGCCGCGCAGGCGCTTGGCAAGATCGATGCCGCTCATGCCGGGCATTTCAACATCCAGCAGCAGGATATCCCAGTCGGTATCTCCGGCGAAACGAAACGCCTCCGCGCTCGGGAAGCAGGTCACGGCGCAGGCGCCGTGCGCCCAGTCCGTCACGTCCGCTTGCAGCCGTGCGGCCTGTCCGGCGTCGTCGTCACAGATCGCGATCTTCCAGCCCATGGCTATCCCCCCGTCCTACAAGAAAGCGCTCTGCCGTTATGCGCAGCAGAGCACTTCCGTTATTCTTCCGAATTCTCCGGAGCCTTCAGATTCTCCTGCGCAGCTGTGACATGCAGCTGCTCGGTCTCCTGCTCCAGCGCCTTTTCCTCGCGCTTTGCCTGCAGGAAGAGCCGCACGGCAAGCCAGCCGACGACGACACAGCCGCCGACCAGCAGCACGAGGCCGACGATCAGGGTCGTCAGGCTCGGGGCCTCCGCCCCGCCCGCGCGGTAGCTTCGCACGAGCTGCCAGGCCATATACAGCACAACGGCAATGACCGTTCCGTGCATGATGAGCATGCCGGTCGGGTTTTTAATCTTCTTCGGCTCCATCGGTCTTCTCCTCTCCGGCCAGCAGGCCCTCCTGCTTCTCGGGGATCGGCAGGGCCTGCATGCAGGCCTCGAACTGGCTGCGGCTCATCGTCTCGTGCTCCAGCAGCCACTGCGCGATCTCCTGCAGCTTCTCGTGGTGCTCCGTCAGGATCTGCGTGCAGTGCGCATAAGCCTGATCCACAGTCTTGCGGACCTCGGCGTCGATCTCGGCAGCCGTCTGCTCGGAATAGGAACGCGTGCGCTCATAGTCGCGGCCGACGAAGATCTCGCTGTCGTCGTCATAGGCCACGGCGCCGATGCGCTCGTTCATACCGTATTTTGCGATCATATCGTGCGCCAGCTTCGTGGCCCGCTGCAGATCGTTCGAAGCGCCGGTCGAAATGTCGTCAAACTCCAGCTGCTCCGCCACGCGGCCGCCGAGGAGCACGACGATGCGGTCGCGCATCTCGTTTCGCGTGGTATGGAGCGTGTCCTGATCCGGCAGGCTGATCGTCAGGCCGAGGGCATTGCCGCGCGGCACAATGGTGATCTGGTGGACAGGCTCCTGCGTGGGCAGGAAGTATGCCGCAACGGCGTGGCCCGCCTCGTGGATGGCCGTGATGCGCCGGTCGCGCTCGATATTGACAAGGCTCCGTTTTTCCGGCCCGGCAATGACCTTGAGGACGGCGTCCTCCATGGTCTGCATCGTAATGACGGGCAGGTTCTTCCGTGCCGAGATCAGTGCCGCCTCGTTGAGCAGGTTCTCCAGATCTGCGCCGGTGAAGCCCGCCGTCGCGCGGGCGACGGTGCGCAGGTCGACGTCATCGGAGAGCTGCTTGTCGCGCGCATGGACGCGCAGGATGGCCTCGCGGCCACCGACGTCGGGCACGTTCACATAGATCTGGCGGTCAAAGCGGCCCGGGCGCAGAAGGGCGGGGTCGAGGATATCGCGGCGGTTCGTCGCCGCCATAACGATGACGCCGTCATTGCTGCCGAAGCCGTCCATCTCCACAAGGAGCTGGTTGAGCGTCTGCTCCCGCTCGTCGTGGCCGCCGCCCATACCGGCGCCGCGGCGGCGGCCGACGGCGTCGATCTCATCGATGAAAATAATGGCAGGGGCACTGCGCTTGGCCTGCTCAAACAGGTCGCGAACGCGGCTCGCGCCGATGCCGACATACAGCTCCACAAAATCCGAGCCGGAAATGGAAAGGAACTGCACATTCGCCTCGCCTGCCACAGCGCGGGCCAGCAGCGTCTTGCCCGTGCCCGGAGGGCCGACGAGCAGCACGCCCTTGGGAATACGCGCGCCGATACGGCGGTATTTTGCGGGATCGCGCAGGAAATCGACGATCTCCTGCAGCTCGGCCTTTTCCTCGTCCGCTCCGGCGACGTCGCTGAACATCACCTTGTCGCGGCCGCTGCCCACGCGGGCATTGGCGTGGCCGAACTTCATCATGCCGCCGCTGTTGCGCATGAGCACCATGTAGACGAGCGCGATCATGATGACCGACAGGAGCATCTCCGGCAGCATACGCACATACCACGGTGTCTGGCGCATGGGTACATAGTTATAAGACTGCAGGACACCGCTCTCCTGCTGCTCTGCGATCAGGGTCCCCAGATCCTCATAGAACAGGCCGAGGTCTGCCAGCTTGTGGCTGACGGAATACGCCTCGTTCTGATAGGGCTTGCGCAGCTCGAGCGTCAGCACGCCGTTGTCATACTCAAAGGAACGGACATTTTCGCTGCGGAACTGCTCGCAGACGGTGCTGTAGTTCACATAGGCCGTGTCATCCCGGAAGAACACCTCTGAAATGAGCACGACAGCCACGGCGAACACCACGATATACAGCAGAACGGTGAGCAGTCTGGAACGGTTTTTCAAGCTCCCAGCTCCTTTTATTTCGTGTAGACTTCCGGCTTCAGGATGCCGACATACGGCAGATTGCGGTAGTGCTCGTCATAGTCGAGGCCATAGCCGACGACAAATTCGTTCGGGATCGTAAAGCCGACATAGTCCGCCTTGACGTCCGTCTGGCGGCGTGAGGGCTTATCGAGCAGGGTGCAGATCTTCAGGGAAGCCGGGCCCATCTCCCGCAGGTGCGCACAGACATGGCTGAGCGTCACACCGGAGTCCAGAATGTCCTCCAGAATGACGACATGGCGGCCGCGCAGATCCACGGACACATCCTTGAGCATCTTGACCTTGCCGCTCGTGCTCGTGCCGCCGCCGTAGGACGACACGGCCATGAAGTCGATCTGACACTGGATCGGCGTTGCACGGATCATGTCCGAGAAAAACATCACGACGCCCTTCAGGATGCCCAGGAAAATGGGATCCTTATCGGCATAGTCCGCCGCGACCTGTTTGCCCAGCTCGGCAATGCGGGCGGCAAGCTCCTGCTCACTGATGAGTACGCGTTCAATGTCCTGGTGCATGTCACATTTCCTCTTTCTCTATTCGTAGGATTACAGCCTGCTCTCCGTCACGGGCCGTCCAGCGCGGATCCGCGCCGAAGCCCGCCACTGCGATCACCTGCCCGTCCACCTCGAGCACCGGGACACGATCCCGAACCGGCTGCGGCAGGCGGCGATCCAGAAAGAGCTTTTTCAGCGTCACGCAGCGGCCGTCCGGCAGCGTGAGCGTGTCGCCCGTTTTCCGCGGGCGAAAAATGGGAATTCTCCCGACCATCTTATCATATTTCAGCGCAAAAGTGAAAGGGGTATTTTGAATTTTTTCGTTTTTTTCTGCAAGCGTGCAGACGGCCTGCAGGCCGAGCGCAGGAAAGTGCACCGTCTGCGCCAGCGGAACGGGCCGGAACACCGGCGGCGTGCCGCGGACAAGCTCCAGCGCATCATAGCTCCGCCGGACCGTCAGACGGCCGGGCAGGTCGGCCCGGGCAGCGGGGGCAGGATTTTCGAGCAGGGCCTGCAGCGCCCGGATGTGGACAAGGGCCGCATCCTGCGGCAGAGCCTCACGCAGCAGAATGCGCAGCGCCCGGCGCTGCAGCGGCTCCGGGGCCTCGCGCAGAGCCGCACCCTACGCAGCACGCACGGGTCGGAAAACAGCGGCTCCGGCGCGGGCAGCAGCAGCCGCTCCGCCTCGCGGTCCAAAAGGGCATCGTCCGCCCGCACAAGGGCCGTCAGCTCCGTGACGCGCAGCGGCAGCTCCGGCATCTCGGCCGCCAGCAGGGGCAGCACGCCGTGGCGCAGGCGGTTGCGCTGGCAGCTGTCCTCCGCGTTCGTCGCATCCTCGCGCCAGCCCGTGCCCCGCGCGCGCAGATATTCCCGTACCTGCGCATGGGAAACGGCCAGCAGCGGCCGCACATAGCGCCCGCGGCGCGGCGGGATGCCGCCGAGGCCCCGCAGCCCGCTGCCGCGCAGCAGATGCTGCAGCAGCGTCTCGAGATTATCCTCGGCCGTGTGAGCGATGGCAACGGCGTCGCACGGGATGGAATCGAGGAAGGCATAGCGCTGCTTCCGCGCCTCCTCCTCGCTGCGGGCGGGCTTTTCCGGCGCGCCGCAGACGAGCTCGATGCCCTCGGCCGCGCAGAACGCGCGCACAAAGGCCTCGTCGCCGTCGGACTCCGCCCCGCGCAGGCGATGGTTGAAGTGCGCCGCCCGCACATAGACGGAAAGCTCCGCCGCCAGCTCGCGCAGGCAGCAGAGCATTGCCATGGAATCCGCCCCGCCGGAGACGGCACACACGACCTGCGCGCCTGGGGAAAACAGCGCCTCCCGGCGGCACCAGGAAAGGACCTCAGCCCTCATCGTGACGCCACTCCCGGTCGGCGAAGGTCGTAAACTGCGGCAGCCACTGGAGCTTGACCGTGCCGGTCTCGCCGTGGCGGTTCTTGGCCACGATGCACTCGGCGACGTTCTGCTCCGGTGTATCCTTATTATAATAGTCCTCGCGGTAGAGGAACATGACCTCGTCCGCATCCTGCTCGATGGCGCCGGATTCGCGCAGATCAGACAGCAGCGGGCGCTTGTCCTGGCGGCTCTCGTTCGCACGGGACAGCTGCGACAGGCAAAGCACGGGCACGTTCAGCTCCTTGGCCATGATCTTCAGCGAGCGCGAGATGTCCGAAACGACCTGCTGGCGGTTTTCGCCGCTGTAGGTCCGGCCGCCCGCGCTGACCATGAGCTGGAGATAGTCGATGATGACAAGGCAGAGATTATCGAGGCGGCGGCACTTGGCGTTCATCTCCGCAACGGACAGAGACGGATTGTCGTCCACGCGGATGTCCGTCTGCGAAAGGGCCGTGGCCGCGATGCCGATCTTGCTCCACTCCTCCATGGACAGCTGGCCCGTGACGAGCTTCTTGTTGTCCACAAAGCTCTCGTTGGAGATCAGGCGCGTGACGAGCTGCTCCTTCGACATTTCGAGCGAGAAAAACGCCACGGTCTTCTGCGGGTTCTTTTTTGCGACGTTCAGCGCAACGTTCAGCGCCATGGACGTCTTGCCCATGCCGGGTCGGGCCGCCAGCAGCACGAGGTCGGAGCGGTTGAGGCCATTGATGAACTTGTCGAGATCGCGCAGGCCGGTAGACAGGCCCGAAATGTCGCTGCCGGACTCCGACAGCTCCTTCAGGCGGTCGAAGACCTTCAGCAGCACCGTGCCGATGTGCTCGAGCGACTCGTTCGTATTGCCGCGCCGCAGGGCATAGATGCGCTTTTCCGCAGCTTCCAGGATCTCCTGCGCCGAGCCGACGCCCTCGTAGACTGTCTCGACGATGCCGGAGGCCGCCTCGGACAGACTGCGCAGCAGGGCCTTGTCATGAACGATCTGCGCATAGCGCTTGACGTTCGCGGCCGTCGGCGTGATCTCCATGAGCTGCATGAGATATTTTGTGGAGCTTTCTTCGTTATAAACGCCCCGGGCGCGCATTTTATCGAGCACGGTGACCGGGTCGATGACCTCCGAATAGCTGAACATCTCGTACATCGTCTCGTAGATCTCGCGGTTCGCCTGCAGGTAAAAATCCTCCGGGCGGACGACGCCGACGACGTCGCTGATGCAGCGGCTGTCAATGAGCATGGAGCCGAGGACGGACTGCTCGGCCTCCTGCGAATGCGGCGCCTGCCTTGTCAGCAGGTCTTCCATGGGCATGGTGCTTCCTCCTTGGTGTTACTGCTCCTTGATCTCCACGCGAAGATCGGCCGTGATCTCATAGCCGAGCTTGCAGCGGACGGTATAGATGCCCGTCGTCTTGATCGGCTCGTCGAGCACGAGCTTGCGGCGGTCGAGCTCAATGCCGCAGCTCTGCTTGAGCGCGTCGGCGATCTCCTGCGTCGTGACGGAGCCGAACAGACGTCCGGCGCCGCCGCCCTTGGCAAAGACGGTCACGGTCAGGTCGCGCATGCGCGCGGCGATGGCGCTGGCCTCCTCGCGCTCGCGCTGGCGCTTTTCCTGCATGGCCTTGTCATTCATGCGCATGGTGTTGACGTTATCGGCCGTTGCCTCAACGGCCAGCTTGCGCGGCAGCATGTAGTTGCGGGCGTAGCCGTCGGAGACCTCGATCATCTGGCCGCGCTTGCCCTTGCCGCGGATATCCTGCTGTAAAATCACTTTCATGGAAATTCCTCCTGTTTTCCGGTCCGGGTCCTGCCTCAGGACTCGTAGAATTTGTTGATGGACTGCAGAAGCTCGTCGAGCGTCTGCTGCACGGTGTGGTTCTTCACCTGCGCGCCCGCCGTTGCGGCGTTGCCGCCGCCGCCCAGCGGCTCGAGGATGACCTGCACGTTCGCATCGCCGAGCGAGCGGGCGGAAATGTAGGTCACGCCGTCCTGCGGATAGAGCACGAACGACGTATCAATGCCGGAGATATTGAGCAGCTCATCGGCGGCCTGCGCCGCAAGCGTGCGCGTGACGGTATAGTCCAGCGCCGCGATGGCGATGCTGCCGCGATAGAGCCGGGCGTTCTGAATGATCCTATAGCGCGCAACGGTGGCGGAAAGGTCGTTCTGGAACAGCTTTTTCACCGCCACGGTGTCCGCGCCGATGCGGCGCAGGAAGGCCGCCGCCTCAAACGTGCGGCTCGACGTGCGCACGCCGAAGTTCTTCGTGTCGAGCACGATACCCGCCAGCAGCGCCGCTGCCTCCTGCGGCAGGATGTCCGTGGCGTCCACGGCGTACTGCAGCAGCTCCGTCACAAGCTCCGAGGCGGACGAGGCGAATGGCTCATGCATGTTGAGCACGGCCTGATCGATATAATCCGCAGCGCGGCGATGGTGGTCGATGACGACGATGCGGCGGATGGATTCGAGCAGCGGCTTGCATTCGACCTGATCGGGCCTGTTTGTGTCGACGACGACGAGCAGGCTCTTCGGATCGGCCGCGAGCAGAGCCTCCTGCCCCGTCAGGAAAAGGTCGTGATACTCCGCAAGCGGCTGCAGCTGTGCCAGCAGCTGGCCGCAGGCGTTGGCGTCCGGGTCCATGACGATGTTGGCCTTCTTGCCCTTCTTGCGGCACAGGCACGCAACGCCCGCTGCCGCGCCGAGCGCATCGAGATCGGCCATTTTATGGCCCATGATGAACACGCGGCTCGACTGTGTGATAAGCTCAGAAAGGGACGAGGCCATCACACGGGATTTGACCTTCGTGCGGCGCTCGGTCTGCTTCGTGCGCCCGCCGAAGAACGTGAAGTCATAGCGGTCCTTGATGACGGCCTGATCGCCGCCGCGGGACAGCGCCATTTCGATGGAAAGGGCGGCAAAATCGTAGTCCTCGCGGAAATCCACGCCGTCCTTGCCGATGCCGATGGACACCGTAGCCGGGATGCCGGACGGGCTCGTGACGGAGCGGACGCTCTCGAGCAGGGAGAACTTGCCGTCTGCCATGCGGGCCAGATCCTTGGCCTCAAACAGCAGCAGAAAGCGGTTGCGCTCGAGCTTGCGGAGCATGCCGCCGAAGGAATCGGCCCAATCGCTGATGCGCGAGTTCAGCTGGGCGTTCAGCGCGGAAATGCTGACGTCCGGCATATTGTTCGTCAGCTCGTCATAGTTGTCCACCAGAACGATGGACACGATGGGGCGGGAGCGGATGTATTCATCGCGCACGAGCAGCAGATCCGTCAGATCGAGCAGATAGAGCATGCCGAGCATGACGCCGGACTTTGGGTCCGCATCCGGCATGACCGTGCCGCTGACACGGTAGCGCCGCCCCTCAAAGCGGAGCTCCGCCGCGGCCTCCTGCTTTCCTGCGGCCAGAAAATCGGCCGACAGGCCCGGGATGACCTCGCTCAGGGACTGGGCGCTCATGCGCTCGCGCACATGCGTCAGTTCTGCGAACGCGCGGTTATACCAGACGAGCTCGTTGTCGTTCAGCTTGACGAGGGCCACGGGGAACGGCATCTCGCCGTCCGACGTATGCTGGAGCATCTCGCTCGTGGCCTGCACATAGTCCGCAAGCGCGCGGCGGCGGCGCACGCTGAGCCACTGGTAGCAGCCGAGCAGCAGCAGTGTGGCGCAGCCCTCGGCCACGGCCAGAATATATTCCTGCAGCGCGACGGCGGCGGCGCAGAACAGCGCCATGACGACGAAGAACAGCGCCAGATTTGGCTGCATCAGGCGGCGAAGCTTTTTATTCATCTGCGATCTCCCCTCCCGGCGGCCCGCACGGGCCGTTCGATTCCTGCGATTCGTTTATTATACCAAATTCACACCATATTCTCAACTGGATTTTCCTCCGTTTCATCGAAAAAATCCGTCCCAACGGCGTGCATCCGAAAAAAAGGTATACAACGCGCCGGTTTTGTGCTATACTACATCCAGAGTCGTGAGGCGGCGTGTGGTCTGCCTCACAGTTTTCCCGCCTCGCGGCGGGGCATCCCCGGTCGAGCACGAGTCTCGTCACAGGTCCGGCCGATGCTCCGTCCTTTTCCGGGTGTGGCTGCTCGTTTCGTTTTCCGTCGCGTCTGCATGGCGCTGAGCTGCCCCGTCCGGCCGCTTTCTGCCTGACCTGTGCGTTTTTGCGCAGGCCGCAGACCGTGTTTACCCATTTTCCGGCTTTCCGCACCCGCAGAGGCGGGCGGGCTCGTTTTTTCATCGCAGCTGTGCTGCGATTTTGGGTCGAAGGACCCTGTTTTGTCATTGCGAGGCCCCGCAAGGGGCCGTGGCAATCTCGCAGCGTCATTTTTGATCTTTCGATAGATTCCGGCGAATTCGAAACATTTTCCCGAGATTCCCACGCCGCTTCGCTCCTCGGAATGACACAACATCACAGTTCTTCGGCATGCTTGTGTTTTTATCATTAAAGGAGTTGTAATTTTATTGGCAGAAAAACTGAAGATCATTCCGCTCGGCGGTTTGAATGAGATCGGCAAGAACATGACCGTGCTGGAATACGGCAAGGACATGATCGTCGTCGACTGCGGCCTCGGCTTCCCCGAGGACGACATGTACGGCGTGGACCTTGTCATTCCGGACGTCACCTATCTTGCGAAAAACCAGAAGAAGCTCCGCGGCTTCTTCATCACCCACGGCCACGAGGACCACATCGGCGCGCTGCCGTATGTGCTGCAGGCCGTCAACGCTCCCGTGCATGCCACGCCGCTGACGCTGGGCCTCATCAAGCTCAAGCTCGAGGAGCACGACCTTGTGAGCAAGACGCAGCTCGTGACCCATCACCCCGGCGACGTCGTAAAGGCGGGCTGCTTCTCCGTGGAGTTCATCCATGTGAACCATTCCATTGCCGATGCCGTGGCCTTTGCCATCCATACGCCGGTCGGCACCGTCATCATGACGGGCGACTTCAAGATCGACCCCACGTCGGAGGACGGCATGACGGACCTCGGCCGCTTCGGCATGCTCGGCAAGGAGGGCGTCTACGCCCTGCTGTGCGACTCGACGAACGTCGAGCGTCAGGGCTACACCCCGTCGGAGTCCGTCGTGTCCGAGAGTCTTGACCGCCACTTCAAGGGCTGCAAGAACCGCATCATCGTCACAACATTCGCCTCGAACATGCACCGCATCCAGGCCGTGTTCAACATCGCCCACCGCCACGGCCGCAAGGTCGCCGTCACGGGCCGCAGCATGGAGAACATCCTGAAGGTCGCAACGGAGCTGGATTACCTCCACCTCCCCGAAAACACGCTTGTCGACCTGAACCAGATCAAATCGATCCCGAAGGACAAGCTCGTCATCGTCTCGACCGGCTCGCAGGGTGAGGATATGTCCGCCCTGTACCGCATGGCCTTCTCCAGCCACCGTCAGGTGGAGATCCAGCCGGGTGACCACATCATCATCTCCGCCTCGGCCATTCCGGGCAACGAGAAGTCCATCTCCCGCATCATCAACGAGCTGTACCGCAAGGGAGCGGAGGTCATCTACGACAAGCTTGAGGGCCTGCACGTCTCCGGACACGCCTGTCAGGAAGAGCTGAAGATCATCCACGCGCTGACGAAGCCGAAGTTCTTCATTCCGGTCCACGGCGAGCAGCGCCACCTGCAGAAGCACGCCGCGCTGGCGCGCCAGATGGGCATGAACCCGAAGAACATCCTCATTGCCGACACCGGCTCCGTCATCGAGTGCACGCCGAAGACGTGCAAGCTCGCGGGCACCGTCCCGGCGGGCAAGATCCTCGTCGACGGCACGGGCGTCGGCGACGTCGGCAGCGTCGTGCTGCGCGACCGCAAGCATCTGGCGCAGGACGGCATGATCGTCGTGTGCGTCAACCTCTCGAGCGAGGACGGCTCCGTCCTGTCCGGTCCGGACATCATCAGCCGCGGCTTTGTCTATATGAAGGACAACGAGGACCTCATGGACGCCATGAAGATGATCGCCACGCATTCGCTGGAGGTCTGCCACAACCGCAATATTTCCGACTGGGCGACGATCAAGTCCACGATCAAGGGCGACCTGAGCCAGTTCCTGTTCAAGAACACGAAGCGCAACCCCATGATCCTGCCGGGCATTATGGAAATTTAAAACATTGGCACGCTGCCGCCCGGCAGCGTGCCGTTTTCTATGCAGACATGTGGGAAATGGATAATGGGAAGCGGAAGGTTCCCGCCGCGCTCATACTCTCTTTTCCCCCTCCTGTCAAGCCCCAATTTTTCCGTTCCGGCAAATTCGGCACATCGCTGATTTTTGAAAATTTTCAAAAATTCATGTCTCGTCAGGAAACCTCAAAACCGGCAGCCGCTCCGTTTATTTCCAACTTTTCGGCGGAAAAT
>ERZ773188.1910-NODE-1910-length-21698-cov-6.175207_pt1 | contig 21698 bp, 26 predicted proteins | sample MGYA00581011_ERZ773188 | MGnify/ENA primary metagenome ERZ773188 (study PRJEB29015, sample SAMEA2737798) | human gut metagenome | biome: human gut; feature: human-associated habitat; material: faeces | place: China | collected 2012 ...
CCTTCAGCCACGGCTGTGCTATCAGGGTGTCATAGACATACAGGGGCTGGGAAGAATTCAATCTTCCCATATTGCCCTTGCGTGCCGAATTCAGAGCCATTACTTGTACTGTTCCCATGCTATATTCTCCTTGAAATGTTTAGCTTTGCCCTTCATCTCCATGATCTCTTTGTAGAGATATTTCAGAATATCCGACTTGTGCATTTCCTTCGGGAAAGAGAAGGAGACGAACACACGCTGCGACGAAGTACGGAGGGCACCATGCGAGGTATGGATAATCTCCGTATATAACTTCCCGCCCGACTGTGCGTAAGGCTTGAAGTCGAGCTTGTCGCCGCATTCGCCACCGCTGCAGATCATTCTGCCCGGAATCACCTTAGGCACCTCGCAGATGGTCTCCGCATCGTTCCAGGGAGCCTTGCGGATAGCTACGTTACCACACTCGTCAGTAATGATACTGGCATCTACCTTCTGGGCGTTCAAAAGCGCCTGTACAGCAGCCTCTGCAGCTGCAGAAAAACTTTGCTTGCTCATATATATTGAAGTTTTAGAAAGATATGTTGTTAATTAGAAATACTCTCCATTCATAATCCGGATGTTTGAAAACATACGGCTTCATATTGTTCTTATCCATATTCATATATGTATTATCACGTTGGGGCTGCGACCATCCGCTAAATTCCGTACCAGGAAATGGTACCGGTTTCCAGATACAGAAAAGCCCCGCAACCAGACTTTATCATCTGATTGCGAGGCAAAGGTACGGCGAAATGCGATACTGACCAAGAAAATACCCCTGCGGTTATTTCGAGGGTTATAAAGTTATAACGAGGGTTATTTCTGAGCCCGTTTTAAGCATCATTTTCGTCGATTCCCAACAGATTTCTGAAGCAAATCACCACATGGGTCATTGCAATATAAGGTTTCTTTTTCACATTTCCCATCGGAGCATATTCCCATTTATCGAATGGTTTCATATAACAATCCGAGTTGCTGATTTCTGCTCAGATATACGCTTGGGGTTCAATTCGCCTTTCTTGGCTTTCTCTTCATTAGGAGCAGACTGGCTGCTGTTTGATTGTTGTTCTTCTTCATTCATATTATTATAGTTTTTAAGTATATGCAAAAGCCCCGCCTAGCGAGAGCGTTGTACTCTGCTAGGCGGGGCTTGCGTTCCTTATTGTTATGTTGTTATTCTTTCGGGGACTATTTATATTATCATTCTACTATTTTGCAGTATCAATATCCCAACCATCGGCTATCAGGCCAGTTTCTTTTCTCCACCAATAACCTCTTTATCCTTCCAGCCAAGCTGTTTTGTATGACTCCCTGACGGTTGGAATTGGAAGAGGTTAACGTGATAGTTCAGATATTATTTCACCAAAGTTTCGCAAGTGAATAAATATCAACTTGCTTGTTTATAAATATACTGAACTTTTGCATGTGGTTCAAGAACGGGCTGAAGGCCCAAAAGCTCCTAGCCCATGGCATCGCCCTGGGTATAATGGCAATCAATAAGGCGCCCTGAAAGGGCAAAAGCTTTATCATACCAGCCCACCTAATCCCGGAATACGAAATTCTCATCATATTCCACATTATATAATTTCAAGAACGCTCTATATTCTTCTGTAAACGAAAGCTTTGTGTGATGCTCTTTCTGATTGGCAATATATTGTAATGTTTTATCCACAACTGATTGACTGATGGAATAGGCAGCATAACCACCCTGCCATGCGAAAAAATGATAATACACAGGGGCGAGATTCTTGATCCATCTGCTACTGTTCCGCTTAATTTCCTCCACTATCTGGGAAATCGTGACGTCTTTGGATAGTCGCTCCAAATCATTTTCACGTATTTTGGGGCTCGTGGTTTTGATGTGGAAAATCAAATGGATATAAATTTTTGATAATGATTGTGCCATAATTGCAAAGCTTTTGCCCTTACAGGGCGTTGGTTTATATTCCGTTAATACCCAGGGCGTTGCCCTGGGCTAGGAGCTTCTACCCTTTCAGGGCGTGTGGGGCCTACTTGACGACTTACCTTTTCCTTCAACCGGTGACCATTGGTTCTGGGCGTATGGGGCAAGGAGAATGAAAAATCAGGGCGTGTGGAGGATACGAAGAAGAGGTACAGTCTCTTTTACCCATTCTGCCAACTTGGTAGAAGAGCTCCTGATTACTATCGTTTTATTAACATACACCATAAATCTATTGCTTTAATTTGGGAGCAAAAATACTACTTAAATTTGAATTTACGAAGCATTTTAACTGAAATTTCACTCCGACCTCCAATAAATCAATAAGTCGGCGCTCTGTGTCTGAAAAATCCGGCATAATCTTATCTATTTAGTTAATATTCAAAATGCAAAGTAAATGAATATTAGCCTAACAGACAAGTTTTCGGAGTATTTTTAGTTTTCTTTGGCCTTTGAAAATGGTTAGGACGACGGTCGCCGAATGTTTATAAATGCTCGGGAAACCTATAAAATAAATCCACATGGATTCTTTAACAGAACTTTTGCCCATGTTCTAACTATTTTTTGTACTTTTGCAGCGTGTGCCTGTTGCGCATATTTCAAGCTTTATAAATTGCATATTTCAAACTATATAAATAAGGAGGGAAAATAATGCTATACCATTTTTTGGAGACACAGTTTTTGGTAAGTCTGCTGCGAAGAAACAGCTTTCGGACTTCTCCACCGGAACTAAGCAATGATGCCGATGGAAATCTTGTCTATATCTACAGCAATCAGAGATTCATTTCATTCACACGGAATAGGAATCCGCTGGAAGGATACCCCGTCCTGATGCTGAGCGGCATGAATCATGCTGCCTTCGACAGCATCTTCTGCAGAGTGACGCTAGATCGCCATACTCTCAAGAATCATTCGAATTTCAAGTCTAAGAATGGGAAGCAGCATCATTTCAAGATGGCTCCCTTCGAATACACTTACAATGAGTTTAGGTATGGAAGCTCCAGCATCAAGGAAGAATATGACGTGGATGCCCTGAATGGGAAGGAGTGGATGATGAAATCGGATTCCTACTTTGAGAATATGTATGGAGAGATAGATGGGGAATCTTCGGAAGATTGTGTAGGAATTCTTTCGGATGTATATTCTCATGCCTATTCCCAGGCGGAAGAAAGGCTGACCACAGATGTTGCATTTATTCCGAATGCCAACAGATATATCAGATGCGTGGACATCTACGTCAGGGAAAATATGCAGCGGTTATCAGCCAATCTGGGAGTCCCATTTTATCTTCATCAGATCAGTGATGATGACTGGAGGGGGATTGTCCAGATACGGAAATACTGTCAAAAGCTGAATATTCCCCTGCATTTCTATGATTCACTGGATTATTTCAAGGGGCAGAGACAAGCGTTTGAAATCCCGTATTCCCAAATCGAAGATACTCACAAAATGTATAAGAACAAGCTAAACGGGCAGCAGAAGAATATATAAACGATAAATTACAACACGAATAAATATGTTACAGAACAATCATCATAATTTGGCGGAATATCTTTCCGACTTTTATCGCTATCTGACTATGCAGGATGGCGTGAATGCTCATTCCCGCACCAATTATATCTCCTGGCTAAAGTTTCTGGATTCCCAGGGATATGCTCTGGAGCAGCTCAATAGCCAAGATGACATCATGGATATACTGGCTAATGAAAAACTGCTGCAAAAGGATAGAGAAAAATATACAAAGGAAAAGGATCTCAGCAATTTCAAGGCTGCACTGAACAGATTCCTACTGTTCAGAAAATCTGACTATGCCCGTCAGCAGGAGGAAACCGTATTGGCGGAAATCAATCAGGTTCGGAATAATTATACACTAACAGAAACGGAGCGTGAGGCGATAGTGAAATCCAGAATCGGACAGGGATATTTCAGAGATCAGCTTGTAAACTATTGGCACGGCTGTTCTATCTCTGCATTCCAGCATTATGATTTGTTGATAGCTTCGCATATCAAGCCTTGGAAGGATGCAGATAATCAGGAGCGTGTTGATATGTACAACGGTTTGCTGCTTCTGCCTAATTATGACAAGTTATTTGATAGGGGCTACATCTCTTTCAAGGATGATGGCAGCATCATTTATTCAAGATATCTTGATGCTTCCGACCGCCGACTGCTGGGAATGGATAATCAGGTGCATCTCTTGAAGACGGAAGATCGTCATTACCATTTTTTGGAGTATCACCGTGAACATTGCCTGATGCTATAAATGTTAAGATTTCTCCGAACTTTACAAAATAAACAAGGGTCTATGCACCACTATGATATTTGATGCATAGACCCTTGGAAAAGCCACAAATGAAGCAACCTCTCCCGCTGCTCAGCCTTATGAGCCTTCAGTTTCTTCACCCATTCCGCCAACTTGACAGAAGAGCTTTTGATTACTATTGTTTCATTTACATGTACCATAAGCCTATTGTTTAAAATTCGAATATTTTTTAAGCTTTTGCCCTTACAGGGCGCAAGGGTGTATTTCGTTAATACCCAGGGCGTTGCCCTGGGCTAGAAGCTTCTGCCCTTTCAGGGCGTGTGGGACCTACTTGATAATTTCTGTCCTTTACTTTACCTTCGACCGGTGACCGTTGGTTCTGGGCGTGTGGGGCACAGTGAAGGAGCTTCAGGGCGTGTGGGGCACGATGATATGTGGCGTACAGCCCCTTTTGGATATTATACTTCCTTCCAATCAACCAATCCCTTTCCCATATCATCCAGTTCTATGGCAAGGGCGATTACTTTTCTCTTATCCGCCTTGAAAGGCTCGGCATACTGCTTGGCTTTCATCTGATCTTCGGCAGCATCCACGCCACCGTTGTTGCTCAGCTTCAACTCCAATACATAGATGAAGTTGGTGGTTTCTATCACCATATCAATTCTGCCTGTAGCAATCATCTTTTCTACTTCCACCCTGCAGCCGATGGCATTGAAGATAGTGCTCAGAATCAGGCGGTAGCGCTCCTCCATATCCATACTGGCAAGCTTCTTGTTGCTGTAAGGCACATCCGCAATGAGTGCCTTCAGACATTTCATGGCTTCGGGAAGATTGCCCACACTGAGGTGAACATTCAGAAAAGCCTGGGTAGATTGGAGGTCATTATTCTTGCGCATGGCTAACGTTGGCAATACGATTTCATTCAAGGCTTGCTTTACCTCAAAGTTAGGAATGCCAAGCAAATAAGTTCCGTTTATATAACCCTTAATGGTAAGATAGCCCGACTGATAGAGAAACAACTCTGCTCCTCCGCCCGTCACATCGGAAGTTTCTATGGTTGTACTCAACAGGGCACTATGGTCAAAATCCTTTAAGCGAATCTCCAAGTCATCCACAAACTTTGGAAGCAACGAGGTTGCGCCCGACGAAGCCCAGTAGTTCTTCAGGTCTGAATCTGCCAAGGCATTGATGAGACTGAACGGATTGAATACATCCACCATATTGCGGCGACTGAAATGGTAGCCGTCATAATATGCCGTCAGCTTCGCAACAGCTTCATCGAATGTCCAGTCTTCGTATTCTGCCAATTTATTGATTTCCGGCTTAAAATCACGTAGCAGCTCTTCTTTCGTAATACCACAGATGGCAGCATATTCCGGCTCAAAGCTGATGTTGCTCAGATTATTGAGTACAGAGAAGAGAGAGATTTGCGTAAACTTGGTGATGCCGGTGATGAAGACAAACTTCTCGTATTTGTCATCTGCCTTGAGAATGGCAAAAACCTCTCGATAGATAGCGGTACATGCTTCGTGCTGAGGAGTCTTCCAAGAATGCTGTAATGGAGAATCGTATTCATCGATGAGGATGGCAACCTGCTGTCCAGTTTGCTCATACGCCCCCACGATTATTGCATTGAAGCGGTCGGCAAGACTATCTGTAGGATCAGGAACCAATGAATATTTTTCTTCGTATTGTTTGAAAATATTATTGAGATAAGAGCGCAGTGTTGCTGGTTCTGCGCCCGCACGACTCATATCCAGTCTGATGACAGGGCGCTTCACCCATTCCGTCTCCATCTGCATAATCTTCAAGCCCTCGAAGAGTTCCTTCTTACCAATGAAATAGGCTTCGAGCGTATCGACCAGCACTGATTTACCAAAGCGGCGTGGGCGGCTCAGGTAATTATACTTTTTCCCCCTGTTGGCAAGTTTCCAGATGATATCTGTCTTGTCAACATAAAGGTATCCACCCTTTCTGATTTCCTCAAAAGACTGGATGCCTACAGGTAATCGTCTATCGTTTGTCTCTACCATAATTCCTAATCTGTCTTTATATGAACTTTTCCGCAAAGTTACGACTTTATTTTCATACCTGCAAGTGTTTTCTGGGAAAAGTTACAGAAAAAGTTGGGGTCTCCCCTATCTTATTCTGTGTAAATCCGTGAAATCCGTGGGAACAGGTGGCTTATCGGCACTTTTTTTTTCAATTAAGTTTCTTTAACCACAACTCTCTTCCGTCATTCAATTATTCTTTGTACTTTAGCACCTCGAAAATAAAAACATATCCTAAAAGGATACTGCAAAATGATACTCTAAAAGGATAATGCTATATGAGCAACGGATTATTATTATGGATCGATGATGAAATTGAGCTCCTCAAGGCGCATATCATCTTCCTGGAGAAAAAAGGTTACGAGGTTGCCACGGTGAGCAATGGATCGGATGCCATCGAACTATGCCGACAGCAATCCTTCGACCTCATCCTCCTCGATGAAATGATGCCTGGACTGAGCGGTCTGGAGACCCTGCAGCAAATCAAGGACATCCAGCCCGCTACTCCCGTTGTGATGTGTACCAAGAGCGAAGAGGAAAACATCATGGACCAGGCTATCGGGTCGAAAATCGCCGACTATCTCATCAAGCCCGTCAACCCGAGCCAAATCCTGCTCTCGCTGAAAAAGAACATCCACCAAAAGGATATCGTGACCGAGGTGACGCAGAGCGGATACCAGCAGGACTACCAGCAGATTGCACTGAAGATGATGGACTGCCGTACCTGCAGCGACTGGATGGAGATATACAGAAGACTCGTGAAATGGGAACTGGAACTGAGCGATACCGACAGCCAGATGACCGAAATGCTCGCCATGCAGAAGGAGGAGGCTAACATCGGATTCGCCAAATTCATCGCCAGAAACTATCTGGAATGGATAGACCTAATGAGGAATGGGAATGCATCTTCTTCCGACGACCGCCCGATGATGAGCCCGGATGTCTTCAGGAACAGGATTTTCCCGATTCTGGACAAGGGGGAGAAGGTGTTCCTCATCGTGATAGACAACTTCAGATACGACCAGTGGAAGATGCTGGCGGCTGACATCGGCGAGCTGTTCGACATAGACGAGGATATGTATATGAGCATCCTGCCTACCGCCACGCAATACGCCCGGAACGCCATCTTCAGTGGTCTGATGCCCAACAGGATTGCCGAGATGTTTCCGGAGCTCTGGGTGGATGAAGACGAGGAGGAGGGCAAGAACCTGAACGAGGAGCCGCTGATACAGACAATGCTCGACAGATACCGCAAGCGATACAGCTTCTGCTATCACAAGGTGAACGATTCGCAGGGCGCCGACCGGTTTATGGAGCACTATAACGAATGCAGGGAGAAGGACCTGAACGTGCTGGTAATCAACTTCATCGACATGCTCTCGCATGCCCGGACGGAATCGAAGATGGTACGCGAGCTCGCCAATACGGAGAGTGCCTACCGCAGCATCACGCAGAGCTGGCTGCGACACTCGGTGCTCTCGGAACTGTTCAGAAGACTGTCGCAGGATGACTGCAAGGTGGTGATCACCACCGACCACGGAAGCATCCGCGCCTCGAAGCCCATCAAGATCATCGGCGACCGCAACACGAATACCAACCTGCGCTACAAGCTGGGCAAGAACCTGGCCTGCAATGCCAAGGAGGTTTTCACCATCAGGGACCCGAAAAGGGCACAGTTGCCTGCTCCCAACCTGAGTACATCGTATGTCTTTGCCTACGGAGACGCCTTCTTCGCCTATCCGAACAACTACAATTACTACGTTTCGTACTACAAGGATACCTTCCAGCACGGTGGCATCTCGATGGAGGAAATGCTCATTCCGATCATCACCCTGACACCGAGAAAGAGAAATTAAAATTAAAAATTAAATATATGAAGATTAAGATTGATTCATTAGACAACATCCATGCTGCAGCCAAGGAATTCCTGCAGAACATGGGCGACGGCAAGGTCTTTGCCTTCTATGGCAAGATGGGTGCCGGAAAGACAACTTTCGTTAAAGCTATCTGCGAGGAACTGGGCGTGGAGGATGTAATCACCTCGCCTACCTTCGCTCTCGTCAACGAATACACTGCCGGAAACGGCGATCCTATCTACCATTTCGATTTCTACCGCATCAAGAAGATTGATGAGGTGTATGATATGGGATACGAGGATTACTTCTACAGCGGAAACCTCTGCTTCCTGGAGTGGCCGGAACTCATCGAGGACCTGCTGCCGGAGGATTGCACCAAGGTGACCATCACCGTGGAGGAAGATGGTAGCAGAAGCGTAGAATTCTAGAGGCTATTCCGCAAATTCGGATTCTAACAAAAAAGCATACGTCCCGATGCAGCTGATGCCGCACCGGGACGTATTATTTTTTTAGTCTTCTGCCCTGTCTTACAGCAGAGCCTCAAACTTCTCCTTGAGGGTTGACTTGTTGGCTGCACCAACAAACTTGTCAACGAGCTGGCCACCCTTGAAGAAAAGGATAGTAGGGATATTGCGAACGCCAAACTCCATTGCGATGTCGTCGTTCTCCTCTACATCACACTTACCAACTACCAACTTACCGTCAAACTCCTCTGCCAATTCTGACACGATAGGAGCAATCTGGCGGCAAGGACCACACCATGTAGCCCACAAATCTACTACCAATGGCAACTCGCCATTCTTGTAACTCTCGAAATTCTCGGTTGTAATTGTTACTTCCATTTTTTCTACCTTTTTTATATAGTTAATAATATTCTTATGAATCATTTTTAATTGATCTGATACGACATCTTCGGATGGTCGTTGACAAACTGTATCAGCTCCCTGCTCACTCCCACCGTGCGGTCCTGCGCACGCAGCAGCACATTGGTCTTGGTCTCGGCATCGTGAATCTGAAGGAAGAGCTGTGCCTTGCCCTCATCATTCTCCACCAGCGTCTTGATATCATTCACCAGCGTTTCGTCTATCACCGTACTATCCACGATGATGGTAAACTTCTCCAGGCGGTTCTCCTTCACGGTCTGGAGATACTCCACGGTGCTGATCTTGAAGTCAAGATAGTTGCTGTTGCCGTAACGGGACACACACTTCGCCGTAACGAAGATGGTGCTGCCCTCTACCATAATGCCTCGCCAGTTGCCCCAGTCCTCACCGAAGAGCGCCAGCTCGCCCGATCCTTCGAAATCCTCGATGGTGACGAAGCCGCACGGCTTTCCGGTCTTGGTGAACTTGGATTTCACCCCGGTGATGATGCCGCCGAACACCACATCCTCCTTCTTGGCAAGCTCCACCTTGTCGCCCAGTTCTGAGCAGTGGGTATTGCAGAGGTTGCGGAGGATGATTTCGTAATCGTCGAGCGGATGAGCCGAGAGATAGATGCCCACGAGCTCACGCTCCCTGTTGAGCCTCTCGATGGTGCTCCAGGATTCAGCTTCCGGTATAGGAGGGGTGGCTATCTCCACCGCCTCTACGCCTCCAAAGAGCGAGGTGGCTGCCTCACGCTGCTCCTGCTGGTAGAGCTGACCGTATCTTACGAGCGTATCCAGGAAGGTATCGCCCTTGCTGTTCTTGCCGAAGTACTGCTCGCGGCGGATGCCGAAGCTGTCGAAACCGCCACTCAGAGCCAGACTTTCGAATGCCTTGCGGTTGACATTGGAGAAATCCACGCGCTCGGCAAAATCGAAGATGTTCTTATAAGGGCCGTTCTTCAGGCGCTCTGCCACGATGGCATCGGCGGCAGGAGTTCCCATTCCCTTGATGGCGGAGAGTCCGAAGCGTATCTCGCCATGCTCGTTCACACCGAAGGCACGGTAGCTCTCGTTTACATCCGGTCCCAGGGTCTTGATGTCCATCGACTGGCACTCCTCCATCAGCTTGGTAATCTCGGTGATCTGCGCAAAGCGGCGGGTCATCAGCGCTGCCATGTATTCGGCTGGATAGTGCGCCTTGAGATAGGCAGTCTGATAGGCTACCCAGGAATAGCAGGTGGCGTGCGACTTGTTGAAGGCATAGGATGCAAACTTCTCCCAGTCGCCCCAGATTTTCTCGAGCACAGCCGGATCGTGGCCGTTCTCCTGTCCCTGCTTGATGAACTTCGGCTTCATCGCATCTACGATAGCCTTCTTCTTCTTACCCATCGCCTTACGGAGGGCATCCGACTCGCCTCGGGTGAAGCTTGCCAGCTGGCGGGAAAGGAGCATCACCTGCTCCTGATACACCGTGATGCCGTAGGTATCCTTGAGGTATTTCTCCATGCAGGGGATATCATAGGTGATGGCCTGCTGGCCGTTCTTGCGGGCGATGAAGTCGGGGATGTAATCCATAGGTCCCGGACGGTAGAGGGCGTTCATGGCGATGAGGTCCTCGAAAACCGTAGGCTTCAGCTCGCGGAGATACTTCTGCATACCCGGCGACTCGAACTGGAAGGTTCCAATGGTCTGGCCGCGCTGGTAGAGCTGATAGGTAAGCTCATCATCGATAGGGATGGTATCGAGATCTACGACATCGCCCGTGGTCTGCTTGATTACCTTGCACGCCTCCTTCATCTCGGAGAGGGTCTTCAGGCCCAGGAAGTCCATCTTGATGAGTCCGGTGGTCTCGATCACGTGACCGTCGTACTGGGTTACTGCCGTCTTCAGACCCGGGAAATCAGGGTCATCGGCGGTAGATACAGGCACCCAGTTGCTGATAGGGTCGCGGCAGATGATGAATCCGCAGGCATGGATACCCGTGCCGCGGATGGTACCCTCGAGCATGCGGGCATACTTGATGGTATTGCTCTCGCGGGGGTCGCTGGAGTATTCTGCCTCCTTCAGCTCCGGGGTATATTTGATGGCGTTGGCAAGGTTCATCTTCGCTCCGTCGGGCAGACGGTCGGGAATCGCCTTGCAGAGTGCATTCGCCTTGTCCAAAGGCAGCTTCTCTACGCGCGCCACATCCTTGATGGAGTTCTTGGTGGCCATCGAACCGTATGTAATAATGTGGGCACAGTTCTCGTGACCGTACTTATCCATTACCCAGCGCAACACCTTGCCTCGGCCGTCGTCATCGAAGTCGGTATCAATATCAGGCAGGTTCACACGGTCTGGGTTCAGGAAACGCTCAAACAGCAGGTCGTACTTCAGAGGGTCGATCTTGGTGATTCCCAGGCAATATGCCACTACGGAACCAGCCGCTGATCCACGTCCCGGGCCCACCATTACGCCCAGCTCTTCGCGTGCCGCCCTGATGAAGTCGGACACGATGAGGAAGTAGCCCGGGAAACCCATGGTCTTCATCACGTGGAGCTCGAAGTTCACGTGCTCATCCACATTCTCGGGCAGCGGATCGCCATAAAGCTTCCTGGCTCCCTCGTAGGCGAGGTGGCGCAGGTATTCTGCCTCAAACTTGATGCGGTATATCTTGTCGTAGCCGCCCAGACGGTCGATTACCTTCTGACCTTCCTCGGGCGACAGCTGGTTCTCTCCGTTCTCATCAGTGGTAAACTCCCTGTAGAGGTCTTCTTCCGATACCTTCTGGCGCAGCTGCTCCTCGGTACCGAAACTCTCCGGAATGGGGAAGAACGGCATGATAGGACCGTGGTCGATGCTGTAGATTTCCACCTTATCCAATACTTCGAGGGTATTCGAGAGCGCCTCGGGCACATCAGCGAACACTTCGTTCATTTCCTCGCGGGTCTTGAACCACTCCTGCTTGGAATAGCGCATGCGGTTAGGATCGTCCAGGTCCTTGCCGGTGGCGATGCAGAGCAGATGGTCGTGCGCCTCGGCAGTCTCCTTGTCCTCGAAGTGGCAGTCGTTGGTGCATACGAGCTTGATGCCGTATTCCCTGGCAAACTCGATGAGCACCTTGTTCGCCTTCTGCTGCAGTTCGTAAGCCTCGCGGTTGGCGAGCAGGCTCGGATCATCGGGCACTTTGTGGCGCTGCAGCTCCAGGTAATAGTCATCGCCGAAGAGATTGTGATACCACTCGCATGCCTCACGGGCTCCGGCGATATCGCCCTTCAGGATCTTGGCTGGCACCTCGCCGGCGATACATGCCGAGCAGACAATGAGGTCTTCGTGATACTTCTCCAGGTCGGCACGGTCGGTTCGAGGGCGCATGTAGTATCCATCCACCCACGAATTGCTCACCAGCTTGATGAGGTTCTTGTATCCGTTATAGTTCTTGGCGAGCACGATGAGGTGGTAACCACTCATATCGCCCTTGTCCTTCTCGCGGTCGCCCTTGGTGCGTCGTGCCACATACATCTCGCAACCGATGATGGGCTTGAAGGGTTCGAGTCCCTCCTTCTTGCGGTCTTTGTTGACCTTTCCGCAATAGTCAACCAGCTCCTTGATGCCGAACATCACACCATGATCGGTTACTGCCATACCCTTCATGCCATCCTTGATGGCCTTGTCCACCAGACGTGGAATCTTGGACTGGCCGTCGAGGATGGAATACTGTGTATGGACGTGTAAATGAACAAAATCTTCCATTTTTTGCGTTAAAATTCGTAATTTGACAACAAAGTTACTGCTAAAAGTTGATATTGCCAAAAGAAATGGGAGAAAAATTTGCAAAAACGATAAAAATGACGTACCTTTGCACCGAAAATAAAAACGTAAACCTTTCTCATGGGACAAAAAATCAAGAAACTAAAAAAGATAAGAATTCACCGCGAAGGCACCGACCAGCTGGTGTTCGGCGGTATAGCACTGGTGGCTGTCGCAGCAGTACTGTGGATGGCCTTTGACAACAAGATACCTTTCTGGGCATTCCTTGTGGTCTTCGGTGTAGTATATGGTATCGTGCTCAACTTCTACCGATGCCCGATCAGATTCCTGAACGTGGAAGATACCGAGAAACTCGTGGTAGCTCCTGCCGACGGCAAGATCGTGGTGATAGAGGAAGTGGAGAATGCACCTTACTTTAACGATAAGCGACTGATGATTTCCATCTTCATGAGCCTCTGGAACGTACATGCCAACTGGTTTCCGGTGGATGGCAAGGTGAAGTTCGTGAAGCACGAGGACGGAAAGTTCCTGAAGGCATGGCTGCCTAAGGCGAGCGAGGAGAACGAGCACGCCGACACGATGATCACCACCCCTGAGGGTGTGGATGTATTGTGCCGACAGATTGCCGGTGCCGTAGCCCGCCGCATCGTAACCTATGCCAAGGAGGGAGAAGAGTGCTACATCGATGAGCATCTCGGATTCATCAAACTGGGTTCACGAGTGGATGTGTATCTGCCTCTCGGCACGGAAGTATGCGTGAAGATGGGACAGTCAACCACAGGTGATCAGACAATCATAGCAAAACTGAAATAAGAAAAAATGAGTATTAAGAAGCATATTCCAAACACGATTACCTGCTGCAACCTCATCTCAGGCTGCATCGCTACATCGTTTGCCTTCGGGGGAAATCCCGAAATGGCACTGTTGTGGATTATCATTGGAGCTGTTTTTGACTTTTTCGATGGTATGAGCGCCCGCTTGCTGCACGTTTCATCGCCTATCGGCAAGGAGCTGGACTCGCTTGCCGACGATGTGACCTTTGGCGTAGCACCCGCCACCATCGTATTCTCACAACTCTTTGTAATGGAGTATCCGGAGTTTCTGGAGCCTTTGCGCCCCTGGTTGCCATACGTAGCCTTCATCATCGCAGCTTTCTCTGCCCTGAGACTGGCGAAGTTCAACCTGGATGAGCGCCAGACTACCTCTTTCATCGGCGTACCTACGCCAGCCAATGCGCTGTTCTGGGGTTCGCTGGTAGTAAGCAGCCCCAGCTGGATTACTAACCAGAGCTGGTCGATATATCTCGTGCTGGCGCTGATTTTCATCACCAGCTTCCTGCTGGTATGCGAGTTGCCGCTGTTCGCCCTGAAGTTCAAGCAGTGGTCGTTCAAGGGCAACGAGGTGAAGTATTGCTTTGCCGGTTTCGCCATCGCCGTTCTTGCGGTATCTGTGGCTGCCGAAGGAGCAAGAGGATTCCTGGAGGGATGGTGGCCTATCATCCTGATGTACGTACTGCTCTCCTGGATGATGTTTTTGAAAAAGAAATAAGAACATAGGTTTTGTCATGTTTTTTCTTCGGAAGGACATGGAAATTTTGAAGAAGGGTATCAGCTTTCTTCAAATGATAAAAAGATTGGGGAATAACAAAGGCTTACTTCCGGCGGGAAGTAAGCCTTATCTTTTTTATATGATCTCTGATGATTAGTTGTGTACGAGTGTACCAATCTCCTCACCTTCCATCACCTTCTTCAGGTTGCCTACTACATCCATATTGAATACGTAGATAGGAAGGTCGTTCTCCTTGCACATGGTAGTAGCCGTGAGGTCCATCACCTTCAAGCCCTTGGTGTAGATTTCATCATAGGTGATGTCCTTGAACTTGGTAGCGGTAGGATCCTTCTCTGGGTCGGCGGTATAGATGCCGTCCACACGGGTACCCTTGAGCATCACGTCTGCCTCAATCTCGATACCACGGAGAGAAGAACCGGTATCGGTAGTAAAATATGGGCTGCCGGTACCTGCAGAGAAGATGCAGATGTATCCGTCTTCCATTGCCTCGATTGCCTTCCACTTGGTGTAGAACTCACCGATAGGCTCCATGCGGATAGCTGTAAGCACCTTGTTCTTCACGCCCAGTGCACCGAGGGCACTGCTCAGGGCGAGAGAGTTGATGACGGTGGCACACATACCCATCTGGTCGCCCTTCACACGGTCGAATCCCTTCTGGCTTCCGCTCAATCCACGGAAAATGTTACCACCACCGATCACGATACCGATCTGCACGCCCATCTCGTGAACTTCCTTAATCTGCTTAGCATAATCACTCAAGCGCTCAGGGTCGATGCCGAAGCTCTGCTTGCCCATCAGGCTCTCACCGCTCAACTTCAAAAGAATTCTTTTAAACTTTGCCATAAATATCTTGTTTAATGTTTATTGTTTCATATTTGATGAAGGAATCAGGAACCTGATTTCGCCGAAGGCATACGACCGGATCATTCCCTTCCTGTCGTGAAGGATGAGATGGCCGTCATCTTCCACCTCTACGAAGGCACCCTCGAACTTGCCGTCGGCATCCTCGTACCAGTGGAATCCCTTGCGGCGGTAGAGCGAGAGATGATAGATGCCCGAAACATCCATATAGTCGGCACGGCGGAGCAGCTCATAATACTTCTTGAATGCCTCGATGATCTTCTGCAGCACCTCTTCCCTATCCACCTCGTGACCCAGAATCTGAGCCAGGGATACCGGATTGGGCGCATCGCTGTGGAACTCGGTCTGATTGATGTTCACCCCGGTACCGAAGATGCATCGCTTGATGCCCTTGGAATCTATAGAGGTCTCTATCAGCGTGCCGCTGATCTTCCTGTCGTTCCAATAGACATCGTTCGGCCATTTCAGCGTAATGCCGTCGGTATAGGTATCCAGGGCATCCTTTACGGCTAGGGCTCCTGCCTCTGAGAGCAGGAACTGCTGGCGCACGGGCACCCAGGTAGGAGTCATCAGCAAACTGAACAGGAGGTTCTTGCCCGGTTCGCTCTCCCAGGTATGCGTGCCCTGTCCCCTGCCTGCCGTCTGATAATCGGCTACAGCCACGATGAGCGTATCATCCTCGCAGGCTTTCATTCCCTTCAGGAAGGTATTCGTAGAATCCACTTCCTGCATTCTTATGATCTTTGTTTCCATTTTCACCTTATTATATATAATTCAAGTTTCGCATGTAAGTTCCACACGCCCTGAAAGGGCAGAAGCTTTCAGGTACCAGTATCGAATCTAAAGTATCAGCATCGGATTGAAGGCATCCTTGAGATGCTGCAGACTCTTCACCTGATGTTCGCTTCCCACGATGGAGATGACATCGAAGCGCAACTCTTTGTCCACCTGGCATTCCTTGACATAGGCATTGGCAGCTATGGCAAGATTCCTCATCTTGCCGGGGGTGACAGCCTCTTCGGGCTGCTGGTATTCCTCGCCGGTACGGGTCTTCACCTCTACCACCACCAGGGTGTTGCCATCGGGAGTATAGGCAAGGATATCCAGGTCGCGGCGGCCTAGCCTCCAGTCACGATCTATGATGGTATAGCCCTCATCTTCCAGATAGAGCGCAGCCTCATCTTCTCCCCATTTGCCCAAATCATTATGTTCAGCCATAGATTATTCTCTTTAGTTTACCTCTGGCGGCATCATTTTCCGCCCAAAAGGCACTATTACTATGCAAAAATAATACTTTTCTTTCATCCATCAAAGTTTTTTATGTATTTTTGCACAAAAATAGAAAAAGAGAAATCATAAAGAATGGAAATATGGAAGACAATCTGAAAAAAGACGAAGAATATATGCGCCGTGCGCTGATGGAGGCGCAGGCGGCATTCGACGAAGACGAGATTCCGGTAGGTGCCATCATCGTCTGCAGGGACCGCATCATCTCGAGAGCCCACAATCTTACGGAGATGCTTACCGATGTTACCGCCCATGCCGAGATGCAGGCGATTACATCCGGAGCGAATATGCTGGGCGGAAAATACCTGAAAGACTGTACCCTCTACGTCACCGTAGAGCCGTGCGTGATGTGCGCCGGAGCCTTGGGATGGTCGCAGATCAGCCGTGTGGTGTATGGTGCCGGAGATGAAAAAAGGGGCTATACAAAATATGCGCCCGATGCACTGCATCCTAAGACAACAGTTACATCGGGCGTATTGGAAGATGAGTGCCGCGCACTCATGCAGGATTTCTTTCAGAGAAAGAGATAATCATTACTTCACGAGAACAACCAGGTACTTGCTGGTGCTCCAGAAAATCTGAGAGTTGGTGATGCGGAGCGTATATTGCTTGTTGGCATCACGAACCAGAGTATAAGAGCTTGAAGGATGAGTAGTGAGCAACTTGGCTGACTTAGAGTAGAGCTTGATCTCAGAAACCTCACGGATATCTACCTTTGTAAAGTAGCTCTTGTTGAAGTTACCGGTCATAACCTTGCCATTCTCCATAATGTGCTGGTTCTTCAGCTCCTTCTTGGTACCGAATACATACCATGCAGTGTTGAGCTGCTTATCCTGAGCATTGATCACCTCAGTCTTCTTACTGCTTTCCTTGGTAAGGTTGCTGGTCTGGGTGTTCAAGTTGTTGATAGTCTCATCAAGAGCAGCAATGTGGATATCCTTGCTATCCAACTCCTCACGGAGTGCCTGGAGCTGCTTCTCCTTCTCAACCAGCTGCTTCTGCAGGTTCTCGATGGTCTTCTTGAGCTGGTCGCCCTGGAAAGAGCTGTTAGCCAACTGCTTCTGCAACTTGGCGAGGAGCTCCTTGTTCTGCTTCATGCGAGTAGCGATGAACTGCACATCCTCCTTGAGTTTCTGTCTCTTGGTGGCACCCTCGCCATTCTTCAAGAGCACCACGCGGTTCTCAGCCTCATTGATCTGGTTGAGACCATCCTCAATCTCATTCAGAGTACCCAGCATATCATTCAGTTCGCTATCCTTCTGCGCAATGATGCTGTTGAGCGAATCTGATTGAGCCGCATTGTTAGCGGCATTGTTCTTGCCGTCGTTACATCCTGTTAAAACAAAGGCTGCGAGGCACGCCATCATTAATAGCTTTTTCATAATCCTTCTCCTTTTTGTTAATTTTATGATTAATACTTTATTTATTTATTATTCTTACGCTCTTCGCGTCGCTTTTCCTTCAATTCCTCCTTCAGCTGCTTGGGATCCTTACCCGCCAGCACGATGACGAACTCGCCGCGCGGTTCCGTCTCCAGAAAGTGGGCGATTACCTCGGCAAGGCTTCCACGCACACTTTCCTCGTGCAGCTTCGAGATTTCACGGCAGCAGCTCACCTGTCTGTCTTCTCCAAAAACCTCGGCAAACTGCTGCAAGGTCTTCACCACTCTATAGGGTGACTCGTAGAAGATCATGGTGCGCACCTCATCCTTGAGTGATTCCAAATAGGTTTGTCTGCCCTTCTTCTGCGGGATGAATCCCTCGAAGCAGAATCTGTCGCAAGGTAATCCGGACGACACGATGGCTGGGATGCAAGCCGTAGGTCCCGGAAGGGTCTGCACGGTGATGCCTGCTTTCGCAGCCTCACGAGCCAGATAGAAACCAGGGTCGCTGATGCCTGGGGTTCCTGCATCACTGATCAAGGCGATGGTCTCACCAGCCTTCAATCGCTCTACGATGCCAGCCGATGTGCCATGCTCATTAAACTTATGATGCGCCACTAATCGATTTTTAATATCGAAATGCTTAAGCAGGACGCTCGATGTCCGAGTGTCCTCAGCGAGCACCATATCTGCCTCTTTCAAGACCCGGATGGCTCGCATTGTCATGTCCTCCATATTGCCTACTGGAGTCGGTACGATATATAATATGCCCATAAGTGGGTACAAATGTAGTTAATTAATCTTTCATAGCAAAAAAAAACTGCGTATCTTTGCATTTTTTAAAACCTTATTAGTAATTTTGTCCCCGAAATGACTGAAATACTGAATGGGGAGGCACACCGTCCCGGAAGAATTGAAGTGGTGTGCGGATCGATGTTCTCCGGAAAAACCGAGGAACTGATCCGAAGAATGAAGCGTGCCAGCTTCGCCAGACAGAAGGTGGAAATCTTCAAGCCGGCGATAGATACGCGCTACTCCGAAGACAATGTAGTGAGCCATGACCAGAATTCTATCCGATCTACTCCTATTGAATCTTCCGGATCGATTTTGCTATTGGCTTCGGATATCGACGTGGTCGGTATCGACGAGGCTCAGTTTCTGGACAATGGATTGGTGGAGGTCTGCAACGAACTCGCCAACCGCGGCGTACGCGTCATCGTGGCAGGGCTGGATATGGATTTCAAGGGTGTTCCCTTCGGTCCGATTCCTGAGCTCTGTGCCATCGCCGACGAGGTGACCAAGGTGCACGCCATCTGCGTGAAGTGCGGTGCACTGGCATACGTCAGCCATCGACTGGTGGCTAACGACAAGCGCGTGCTACTGGGTGAGCAGGATGAATACGAGCCGCTCTGCAGAGACTGCTACCAGAAAGCCATCAGCCAGGAGAAATAGAAGAAAGTATCAAAATTCAAAGTTCAAGGTAAATGAGTAAGGAGATTACATTCGACAAGTTCATCAGATGGGCTGGTATCGTTACCCTCGTCATTGCAGTACTCTACATCACCAACTATCTGAGTGAGGTACTGCTTCCTTTCTTTATAGCATGGTTTTTCGCATACCTGCTCTATCCCGTCGTGAAGTTCATCGAGAATAAACTCCATGTCAAGGTCCGTGCCATCTCCATTCTTCTGGCAATGGGAGCTGCGATTGCCATCGTGGGGGGTGTCATCTGGCTCATCATCCCACCGATGATCGACCAGTTTGACAAACTGGGAGAAGTGTTGACCCGATGGGTTCATCAAACCACCCATACCAACAATCTCACGATGCTGATCAAGGAGTGGCTGCAGGATAACCAGACCACCATAGAACGATTCTTGAAGAGCAAGGACTTCAGCGATGCCCTGAAGACTACGATGCCGAAGGTTTTCTCGGTAGTGAGCCAGACGGCAACCGTGCTGATGAGTATCGTGGCATCCATGATTACCTTATTATATATGTTCTTCATCCTGCTCGATTACGAAACCCTGACAGCCAACTGGGTGCGCATCTTCCCGAAGAAGAACCGTCCGTTCTGGTCGGCACTGATGAAGGATGTAGAGCGCGAGCTCAACAACTATATCCGAGGCCAGGGAATGGTGGCGCTCTGTATGGGCATCATGTTCTGCATCGGCTTCACCATCATCGGTTTCCCGATGGCGATAGGTCTGGGTATTTTGATCGGCATCATGGACCTGGTACCATATCTTCATACCTTTGCCCTCATTCCTACGGCATTCCTGGCAATGCTCAAGGCGGCAGATACGGGACAGAACTTCTGGGTAGTCTTCGGACTGGCGGTATTGGTATTCTGCGTGGTGCAGGTGATTACGGATATGGTGGTAACGCCGAAGATTATGGGCAAGGCGATGGGCTTGAACCCAGCCATCCTGCTCCTGAGTCTTTCGATATGGGGTGCTCTGCTGGGCTTCCTGGGGCTGATTGTTGCCCTTCCGCTCACCACCCTTCTCATAGCTTATTGGCAGCGGTATGTAACGAGAGAAAAGCCGCAATATGAAGAGAAATTAGGGCAGGATTCACCGGAAACTGCCTCAGAAACGGGTAAAATAGAAGAAAAACAATAAAAAAACGACTAAATATTTGGTGATTTCAAAAAATAGTCGTACCTTTGCACTCGCTTTTGAACATAAAGTTAGAGATTGACTCGCTAGCTCAGCTGGTAGAGCACAACACTTTTAATGTTGGGGTCATGGGTTCGAGCCCCATGCGAGTCACAGTCTCAGAAAAGGACTTTCCGTTAAGGGAAGTCCTTTTTTCGTATATGGTTCGGGGAGATGGATTCTTTTAACTCTCATTAACTAAAAACAGATGCAAGATTCTTGCTTTTCTGCGTTTTATATAATGGAATGTAGGGCAAAAATGCCCTCGGATACCCAAAGGTGCCGGAAAGATTCCCACATAGAAACAAAAAATTAGAATAAAATAAAATTTCATAAGACAAAAATAACAATAACAAAAGACAAATATAAAATTTCATAAGACAATGAAGAAAATTACATTATTCTCAATCCTGGCTGTACTCTTTGCAGCTATGTCATTCACTTCTTGTAACTCAAGCAGTGACAACGGTATCCAGCTTCCAACCAAGCAGGAAGCCTATAACATGATGCTGACCGTAGGCGGTTCTCACCAGTGCGGTATCCTCTTCCCTGCTGATAAAAACAACAATATCCAGGAGAAGGACAGTATTGTTACCAGCATCTCTATCAATCCATCAGACAGTACGTACTACATCAGCAACTTCCCTGTTAAGTTGTTGGCTAAGTATGTGAAGAACGAGAAATACAGCAAGTTGATTTCAGAAGTACCAAATCAGACTTTGTCTGGAAAGCTTTACTCTATGGACGCAACAACCCCTTTCTTCTATACAGCAACAAACAACATCACTTTCAAGGATGAGCAGAACAACAATTATACTATGAAATTCTATGCTCTCAATGAATATGCTGCTGCAGGATTAGACCAAACCAAGAAGAACTTCCTGCTCTATCTCACACCAGGCGCTATCTATAATGGCAATGAAATTGTGAATGATGCATTTAAGACAGCTGTAGGTACATACGGTTCTGTTCCATACATCATGGTTCTGACATTCAAGAGATAAAAAGAATCACCCTGTGATTCTAATTCAAATTCAAGAAATAAAGTTAATACTCTTTTAAATACAAACAACTTACAAATATATGGTCTGAATTTATCACTCAGCGTGAAAACTACATAAAAAGAGGGTGTGTCATAAGTCTGTGACGCACCCCTTTTTATTTTTTGCCTTTT
>ERZ773188.1912-NODE-1912-length-21662-cov-9.088258_pt1 | contig 21662 bp, 41 predicted proteins | sample MGYA00581011_ERZ773188 | MGnify/ENA primary metagenome ERZ773188 (study PRJEB29015, sample SAMEA2737798) | human gut metagenome | biome: human gut; feature: human-associated habitat; material: faeces | place: China | collected 2012 ...
TGTCATGAGCGGAGACATCCGGCGGCGCTCAGTTATGTGGCTGTCATGAGCGACCCAGAGCGGGCAACGGAAGCATACGAAGAACATCAGCAGAACGAAGATAAGCTGTTTTGGCTTGCTATGATCTGCTGGACACTGACAGCCCTTGCGGTTGTCACACTGGCATGAGTCGGAGAATGTGCCGAACGAACCGGGCGGCAGCGCTGACGGGCGCAAGCCGTTACACCGGATACGCAAAGCCAAAGAAAAAGGCCGTCAGCTTGACGGAGCTGAACGGCCAACTGGTAAATAAATTACAGTTACAGTTTAACAGAGGTGGAGGTAAAAAGCAAGATGGATGAGGAAAATATGATTGGAATCCCGTATGAGGATTTTAAGGCACTAATGGAACAGAAAGGACGCGTTGAAGCTGCACTGGCTCTTTTAAAAACAGGAACAGGAAGTTATGTGAGAGGCCCTGAGATGATTGCTATTCTGACAGGAGATGCGCCATGTGGTGCGGAATAGGGCCGGAGGACGGCCACAGAGTTCCAGAATGCGAAGCATATGACTATGCAAAAGCGCATCTGGATGAAATGCCGGAGAAGGACAAGCAGCTGTTTGTGGAGTTTTTCTTCTCCGGTAACTGGGTAAAGGAGGAAGACTGTGAAGGAATTGAAGTTTCGCCTGCTTAAGGCATCAGAGATTGACTGCCGTATTGCTACGGTAAGCCAGAAAGGTGTATCTGTGTTGCTCTACAAGGATGCGCGTGTGGATCAGAACATACTGGATGAGACTGTAGGTCAGATGAACTGGCAGAGAAGCCACAGCCGTGATAATGCGAACTGTACAGTCAGCTTGTGGGACGAAGATAAAAAACAGTGGGTATCAAAAGAAGATACCGGAACAGAGAGTTACACCGAAAAGGAAAAGGGCCTTGCATCCGACAGTTTTAAACGTGCTTGTTTTAACTGGGGCATTGGCCGGGAGCTTTATACAGCCCCGTTTATCTGGATACCTGCCGGAGATTGCAAAGTTACAGAGAGTGGCAGGACGGATGCCAGAGGTAAAGAGATTTATACATGCAATGATCGCTTTACAGTCAGCAGGATCGGATACGATGAGGAACGCAACATAAATGATTTGGTGATTAAGTGCAAAAACAGTGTGGTTTATTCTATGAGGAAAGTGGCAGCGGACGGAAAAGAGCTTCAGATGCCGGAGAAACTGGATGAGAAGTATGTAAATTCTCTTGCGCTGGAACTTAAGCGCACAGGGGTAAGCCTTAAGAGTATGCTTAAAAGCTACGCCGTAGCAGATGTGCACGACCTCAGCTTTGAACAGTATAAAGATGCAATGGACAAGCTCAGAACTAAGCCAGATGTAAAGCCAGTAAATACTACGCCGCCGGATGATGCCGGAGATGGACTGCCCTGGAACACACCTGCGAGGTAGCCTATGGAGTGCAAGGGAAAACTGATAAATGCCGCCAAAGACTGGGTATCCGGTAAGTTCCGGCTGACATTTGAGATTGAGGACGATGTATCCGGTCAGATTGACGGCATTGCGGATAAGCCTCTGCGGATTAAGGCGGCACATTGGAGAGAAAAGCGTAGCCTTGACAGCAACGCATACTACTGGGTACTACTTTCAAAACTCGCCGAAGACCTCCGCATATCAAAACCACGGGCGCATAACATCATGCTGAGGGAATACGGTCAAGTGGAACTGGTGGACGGTTCCAGGTGCTATGTAAGAATCCCGGACACGGAAGAATCCGAAAACGATGTGATGGAAAGAACGGTGTTTCACCTCCGCCCAACATCACAGGTGGTCGAAGGGAATGACGGAATCAACTACCGTACATACGTTGTTCTGATGGGGTCCAGCCGCTACGACACCGCTGAGATGTCGCACCTTCTGGATGGCCTGATTTACGAGTGTAAGGTACTTGGCATTGAGACAGCCACACCGGAAGAACTGGAACGGATGAAACAGCTTTACGATCAGAACCGGAGGGAAGATGGCTAAGAGACTTTGGAGCGTTTTTACTGACGATATGGATCGCTGCTACTTTACCGGCTCATCTGCGGTAGAGCGGCACCATATCTTTGAGAGCCGGCAGGGGTTTAAGAAGAAATCCGAAGCAAGAGGGTTTGTGATACCGCTGCGGCCAGACCTGCACCCAAATGGGGCAAGCTTCATCCGATCGGAAGAGAATTTAAAGATTGACCGGATATTGAAACAGATGGCCCAGACATACTACGAGGAACATTACGGGAGCCGTGATGACTTCCGGCAGGAGTTTGGCAAATCATATTTATGATGTATAGCCGAAAGGCTTTACATATAGCTCATGGCTTTGATTAATGTGTCACGACAGTATATTGATGCCATTGATATTGCCCCGCACGCTGATATCTGCCCTGCGGGGCAGAAAGGAGGGCTATGGACTTTAAGGTTACATCTGCCGCAACAGCGGCTGTATATAATGCTATAGGCGTAGGGCGTGAGAATGCCACAAGCCGCGGTGACCTGGTAAGGCAGACGGGCCTCCCAGATCGTGCGGTAAGGCGGGCAATCGAAATCCTTAGATATGATCGTCCCATCCTTACTGCGGACAACGGAAAAGGTTATTACATCCCCTTATCAAACGATCAGGGACGGAAAGAAGCTGAACGATGGGTAGAAACACAGAATCGCAGATGCAAAAGCATAAAAACAGCAGAAAGAGGAGCAAAGCGCTTTGCGAAGCAGGGCATTAAGAACGGACAGATAGCCGGTCAGCTTTCCCTCTTTGGAGGTATTGGAAATGGGTAAAGCACAGAGAGAAAAGGGAGCTAGGGGAGAAAGGGAGCTTGCCGGGATACTCCGGGAGGAGGGATACGACACCAGAAGAGGGCAGCAGTATTGCGGAGCAGCGGGCAACGCTGATGTGATCGGTCTCCCTGGTATCCATATTGAGTGTAAGCGGGTTGAAAAACTGAATCTTCTGGATGCAGTAGCACAGGCGGTGCATGACGCGCTTCCTGGCCTGCTTCCGGCGGTATTCCACCGGCGCGACCGCTGCGAATGGTTGGTAACCATGCGGCTTACCGACTGGATCCAGATTTACAGAGAGTGGGAGGCCGGAAGAGATGAGAGATAGCTTGATATTTTACAGCAGCTTTGCAAAAGCTATAAAACGCCTACCGGACGCAGAACAGCTTAAGGCACTGTGGGCCATCATTGACTACGGCCTAGAGGATATGGAACCGGAAGATGACGGCTGTACATATATGGCTATCTTTGACATGGCAAAACCCCAGATTGATGCCAATATCAAGCGTAAGGCTGGTGGGGCGAAAGGTGGGCGCCCGGCGAAACAAACCTACACGGAAGAAACCAGTGGTAATGAAGATGAAAAACCAGTGGTTAAGAAGAAAAAGAAAGAAGCAAAGCCGGAAGATAACAGCCCTGTTGTTGGGAATGTCGAACTGAACGATGGTACTACATATGGTGTCACTGAAAAAGTCTTATCAGAACTACAGAGCCTTTATCCGGCTGTGAATGCTGAACAGGAGCTTCGCAACATCATTGGATGGTGCAACGCCAATCCGAAGAACCGGAAGACCCGCAGCGGTGTTATGAGGTTTATCAATAGCTGGTTCTCCAGAACACAGAACAGCGCACGGAAGAGCGAGCAGCAGAAAAAACAGAACGCATTCTGCAACTTCGAGGACCGCGGGACCGACTACGATGATCTGGTAAACAACAGCGTAAAGGAATGGATTGGAGGGGACACATGATAAAGCTTTTAAAAGGTTTTGATATCCGCGTGAGAATCATGAGCGCAGAACATAAGCATCACAGATTCTGCGGTACCGTGATCGGCAGCTATGATGGTGTATACGGTGTGATGTTGGATACCGGAGAGTATGCGGATATTCCGGCAGAACAGGTGCAGGTAATAATGGTAAAGGAGAACATCGTAAAAGCTGGAGGGCTGAGCTGAATGGATTTTGTATTAATTGAAAAAGAGAAGACCGAAAAAATTGACCGGCTGCTGGAACGCTACGGGCGGATCCAGCGCCGGAGAGCCTGGCACAAGCGCAGCAGGTCAGGAAAACGGAAGTAAATTCTATGACTAACTTATGACTTTCTATGACTAAGTTCAATTAAGAATGGAGAATGAAATGAAAAGAGAAATTAAAGTTGGAAGAGTTTATAGACATTTCAAAGGCGGACTTTATCAAGTGGAGAATTTGGCAACTCACTCAGAGACCGGAGAAAAGCTGGTTATTTATCTGGCTCTTTACGGGAACCGCGAGACATATGCACGGCCTTATGATATGTTCGCAAGCGAGGTAGATCACGAAAAATATCCAGCTTGCGCACAGAAGTATCGGTTTGAGGAGCTTCGCTAAATTAAGATTTGCATAAGGAGAGAGACATGAAATATAAGAAAAAACCTGTAGTTGTAGAAGCATTCCAGTATAACGGTGACTTGAACGGAAAGTATCAAGCACCAGACTGGGCACTTGAAGCATACAAGAAAGGCATCATGTATTATGCATTAAGACCTGACGATCAGCCAGAATTGTTTATAGAGACATTAGAGGGCACGCACCATGTAAGTGTAGGTGATTACATCATTCGCGGAATCCAAGGCGAACTGTACCCGTGCAAGCCGGATATTTTCTCAGAAACATATGACGTTTCGACTGGAGATAAGCCGGAAACCAATTCGATCAGCAGGGTGTTAGAAATGTTACACGAGATTGCTGATAATGGGTCCGACATGATTCTTGTTGCGGATGAGCCAGAATATTATGACGGATACGAAGACGGCGCATTGAAAGCAATAGAAATCATAAAAGAAGAGTTTGGATTAAATTAGGATTTGGAGGATTAAAGCATGAGTTTACATTGCCCATATTGCGAAATCAAGGAAAATGCAAAGATCAAAACGGTGTACGAAGCATTACAACCTATTGATGGAAAATGCCCAGATTGTGGTGCCTGGATTGATGAAGGACAGCATTATATCAGGATTAATGGCTACGTTGATATCTATAAGGGCGCATTAAATCTCATTGAAGATGTGGTGCAGCAGGTCAATAATATTTTGGACTATCTGGAAGTTGATACGAAGATTGACGGGGAAACACCTTGTATCCAATTGTACACAAGCGAAATAATTAAAAGTTTATTTGTCCCATATGCAGGGGGAACCAGTAGATGCAATATGAAAAAAGCTCTTGATATTAAAGAAGACGAATTGAAGTTTGAAATTAAGGCAGAGCAGCATGAATGGTAAGCAAAACTGAAATAACCAGAAAAATAAAGAAAGCTACACACCGAAAAGGAGGTATCGGTATGGCAGGAGGAAGACCGAAAAAGGAAGCCGCTGAGAAATACGTGAAACAGAACATCACTATGGAGCCGGAGCAGCTGAAAAGGTTAATGCTCTACTGTCAGAAAGAGGACCGGTCAATGTCCTGGGTGATCCGAAAGGCTCTGGAGATGTATCTGGAAAAAGTAGCATAATGGTGGGTATCAATACTCATTAAAACTGAAATTTAGGAGGTGAGTCAGACGGCGGTAACTATTTACAGCGTTAAGAAAAATGAGTAGTTTGTTGGAATGCACACTGCAAAAGAGATTGCAAACCTGCTTAAGTGCAAAGAGGGAACCGTTGGCGTATATGCCAGGAATGGCTTGCGGCTTTACGGCGAGTATGAATTTAAGGCAGTAGACAGCAAGCCTTTGGCGAAAGAAATGCGCAGGTTATCTGTGGAATATGAAAAGGTGAGAACTCAGTTACTTAACAGCCGGTATGATTTGAGTAGAATCAAGATTATACCAGAAATGGAGCCAGAGGATGAGAACAAGGGAAGCAAAGATGTCTGATTATGACGTACCCAAAGAGGACGAATCCAAGCTTGACACTTATTGTCGCAGCCCAGATCCTGAGATAAAGCTTATCCTTTTCGGATGCGCAATATCAAAGGCTCCCGGCATGGAGATAGTGATATACGAGAGCCTGACAGCAAAGGATCCAAAAGAAGCCGGATATTACAGCCTATTGAGAAAGGGCCGGGACATTCCGGCAAAGACCGATGATTTTTACGGATACCGCCGGAAGGTCAAGGCAGAGTTTTACCATAGGCTGAAACTCTTCGGCCTGTGGAAATACAAGTAAGGAGATATAAGGATTATGGAACATAAAAACAAGTGGTGGTCACCCGCCAAGATGATACCACCACTTACCTAATCTACTTACAGATTTAAGGAGCAATAATGGAAGAGAACACAATAACGACAGTGGAGTGCCGGAAACTGCGGGAACTCATCCGTGATATCACAAGCGGGTGTATTCTTACCCGTGATGAATACAACCAGATTTGTAGCATAATCATGGGAGCAATGCAAAGATGCATAGAGAGGTCGGAAAAATAAATGGATATTAGCAAAAACATTAAAAGAATTCGCATCAAGAAAGGTCTTACCCAATTACATGCCGCAAAAATGTGCGGGATGCTTGAACCTCAGTACAGACGTTATGAAAACGGAAAGAGCAATCCACGGGCCAGTACAGTAGAGAGAATTGCATCAGCATTAAACGTACCGGTTAGTGAGCTTTACAAGCAGCCAAAGTATCCGGTACAATACGCAGATAACCTTGCGCCATTCTGCCCGGTATGCGGAAGTGCCGAATACATGGAGAACCCAGACGGAAATGAGAATAGCTATTGCGGTAAGTGTGGCACTCTGTTGGACTGGGAGAACATGGAGGATGTGGATGCGGTGAATGTATAACCATATGAACAAAGGAACACGAGAAAAAATATATGGAAAATAAGCTATAAAAAGAAACGAGATGTATCAAGAAAAAATATGGTGATACATCTCGTTTTAGATTTTTTAAAATGAAAATAGGGTGATAGTATATGAACCTTAACCAGATACAAAGAAAGCTGCAAAGAGCATTGCTCACAAAGCAGTTTGTAACAAAGATAGGAACAAGCCAGTTTTACAGTGCGGATCAGAATCGGATGATAACCATGTACAGCGTGAGTACACCTACACTGCAATATGTGAAAGGTAAGTGGAAAACAAAGGACTATGAGATCATCCGGACTGCATCACAGGCAGATGTAGTCATGACTTTAAAGGAGATGTGGGAAGCACTGGCAGACTGGTAGTAATGACAGGATGGTGAGTAGATGGCTGAGCTTACGCCAAAGCGGGAAGCGTTCGCGAAAAACTTCATAGAAAATGGTGGGAATGCGACTGATGCGGCGAGGAAAGCGGGATATAAGAAGCCAGAACAGGAAGGATGCAGACTGTTAAAGAATGCTGATGTTTTGGCCTATATAGCGGACAAACAGGCAGAACTTGATAGGCGCAACGGTACTGACACTATGTCTCTTGCTGACATCCAGAAGCGCCGCGCAATGATCGCACGGGGAGAAGTAAAGGATTCGTTTGGATTCGCCCCGGCGTTTTCCGAACAGCTAAAGGCCATGTCCGATTTGGAGAAAGCTATAGCCGTAAAAGAGGAAAAAGAAGCACAGCAGAAGGCAGAAGAAGAAGCCAGAACGGCAAAAGAATACCATATTGATCTTGATGTGGTGGCGGATGTATTCCACCCGATGATTCGCGACATCCGGCGCGGTATGCATACGGAGTATGTGCTCCCAGGCGGGCGAGGAGCTTCGAAATCGTCTTGTATATCATGCATTATCCCGGAACTGATAAAAAAGCATCCTGATATGCATGCGCTTGTGCTGCGAAAAGTCGGTAACACTATAAAAGACTCTGTGTATGCTCAGTTGCAATGGGCTATCTCAAAGCTTGGTCTTGATGCAGAGTTTAAATTCAAGCAATCTCCTTTTGAGATCACGTACAAGCCAACTGGGCAGAAGATATACTTCCGAGGCGCAGATGATCCAATTAAGATTAAGTCGATTAAGCCAAAATTTGGATATATCGGTATCGTGTGGTTCGAGGAGTTGGACCAGTTCGCCGGACCCGAAGAGGTCAGAAGCATCCAGCAGTCCGCTATACGTGGCGGCGACAAAGCATATAAGTTTAAATCATTTAACCCGCCGCGAAGTAAGATTAACTGGGCAAACCAGTATACTGTAGAGGCAGAGTTTAAAAACGCAAGTGCCGTTGTTATGCGAAGCACATACAAAGATGTCCCTGATGACTGGCTGGGTGAGGAGTTCCTTAACGATGCAGAACATCTAAAAGAGGTTAATCCGAGTGCATACGAAAATGAGTATATGGGAGAAGCAAACGGAAACGGTGGCAATGTTTTTGAATTTATCGAGGAGCGAACCATAACGGATGAAGAAATCAGTCACATGGATCGCATATATCAAGGCGTTGACTGGGGATGGTACCCAGACAAATATGCTTTTGTAAGGATATATTACGATTCGGCGCGTGAAACCATATACTTTATAGACGAGATTTGTGAAAACAAGAAAAAGAACAGCTGGACAGCCGCCGAAATCAAACGGCGCAAATATGACGACTATGTTATAACATGCGATAGTGCAGAACCAAAATCTGTTGAGGATTATAGAGGCCTAGGACTGCCAGCAAGAGCGGCACATAAAGGTCCTGGAAGCATCGAATACTCTATGAAGTGGTGGCAAGGTAAAAAACTGGTTATGGATCCGAACCGAACGCCGAACGCTTGCAAGGAATTTAAAGAGTATGAGTACGAGCGAGACAAGGATGGCAACATCATAAGCGGCTATCCAGACAAAAATAACCATCTCATTGATGCGGCCCGTTACGCTACGGAATCGCTGTGGGAGAGACGGGGGAATAGTGCATAATGGGAATATTATCAACGATAAAAAGATGGTTTAACATTATATTTAAAAGGCAGGCAGAGGACGCCTTTAACGTGGAGTCCATAATAACACCAGAGATGGAAAAGGCCATAGAGCAGTGCGCGAAGATCTACCACGGGCAGCCGGAATGGGTAGACGAGTATGAAGATATTAAGACCATCAACTTTGCGAAAGCTCTTTGTTCCGAAACTGCCCGCCTGACAACACTGGGTATCGGAATACATCTGGAGGGCAGCACCCGGGCAACGTGGTTGCAGAAGCAGATAGACCTTGTATACGCGAAGCTCCGCAACTGGGTGGAGTACGGATGCGCATACGGCACCGTGTTTTTGAAGCCAAACGGCACAAGCCTGGATGTATTCACTCCGGCGGACGTGCTGCTTGTTGACTATGACAACTTGGATGTGCGCGGCATCATCTTCAAGGACAGCTACCAGTCCGGGAAGAAATGGTACACCCGTCTGGAGTATCACAGGTTTATGGAGACGGTACAGGATGGCGTGACGCTCTACCCCTACTATGTGAGTAACCGGGCATACGTTTCTAAATCTGCTGAGAGCCTTGGTGATCCGGTGCCGCTGACGCAGACGAAATGGGCTGATATGTTGGAGGACACGCCGCCGATTCTTAAGGCATCCGGGGAGCCGCTGGACAAGCCGATGTTTGGTGTCTTCCGCACACCGCAGGCCAATAACGTAGATATATCGTCCCCACTTGGGCTGCCGATATTCCGCGAAGCCGTAGAGGAACTGAAAGACCTTGACATAGCATACAGCCGGAATGCGGGAGAGATATTTGACAGCCAGAAGATCATACTGGCAGACGACAGGCTGATGTGTGAGAGCGGGCAGAAGATAAAACACCGTGGCCCGGCGGACGCGGTTGGGCTTCCGCATTACGTTAAGAATGTGTTTGGCAACGATACAAAGGAGTTTTACCAGGAGATTAACCCACAGCTTAATACCGATGTCAGAATCAAGGGCATCAATAACCTGTTAAGCCAGATAGGATACAAGGCTGGCTTCGCAAATGGGTATTTTGTTTTCAACGAGTCCTCAGGCATCCAGACGGCAACAGGCGTGGAAGCTGACCAACAGCGCACAGTCCAGTTTATCAAGGATGTACGCGATCAGTTGGAAGCGTGCCTTGATGCCACCATATACGCACTTAACGTATACGCAGACCTTTACAACCTGTCACCTGTAGGGCCTTATGAGGTTACATATGACTTTGGTGACATCCTATATGACCGGGAAGCAGACCGGAGCCGCTGGTGGCAGTATGTTACGCAAGGCAAGGTTCCGGCGTGGTACTACTTCGTGAAGTTCGAGGGCATGACCAAAGAGGATGCGAAGGCTATGGTTGAGGAAGCACAGCCGGAAGAAAAAAGGCTGTTTGATGAAGAATAGGAGGTATGGAGATGATAAGTAACTGTGGGCACGATGAGCGCGGCAAGTATTCCGGTGGCAAGGCAGGAGATCAGAAAGGTGATGAGTGGGCCGTTATCCCGTGGTATAGCCGCCCGTGGGGCGTTATGCTCCGGCACCCAAACGCTACGGTAGGGAAAAAGATTGCTGATCTTGCGGAAAGAGCGGCGAAGAATGACCATATCGGCTATGACCAGGGAGACCGTTACACCTTCTGGCAGCAGCTGAAAGCATCCGGTTACGATCCGGCGAAGATCACGGTTGACTGCGAAGCGGACTGTAGTTCCGGAGTTGCAGCACTGGTAAAAGCCACTGGATATATGATGCAGGACAAAAAGCTCCAGGGCTTGAGCATCTACTGTTATACAGGTAACCTCCGGGCGGCGCTTGTGAAGGCAGGATTCGGCACATACACAGAAAAAGAGTACCTTAACGGTGATACTTACCTGCGTCCTGGTGATATCCTACTGTTGGAGGGCCACCATGTAGCGGTTAATCTGACCGAAGGAAAGCTGGCCAACGTAGGAAACTATTTGACCGGATGGCGCAAATCTGACGGTAAGTATATGTATTTCTCCGGCGGCGAAGCCTTAAAAAACCGCTGGGAACTTATCAACCATCACTGGTACCTGTTTGGCGCAGACGGCTATATGCTGACCGGGTGGCACAGATGGGACGGATACAACGTAGACCCAGAGGGGAACACCGGGGACTGGTACTATCTGGATGAGACTGCCGGGGGAGTCTTGGAGGGTGCTTGTTGGCACAGCCGGGACAATGGCAGCATGGAAATATGGTATGTAGAGTAGAGGGGCAGTATGGCTATATCAAAACCTATAACACGAGTAGAACAGTATCTTGCACATATATCAGGGATGCGCGTCAACGTTCCGGAAGTCCCTTTAACAAGAGAAGAAATGTACCTTGCTGCGTGGGCTAGGAAGAGTGGGATTGAAGATACGGAGATGCAAGGAGAACCGCCATTGACACTTAAAGACTGCATAGGAGAACCATTTAATGGGCTGGTGCTGTATGGCAAATCCACGCAGGTGACGACGACAGGGGCGCAGCTGCTTGCATTTGCGGTAATCAAAGGGGAAAATAGTGGTGTGACGTTAACGAGAAAAGATTCGGTATGGCATTTAGAAGGAACGAATATTGCGGACGGCGTAAGAAATATTCGTCTCATGGAACCGACGGAGCATTTTAAACTACCGGCTGGCACATATACACTTTCTTTTTCAAAAGATGGAGTATTTCCTATCGGAATAAATATTTCTATATCGAAGGTAGCAAACCCAGATATAAGTTCTGAACAAATATGGACTGGAATTGGAAACGCAGGCTTGAATAGGCCAACAAAATTTACATTGGACGGCACAGAAGAAGCATTGAGTATATTTGTTAATTTTCCGGCGGGTGAATATATTTCGTGCGATTTATATGTCATGCTCAATGCAGGAAACACCGCACTCCCGTGGGAACCGTACACCGGCGGAAAGCCGTCCCCATCACCGGATTACCCGCAGGAGATTCAGAGTGCAGGTGATGCTGGAAATCTCAGTGTCATTGTAAAAAATCCTGATAATGAGCAGATGCAATCTGTGCCTTTCTCAACACCCAATGGTCTTCCCGGTATTCCAGTGTCATCCGGTGGCAATTATACGGATTCCAACGGTCAGCAGTGGATATGCGATGAGATAGATTTCGGACGGGGAGTATATGTGCAGCGGATTGGCGTTTTGATGTTGGACGATAAAAGCAAGATATTATCTATGTCAAAGTGGGATAATAATCATCTCGATGTTGTTCAGCCGTATCGTGTAACAAACTTTACTATGTCCAAACGAAAAGTCATATGCGATAGACTTCCGCCAGAAGAAAAGGGAGAAGCTTGGTCTCGTGATATTGAGATGATTGGCGGAGTCTTTATAAAAAATGGAACTGATTTTTATATTGATTTTTATATTAAAAATCAACGCCTTGGAACAACAAAAGACACAAATCCTGACGATGCAATTAGTGCTGCTTTAAAATGGCTCAAAGAAAATCCATTATCATGCAAATACGCTCTTGCCACCCCCATCGAGAACCCACTCTCAGAAACCGACATCGCCGCTTACCGTGCTCTTACCACCTACAAAGGGACAACTATATTGGAAAGCGAGTGTTATTTAAAAGTAAAATATTCTAAATTGAGGAAGTGATAATATGTCAAGCTTACCGAAACCGATAACACGGATTGAACAGTATTTATATGCCATAGCAAGCAATGAAGCGGAAATTCGAAAACAGGCTCTTTTGACTCAATATGTAGCAGCTATGGCAGATGTTTATATTCCAGAGGAGGATGCATATGTACAGGATACTGATACAACTGCGGATGTATTGCCCGAAAAATGAGTGGATTAAGCTTGTAGAGCAAGCAAGGAAAGCTGAAAAGATAACCGCTGATGAGTACGAAAAACTCATGGAGTAGACTATGCTGAGTCCAGACTATCTAAAAAGAATAGCAGATGGCAGCGAGGATATAGCATCTTCGCTGCATAGCTATATCCTAAACCGAATCATCGAAGCTATCATGATCCGATTGGGGCGCGGGGAGAAGTACATACTCACATCATCCGACCGCTGGCGCATCCAGATACTACAGGATGCCGGGTATATGTTGCAGGATATCACGCAGGAGATAGCCCGATATACAAAGTTACAGCGCGAAGAGGTAGCCGCCGCAATGGAAGAAGCCGGAGTAAAGGCGATGGCTTACGATAAGGCTGTATACGAAGCTGCCGGAATTACCACGGAAGCCCTAGAACAGTCTCCGGCACTTGTACGAATACTCCAGAGGGATTATGAAGCCACGATGGGCGAATGGTCAAATATGACAAGAACCACCGCAGAAGCCGCACAGAGCCTATTTATCAGCGAGTGCGACAATGCGTACCATAAGGTCATAAGCGGGGCTGTATCGTACACACAGGCCGTTAGGGAAGCTGTTAATACGGTTGCACAGAATGGTGTTATAGTCCGGTATCCAACGGGGCATAGAGACACCATTGAGACGGCAACAGCGCGTGCGGTGCGCACCGGGATATCTCAAGCTTCCGGTGACATATCCATGCAGCGGATGAAAGAGCAGGAGTGGGATATAATCCTTGTATCGGCACACATCGGGGCCAGAACTGGAGACGGCGGGGCGAATCCGGGAAACCACCTGTGGTGGCAGGGGCAGTTTTACAGCCGGACAGGGAAAGATAAGCGATTCCCTCCATTTTCCGTGACCGGGTACGGCACGGGCGAGGGTCTTGGTGGTTGGAACTGTCGGCACAGCTTTGGACCCGGTGACGGGGTGAATAATCCGTACACGGATATCCAAACTGTGGACAATGAGCGCATGGAGAAGTTGGAGCAGCGGCAACGGGCCTTAGAGCGCAGAATCCGAAAAACAAAGCAAGCGGTTATGGGCCTACAGACGGCGGTAGAAAACTGCAAGGATGATGCGCTACGCTTCGAACTGCAAGCCGGGCTTGACAGGATGTCTTATCTACTCCAGAAGCAGAACAAGGCATACAACGAGTATTGCAAAACCAATGATCTTCGACCGCTTGCGGACCGGCTCAAAATTGCAAAATGGGGCCGTGAACAGGCAGCAAAGGCGCGAGGAGCCGCACGGCGGTATGAAAATCTGAAAGGATGACTGGCATGATTGATTATGACGTTGCGTGGGAATATTACAACCCGAATCCGGCTGGAAAGCGGGTAGGAGACTGCGTGATAAGGGCCATCTGCAAGGCAACAGGTAAGGACTGGACAACGGTCTTTTCTGGAATAATGGTAAGGGCCTGCGCCCTGTGTGATATGCCATCCGCGAACTATGTTTGGGGCGCGTATCTCAAAAGCCTGGGGTATCGGCGGCACCTAATAGACGATCACGGCCAGAATATCTATACCGTGGTAGATTTCTGCATGGAGCATCCGCGCGGTACTTACATACTGTGCATAGACGGTCATGCAGTATGTGTGCAGGATGGCCATATATTTGACACCTGGGACAGCGGCGGCGAAATTCCTGTATACTACTGGAAAAAGGAGTAGCTAAATGAGCATATCAGAATTTTTACAGATTTTCCTCTCTATATGCGGAGGGGTGTCCATTGTTGGAGGTGCGGCGGCTGTAATCTTTAAATGGATTACACCGGCATTTCGGCTTAATAAGCGAGTAGAGACGCTGGAAGAACATGATAGACGAGATTATGAGAGCCTTCAGAGGATCGCAGAACGTGATTCATTGATCCTGGAAGTGTTATCAACCATGTTGGATAGTCAGATCAGTGGGAATAACGTTGAGGAATTAAAAAAAACAAAACAGAAGCTTACAAATTATCTTGCGCAGAATCAACGTTAGCATTAGTAAGGGGTATGCTCATGAAATTATATGTGTTCACCAAGAAAGATATAGACAGATTCTTGATAGAGTGTAATTTCACGCCGGACGAAGAAAAGCTATTCCGGTTGAGATGCCAGGAATACACTCTTGAATACTGCGCAGAGCAGATGAACGTGAGCATGTCCACGGTGAAACGATTAAGCCGGAGGGTAAACAATAAAATAATTAAAGTATGCTAAAAAGTAAGGAGAGGATATTTCTACCCTCTCCCATTTTTTAACAAAAATCTTCTTTTACAACCCTTTCAAGTAGTTTTATCACATATTCTGGCGGAGTTCTTCTTTCTGCTTCCCAGTCTTCTATGGTTCTCTTAGGTATCTCGTACTTATCAGAAAAAACCTTCTGACTCAATCCGGTAAGTGATCTCAATTCTTTTATTGTCATCATATGCTCCTTAGCCTAAAACTTTTAAATACTGTCTGTGACCGACCATGTTGTTATCCAGAGCATAAAAACACGGCTTTTCGTTCCCTTGGAGCACTTCGTTAATGCTGTAACTCCATCCCCAGGGAGCCGTTACCATCAGTTCGCCTGCATTGTTTTCGTACGCTTCCCAGCCTTCTGGGATTTCTACTGTCATTTCATCCCAACACGTTGCTGCGCTGTGCGGCGCTCCGTATGTATATACGTTCCTTTTTTCGGCTGCCAATACACCATAATTGCAATAAATTTTAATTTTCATGTCATATTCCTCCTCTTTTTATAAAACGCGATATCTCACGATATCTTCAACTTTCTCAGGACTTCCATACCAGTATTTTTCGTCTGGATTCCATTTAAGCCCAAATTCTTTTAAAGTCTTTCTACAATAAAAAGTATTTCCAGAAACGACTCCATCACCAAGATTAAAAAGAACTTCGCATCCGTCAAGGCAAGCGTTGAAATATTTGCCAAGTTTTGCAAGCTTGAGATCTTCTTTGGCTTTTCCCCATGCTCTTTTAAGAGCTACGGAAATTGTGCATTTACACTGACTTACGATACTCCATGCATTCTTCATGATTTCTGATTTGTTATACTTCATAATGCTTACCTCCTAAATGATTTCTTATTTCCTCTTTCTGATATTATAATACCACGCAATGCGTGATATGTCAATACTTTGTTGACACTTTTTCGAACTTTTTAGATTGATATATCTATGTAAAAATATAATCAGAAAGGCGGTGCATAAGATGGCATTATATAATAATCCTTATCAATATAGTTTTGGCGTTCCGGGGCAAATGAATCAGTTCCAGCAACAGCCTGTCCAGATGCCAGCTCAACCATTGCAACAACCACAGCAGAATAGCAATGGCATCCTGTGGGTATCTGGCGAAGTCGGCGCAAAATCCTATTTGGTAGCGCCCGGAACAAGTGTCTTATTGATGGACAGTGAAAATGAAAAATTCTACATCAAATCAACAGATGTTTCCGGTATGCCGCAGCCACTCCGCGTATTTGAGTACCATGAAATAAATGGCAGAATGCCGCAGAAGCAGCCGGAAGCTGCCATGAATGATATGTATGTTACCCGTAAAGAGTACCAGGATCTTTTTGACAAATACAATGAGATTCTGGACAAGATAAATTCGTTTCCAGCAAGCGGCGGCTCTACTGCCAAACCAGAGAGCCGGAGACCAAAGGGAGGTGCGGCAGCAGATGAGTAACCCATTATTCCAAATGTTCGGCGGCATGCCGATGGGAAACAACGGCCCCATGCAGATGATGCAGCAGTTTGCGCAGTTTAAGCAAAACTTTAAAGGAGATCCTAAAGCCGAGGTACAAAAGATGTTGCAGTCTGGCAGAATATCACAGGCGCAGCTTAACCAGGCTCAGCAGATGGCACAGCAGTTTCAGCGGATGCTGAGCGGTATGAAATAGTACATTATCCCGGCCGGGAATGTAAATAAATCAAAGGAGATATCAATATGGATGGAACTTACAGCTTAGCCGACATTGCGGCGGCTACCGGAACCAACAACCGGAACAATGACGGTATGTGGGGCGGGGACGGCGCATGGTGGATCATTATCTTATTCCTCTTCGTCTTCTGCGGATGGGGCAACGGCAATGGCTGGGGAAACGGCGGAGGTGGAGCAGCCGGAAGCGCATACACCGATTCTGCGATCCAGCGCGGGTTTGACAACCAGGCGGTTATCAGCAAACTGGACGGCCTGTCCAGCGGCCTGTGTGATGGCTTCTATGCCATGAATAACGGTATGCTTACCGGATTCAACGGCATCAATACAAACGTCATGCAGACTGGTTTCGGCATCCAGCAGGCTATTAACGCCGACACTGTAGCCAACATGCAGAACACCAACGCACTCCAGGCGCAGCTTGCTCAGTGTTGCTGTGAGACCCGGGAAGCAATCCAGGGTGTAAACTACAATATGGCGCAGAACACCTGCGCACTCCAGAACACCATGAACAACAACACCAGAGACATTATTGACAGCCAAAACGCAGGAACCAGAGCTATTCTGGACTACCTGTGCAACGAGAAGATTTCTTCCCTCCAGGCTGAAAACAATGATCTCAGACGTGCTGCATCTCAGGATCGTCAGAGTGCATTACTTACTACCGCTATGGCAGCGCAGACCCAGCAGCTCATTAATGCGATCAATCCGGCACCGATTCCGGCTTACCAGGTGCCGAACCCGAACACATATTACGGATGCGGCTGCAATACGGGCTGTAATTGCTGACAACATCATATCTGTATCTTCCGGCAAAATGTCGGATGTTCGGCGAAATGCCGGTATTACGCAAATCGGCAGGCTCAGTCCTGCCTTTTTGCGATATGAAAAAGGAGAAAACAATATGGCTGAATATGTAGCTGTTGCCGCTCAGGAAGTGGCAGCCAATGGAAATGTAGTATATACCAACACAGCGGTAAAAGGGACCGCATGTGTGCAGCACCGGGAGGGCAGCGGAATAGTTACTCTCAGAGGAATGACGAACCAGTGTAAGGCCCGCTATTTTGTGGCCTTTTCTGCAAATATTGCCGTTCCGACCGGAGGGACAGCAGAAGCAATCTCCCTTGCAATCGCGATCGGCGGCGAACCGGTCTTATCATCTCAGATGATATCTACTCCTGCGGTGGTGGAAGCGTTTAACAACGTATCTGCAGGTATCTTTATTGATGTGCCGCGTGGGTGCTGCTCAAATATTGCAGTGGAGAACACCAGCACGCAGGCTATAACCGTAGCAAACGCAAATCTTGTGGTAACACGGGTAGCATAAGGAGGTGGGATGATGAGAGATATTAAAGATCTGTGCGCACGAATTGAAGATGAAATATCCAATATCGCAGAAAAAGGTCTCACCTCTGGCAATCTGGACACCGCCTTTAAGTTGATTGATATGTATAAGGATATCAAAAACACAGAGTACTGGGATAAAAAGGGCGAGTATTATATGACCGTGCTGGATCAGATGCGTGACGGTGTAAATGATTACAGTGAACGCCGTGGACGGGATAGCATGGGCCGTTACAGTTCTTCTGATGGCCGGATGATGCCGGACTATGACCGCGGATCTTCTTACATGCGCCGTGGCGAACATTACGTGCGAGGGCATTACAGCCGCAATGATGGACGGGATGCTTACGATGATTACATGACCCAGAAACAGAGCTACCGCTCTGGAAAATCCGAAGACTGCAAGCGCAAGATGCTTGCCGCACTGGAAGAGCATCTGGATGGGCTGACCGCTGAGATCGGGGACATGTCAAAGGACGCGGAGTGCCGCGAAGAACGTGACCTTGTGAAGCGGTATGTTGATAAACTTAGAGATATGTTATAAACGTGTGGATAGCTTACATATGGATAAATGATACATTATAAGTGCAGCAAAGATTAACCCCCTGTGAATCTTTTCTAGCCAATTTACACCTCCCGCGCACGCCCTTAATATAAACGGGTTTATCCCGGAGGTTAATAAAAGCGGGTGAAATTCCCGGCGTGCGTATTGCCAGTTTATTCATCTGGCCGGATTGACTGTGTGATTTCATAGCAATCCTCCTTTCCCCTCATAGCTGATAGGGTGTTAAGGCGGCTTACGACCGCCGTGAGGGTTCTTGCTGTTCACCCCTAGCCAATGCAGCAAGACTTTTTCACATCGACTTCTTTCTCGAAACACCGGCTACATATTGCAACCGGTGTTTTAGGACCGTTAGCTCAGCGGTGAGAGCGCCCGGCTCATAACCGGGTGGTCCGGGGTTCGAATCCCTGACGGTCCATTACCCCGCCCGTGGTCTATCGGGCTTAATCCATTTACCTGCGGCGGCAGGTCAATAAACACGGCCAGGAGGATAGATATGCAGAAACTCATTGAAACACTTGGATCATTTGGCATCGAGATTCCGGAGGATAAGCAGGCAGATGTGAAAAAAGCACTGTCTGAGCATTACAAAAACGCCGGAGAGGTCACGAAAACCCTCACTAAGGTAGAGAGTGAGCGTGATGCCTGGAAAGAACGTGCGGAGACCGCAGAAAACACTCTTAAGAGCTTTGAGGGAATTGACCCGGAAAGCATTAAGGGTGAGCTTGCAACCTGGAAACAGAAAGCGGCAGATGCAGAGAAAGAGTATAACGACAAGATCTATGATAGAGATTTTGCGGATGCTCTCAAAGCCGCACTGGAAGATGTTAAATTCTCTTCCACATCGGCGAAAAAGGCTGTTATGTCTGATATCAAGAAAGCAGGGCTTAAACTTAAGGATGACAAGATTCTTGGGCTTAACGATCTTCTGGAACAGATGAAAAAGGATGATCCATCAGCTTTTGTTGACGAAGATCAGCAACAGGCAGAGAGAGACCAGGCGCGGTTCACAACCAGTCTCAGCAAAAACACCCCGCCGGGCAAACTGACGAAAACCGATATCATGAATATCAAGGATGCCGGAGAACGTCAGGCTGCCATTGCAAGTAACATGTCACTGTTTGAGTGATCCAATTACCGACCATGCGCTTTGAGCGTGGCCGCTGACCTACACACCTTTTAACAGCTATAGGTAGAAAGGATTTTTTTATGGCAAAAACCAATCTTATTAAGCAGGAAAACATCCAGGTTCGCGCACGCGAAGTGGATTTTGTTACCCGGTTTGAAAGAAACTGGGAACACCTGCGTGAAATTCTTGGCGTGCTGAGAATGATTAAGAAAGACCCGGGGTCTACTCTTAAATCTAAGTACGCACAGGGCACTCTTGAGAGTGGAAAAGTTGGAGAGGGCGAGGAAATCCCGTACTCCAAATTCGAGGTCAAGGAAAAGAGCTACGCAGAGATCACCGTAGAGAAGTATGCAAAAGCGGTATCCATCGAAGCCATCAAAACCTACGGCTACGATGTGGCTGTGGAGCTAACTGACGATGAGTTTCTTTTCGAACTCCAGACCGATGTTACCGGACGTTTTTACACCTATCTTAAGACCGGAAGCCTTACCTCTACTGAGAGTACCTTCCAGATGGCTCTTGCTATGGCAAAAGGCCGTGTTGAGGATAAGTTCAAGCAGATGCACAGATCTATTCCGAACGGAATCGTTGGCTTTGTGAACGGTCTGGACGTGTATGAGTACATCGGTGCGGCAAACATCACCGTGCAGAATCAGTTCGGCTTCCAGTATGTCAAAGACTTCATGGGATTCAATACCATATTCCTGCTGTCTGAGAGCGAGATTCCGCGCGGCAAGGTCATTGCTACTCCGGTAGACAACATCGTGCTGTACTATGTTGACCCGAGCGATTCTGACTTTGCAAAAGCCGGACTGGTTTACACCGTGGCAGGCGAGACCCCGCTCATTGGTTTCCATACCCAGGGCAACTACCACACCGCAGTTTCTGAAGCATTTGCCATCATGGGCATGGTACTGTTTGCAGAGTACCTGGACGGCATCTCCGTTATCAGCTTCGGCGGCTCTGAAACCCTTGGTGATCTGACTGTGGCTTCCGCAGAAGGCACCGATAGCGGAACCACTAAGCTGACCGTTACCCCGGCAAAGGGGAATGAGGGCAATGTATACAAATACAAGGTTGCATCCAGCCAGACAACCGTGGAGTATGGCCAGAATGTAAAGAACTGGAGCGCATGGGACGGCAAGTCCGATATTACCGCTGCAACCGGGCAGGTTATCACGGTAGTTGAGTGCGACAGCACCTATAAGGCACTGAGCGCAGGACATGCGACAGTAACCGCAAAGGCGTAAGGAGGGTTCCGGCATGGCATATGCAGACTATGATTTTTACAAAACATCATTTTTCGGCAATGTCGTGCCGGAATCTGATTTTATGCGATTCGCCGAACGGGCGAGTGACTTTATCGACACTCTGACCTTTGACCGACTGGTGGACGGCCTGCCAGGGGATGAGCGGCAACAGAAGCGCATTAAGAAAGCTGTCTGCGCTGCGGCTGATATCCTGTATCAGATTGATATTGCGGAACAAAACGCGGCAGCAGCGGCTACTGGCACGGCTACCACCTTGCCGGGTGGCGGCACGACCACGGGAATAGTAACCTCTGTATCATCCGGCAGCGAATCCAGATCATACGCAACCCCGCAGCAGATTGGGGCGAGTGCGAAGGAATGGAGTGCGGTATATGCCGCCGCCGGAGATGTGCAGAAAACGAACGACTTGCTTCTTAAGACAGCTTTGCCACTTCTGATGGGAGTAAGGACGGATGAAGGGATACCGATTTTATATGCAGGAATGTAATATTAATGTTCTCGGAACGGTTTACAAAATCATTCCGAAAGAACTTAAAAATGCAGATATTGATGGCTACACAGACAATACATCAAAAGAAATTGTTATCAGAACAGACAATGCAAATAACGTTGGCGATTTTGATTCCTTGCAGAAAAAGCAGTTGAGACATGAAATTATTCATGCGTTCTTGTCGGAAAGCGGATTGCAGTGTAACTGGCAACATACAGAGCAGTTCGGACATGACGAAACTACGGTTGACTGGTTTG
>ERZ773188.1937-NODE-1937-length-21350-cov-34.452360_pt1 | contig 21350 bp, 20 predicted proteins | sample MGYA00581011_ERZ773188 | MGnify/ENA primary metagenome ERZ773188 (study PRJEB29015, sample SAMEA2737798) | human gut metagenome | biome: human gut; feature: human-associated habitat; material: faeces | place: China | collected 2012 ...
ACGCTTACTCCTGCTAAGATTAAAAGTACTACAATAGTTACTACTAATGCTATTAGAGTAATACCTTTTTGATTTGAGTAATTTCTTCTTGCTGATTTTTTATTTGTTTTTATATTTTCTTTTATCTTTTTCAAGGTTATTTTCCTCCTATTTCTTATGTTTTTTTATTTTAGATTTTTTCATTTTGTATTTTTAATATGTACACTTTTTCTCTTTTTATGCACATTTACTCATTTTATAGCTTTAAACTAATTTCTCTTTGTAATAAATTTTACTTCTTTCTTTTTTATTACTTAAAATAAAATTCATTACATTTATTAGCTTAAATTTTCATCTTTTTAGGTTTACTCTATTAAATTTTCAATGTGCTTTTCTAAAAAATTTTGTACATATTTCTTCTATATTAGAATACCATAACACTTTTTTATTTTCAATACTTTTCTACAATTTTTATCAACTTATTTTTTGTAACACTTTTTTAAAGAACAGAATACTATATACCATACGAAAGAGCTAAAAATATTTTATAGGAGGTAGAAGACAATGGGATGTGGTTGCAATAATAGTGAACTACTATGGTTCATAATCTTATTCTTATTACTTTTCTGCTGTGGCAATGGCTGCGGATGCAACAACGGTTGTGGTTGCTAATTAAAATGTACATGTGAAAGGAGTGAATAATATGCCAGAAAATAGAGGATGCGGATGTGGCGGATTTGGTTTTGGTGATGATTGCTGCATTTGGATAATTATCTTTATAATCCTAATTTGTTGCTGCTGTGGTGGCAATAGAGGTGGATGTTGCTAATATATGCAACAAAAAAAGACATCTTTTTAAGATGTCTTTTTTTATATTAAATTTATTTTTTCTTAGATACTTGTTCAGGTGCTTTTCTCCTATCAGTTCCTCTTCTACCACCTTTTGTATCACAATCATTTTGTCTTCTATCATTTGTTTTCTTTCTTCTATCTTCAAACATATTACCATTTTTATCTACTATCATATTCTCTTCTCCTTGGTTTATTATTATATATCTATATTACTTTATATTTCAAAAAAAATCAAGAGTTTTTTTGTTTTTTGTCAGATTGACATAAAGTGTTTGATGTATTATAATATAAATATATGTTTTTTGATGTTTTATTTTATAATTTTACATTAGAAAGGAGTTTTACTTTATGGGAAAAAGTGTTCAGGAAATTTTTACTCGGAAACAAATTGCTAACATAGCTGTTGCTTATGCACAAGGAAATTACACTCATTTTAATTTTCTTCAGCAGTACGGATATGAATCTCATGTCTTCTACAAAATCCTTCACCTTGCTGTTGACAAGCGAATTGTATCTGAAGCAGTAGCTAAACAAATTCAAAAAACTGCTGTAGCAAATTCTTCTCAAAAAGCAAAAGAAAATCGCTTTGACCGGGAATACATTTCTCGTATTGAGAGTAGAGTTTTTAACAGTTGGCAACGGCGAATTGAAGCTGCAAGAAACTTCAAGTTTTCTAAAAAAGAGTCCAAAAGCCTAGTTACGAGCTATTCGAAGAACAGTCTTCCTTTTAATGAATTTTGTCGAAAAAACTGCATTGATAAAAATTTGTTCTGGAATACAGTAATTGATGCTATCATTTACAACTTGGTAGATGATGAATGTTTTGATAGGATTTATGAGAAGGAACTTTCTAATGGAAATGCTGAGAAGGTTGAGCATCTTTTCTATCAGCTGACTAAAAGAAGAAAAGAAAATAAAGCATTAAAATGATAGTGATAATTCACTATCAAAAGCAAAAAACTCGTAGAAAATCCTACGAGTTTTTTGTTGGTTGGGCTGGCTAGATTCGAATACCCCAAGGGTACTTGTTCACTTCGTTCACGGCGCGACGTCCTTCGGACTCTATTTCTGCCTACTACACAGCATATTCAAAATAAAAAAACCGTAGCTTTGCTACGATTTTTTTATTTGGTTGGGCTGGCTAGATTCGAACTAGCGCATGCATGAGTCAAAGTCATGTGCCTTACCGCTTGGCTACAGCCCATTATATGGGGTGGAAGATGGGACTCGAACCCACGGTCTCCAGTGCCACAAACTGGCGCGTTAACCAACTACGCTACATCCACCATCATAATGCGTTCACACGCATTTATAATTTTACAATATTTTAACCATATTTGTCAATACAAATTCATTAAATAGTTTATATTTTTTATTTTAGTATTAAATATTAGTCTTCTTTTGCCCAAATTATTATTCTTGCACTTGAATCGTCTGTACAAGTAGTTAATGAAATTTCTCTTTTTCCATTTGTATTTCTTGTTGCATAGCTAAAGTCGTTTGGATCTGTTTTATATTTTTTGTATATTGTATATGTGACTTTTTTACCTGATAAGTCTGTTATATAAATTTTATCTCCTGAAGATAATTTGTTATTATTTGAGAAAAATGTTCCATTTCTGTAATTATGTCCAGCTAATACTGTATTTCCTGTTTGATTAAGCCCTGGTCCATATATTATAGTAATACCAACTTCCATTGCTTTTGCAGATGGATCATCTAGTACATTATATTTCACTTTAGTTTTTGGTATTTCTATAACTCCTGCTACTTTAAATCCTTTATATGTAAGTCCTTCAGAGTTTGAGTTATTATTGTTATCGCTTGGCTCTTCTATTATATTATTGTTGTTTGGTTCTTCTATTATATTGTTATTATCTATATTATTTTCAAAATTAGCATTATTATCATTGTTTTGATTATTTTCAATATAGCTGTTAAACTGGTCAAGAGAGTTTTGTGTATCTTTTCCCACCGTATATGCTTTATACCAGTCAATTCCAATAAATACTAAAAGTCCAACTATTATAACAATAGCTATTATTAAAATTATTGTTAATACTTTACTATATTTACTATTTAACATTTGTACTCCTCCTTATAACTCATATACATAAATTATACCATATATGTTCAGATTTTTCTATACTTATTAAACAACTTTTGGTCCCATTTTTTGTCCAGCTAATAAATGGAAATGTATATGCATTACTTCTTGTCCAGAATCTTTTCCACAATTAGCAACTATTCTGAATCCGCTTTCTTCTATTCCAATTTGTTTTGCTATTTTATTTATAGCAACAAATAATTTGCTGATTAAATGGCTGTCTTCTTCAGTAACATCAAGTAAAGTTGCTATATGTTTTTTTGGTATTACTAATATATGAATTGGAGTTACTGGGTTAATATCTTTAAATGCAATAACATCTTCATCTTCATATACTTTTTCTGAAGGAATTTCTCCTTTTATTATTTTACAAAAAACACAATCATCCATACTTTATTCTCCTTATTCTAAAATCGCCTTAATACGTCTAACTCCTGCTGAACTTGATTCTTCCTTTTTAATTTTGAAGTGTCCTAATTCTCCTGTATGTTTAACATGAGGTCCACCACAAATTTCTTTACTAAAATCTCCTATTGTATATACCTTAACTCTGTCACCATATTTATTTTCAAATAGTCCTGTTGCTCCAGATGCTTTTGCTTCTTCTAATGTCATCTCTTCACATGTTACAGGTAAATCACGTTTAATTTGCTCATTTACAATTTCTTCTACTTTAGCTAATTGTTCTGGTGTCATTTTTTCTGAATGTGTAAAGTCAAATCTCAATCTTTCTGTTGTGATATTTGAACCACATTGATTTGCATGGTCCCCTAATACTATTTTTAATGCTTTATGTAGTAAATGAGTTGCTGTATGATATTTAGTTGTTTGTTCATTTTGTTCAGCTAGTCCACCTTTAAATTTTTGCTCACTACCCATTCTTGATTTTTCTTGATGCTCTTTAAATAATTTATCAAATTCAGATGTATCAATTTCTAAGCCTTGCTCTTTTGCTAAATCTGCTGTAATTTCTGGTGGAAATCCATATGTTTCATATAGTTTGAAAATAGTGTAACCATCAATTGTGTTTTTATTTTCTTGTTTTAATTTGTTTACTACTTTTTCAAATTCTTTTTCACCATGTGATAATGTTTTAACAAATTTATCTTTTTCTGCTAATATAACTTCTTTGATTGTTTCTCTATTTTCAACTAATTCAGGGTAGAATTCTTTTAATGTTTCTACATACAAATCAACTAATCCACCAATTTCATTTAAATCTATTTGTAGTTTATTTAAATGTCTTGTCATTCTTCTAATTAATTTTCTTAATACATATCCACGATCTATATTGCTTGGTCTACCACCATCTGCTATAACCATCATACTTGCACGTAAATGTTCTGCAACAATTCTTCTACTTTCAATATTATCTTGTTTAGCTAATTCTTTTAGTTTGTCCATTACTGGTGCAAATAGTTCTGTATCAAATGGAGTTTCTTTGCCCTGTAATAGCATTGTCATTCTTTCTAGTCCAAAACCTGTATCAACATTTTGTTGTTTTAATTTTGTAATAGAACCATCTTTTGCTTGGTAATATTCCATAAATACATCATTCCAAATTTCAACATATTTACCACAACCACATGATGGTTGACAACTGTCTGAACATGCAGGTTTTCCTGTATCCAAGAACATTTCTGTATCTGGTCCGCAAGGTCCTTCGTCTCCTGCAATCCACCAGTTATTATCTTTGTCATAGAAATATATTCTTTCTTCTGGTATTCCTGCCCTTTTCCATGCTTCTGCTGCTACTGTATCTCTTGGTGCATGTTCGTCACCAGCAAAACATGTAACTGACAATTTGCTTGGATCTATTCCTAATTCTTTTGTTAGGAATTCATAGCTCATGCTAATTGCTTCATCTTTAAAATAGTCTCCTAATGACCAATTTCCTAGCATTTCAAAAAATGTTAAGTGACGGTTATCTCCTACCTCATCTATATCATTTGTTCTTAAACATTTTTGATAATCTGTAATTCTTGTTCCTGCTGGATGTTTTTCACCTAATAAATATGGCACTAATGGTTGCATTCCAGCTGTTGTAAATAACACAGATGGGTCGTTTTCTGGTATTAGCGGAGCACTTGGAATTACTTTATGTCCGTGCGCTTTAAAAAAGTTTAAATATTTGTTTCTTATTTCTATTGCTTTCATACTATTCCTCTTTTCTCATTTTCATGGCTTAAATTATATAACATTTACATATAGAATGCAATATTTACACAGTTACTTTTTGTATTGTATTTTCAAGATTTTCGTTAGTTTTCATTTTTACTACCATATAGTTTGTAGTATGTCCTTTTAAATATTCTCCTTCTCGTTCTTCCAATAGTACTTCTACTTCTTTGCCTATGTATTTTTGATTATACTCTTTCTCATTTTCATCTGATAGCTCTATTAGTTTATTGCTTCTCTCTTCTTTTATATTTCCATCTATTTGATTAGGCATTTTAGCAGCAACTGTTCCGCTTCTTGGCGAATACTTAAATACATGCATTTTATAAAATTTTATTTCTTTTAAAAACTCATAAGTTTTATTAAACTCTTCTTCTGTTTCTCCTGGAAACCCAACTATAACATCTGTTGTTAAATGTACTTCTGGATATGCATTTCTAAGCAATTCTACTACATGTCTAAATTGATCCGTTGTATATTTTCTATTCATTCTTTTTAGTGTTTCATTACATCCACTTTGTAATGATAAATGAAAGTGGTCACATATTTTTGAAAGTTTTTTAAGTCTTGTTACAAATTCTTCTGTTATTAGTGTTGGTTCTAATGAACCTAAACGTATTCTTTGTATTCCGTCTACCTTTTGGATTTCTTCTAATAAGTCAATTAGCCTATACTCTGTGTTAAAGTCTTTTCCATAAGACGCTATATGTATACCTGTTATAACTACTTCTTTTATACCTTCTTTTGCAACATCTGTAATTTCTTTTATTACACTTTCTGGCTTTCTGCTTCTAATACGTCCTCTTGCATAAGGAATTATGCAATATGAACAAAACTGATTACATCCATCTTGTACCTTTATTACTGCTCTTGTTTTTTCTGTGTATGTAACATCTCCAAAGTCTAAGAACTCAGTTTGATGTAATACATCTGACACATATGTATTCTTACTAGCTTGCTCTACATATTTTACAATATCATTTTTTTCATTTATTCCAAGTATTAAATCAATTTCTGGTATTTGCTCTAGCTTTTCTTTTGCCACTTGAGCATAACAACCAACAGCAACTAAAATAGCTTCCGGATTTATTTCTTTTACTCTTCTTAACATTTGTCTTGATTTTTTATCTGCCATATTTGTTACTGTACATGTATTTATAATATAGATATCTGCTTTTGTTTCAAAGTCTACTACTTCATAACCCGCTTCAATCATTTTTTGCATCATTGCATTTGTTTCATATTGATTTACCTTACATCCTAAAGTACAAAACGCTACTGTTTTCATATAATTCCTCTTTCTATTATTACTTAGAATATTATAACATATATGTCAAGAAAAAATAAAATGGCAACTTAAAAGTTACCATTTTTTATTTCTAATACATTCCGTCCATTCCTGTTGGTTCATGGTCTGAACATTTACAACTATTTGCTTCTTTTTTATCTGTTACTAAACTTTCTGTTGTTAGTATCATTGACGCTATTGATACTGCATTTTGAAGCGCACTTCTTGAAACTTTTGTAGGATCTACAATTCCTGCTTTCTTCATATCTACATATTCATCTGTTTGTGCATTAAATCCTACACCTACCGGACTGTTTTTAACTTTTTCTAATATTACAGATGGCTCTAAGCCTGCATTTATTGAAATTTGTCTTGTTGGTTCTTCTAATGCTCTTAGAATTATTTTACCACCAATTTTTTCATCTCCTTGTAATTTTTCAACTACTTCTGTAACTTTTGGTAAAATATCAATATATGCTGTTCCGCCACCAGGTACTATACCTTCTTCAACTGCTGCTTTTGTAGCAGACAAAGCATCTTCTATTCTTAGTTTTCTGTCTTTCATTTCAACTTCAGTAGCAGCTCCAACACCAATTACAGCAACTCCTCCTGCTATTTTTGCTAAACGTTCTTGTAAGTTTTCTTTTTCAAATTCGCTCTTTTCTTCTGCAATTTGAGATTTTAATAAAGCTACACGTTTTGCAATTTCTTGTTTATCTCCCATTCCATCTACTATAATTGTGTTTTCTTTTTGTACTTTTATTTGTCTTGCTCTACCTAATTGTTCAATTGTTGTATCTTTTAGTTCTAATGCTAAATCTGATGTAATAACTTCTCCACCTGTTAATATTGCAATATCTTCTAGCATTTGTTTTCTCTTGTCTCCATAACCAGGTGCTTTAACAGCTACTACATTTATAACTCCTCTTAGTTTGTTTAAAATTAATGTTGATAATGCTTCACCTTCTATATCATCACATATAATTACTAGTTTTCCAGATTGTTGCATTAAGCTTTCAAGTAATGGTAGTATTTCTTGAATATTGCTTATTTTTTTATCTGTGATAAGTATATATGGGTTGTCTATAACAGCTTCCATTTTTTCTGTATCTGTTACCATATATGGTGATACATATCCTTTATTGAATTGCATACCTTCTACAACATCAAGTTCTGTTTGTGATGTTTTAGATTCTTCAATTGTAATAACACCATCTTTAGATACTTTTTCCATTGCTTCTGAAATAAGTTCTCCAACTTCTGGGTTGTTTGCAGAAATACTTGCAACTCTTGCAATATCTTCTTTTCCACTTACTTCAACACTAATTTCTTTTAAAGCGTCTACTGCTGAAACTACAGCTTTATCCATACCTCTTTTTATAGCCATTGGATCTCCACCAGCTGCTACGTTTTTTACACCTTCGCGAATCATATTTTGTGCTAATACCATAGCTGTTGTTGTTCCATCTCCAGCAACATCATTTGTTTTTATAGATACTTCTTTTACTATTTGTGCTCCCATATTTTCAAATGGGTCATCTAGTCCTATTTCTTTTGCAATTGTTACGCCATCATTTGTAATTAGTGGTGCTCCAAATTTTTTGTCTAGTACAACATTTCTTCCTTTTGGTCCTAATGTTACTTTTACAGTATCAGCTAATTTATTTACGCCATTTAATAGGCTTTTTCTGGCATCTTCGCCAAATTTAATTTCTTTTGACATTTTAATTATCTCCTCTCTATTCAACTATAGCTAATATATCATTATATTTGACTATAACTAATTCTTCTCCATCAATTTTAACAGTAGTTCCAGCATATTGGTTTAAAACTACTTTATCTCCTTCTTTTATAGCCATTTCAACTTTTTTTCCTTCTGAATTTGTTCCATCTCCTACTTTTATAACCTCAGCAACTTGAGATTTTTCTTCTGATTTTCCAGCTAAAATAATTCCACTTTTAGTTGTTTCTTCTTTTTCTAACATTTTAACAACGATTCTGTCTCCTAATGGTTTTAACATGAAAATTACCTCCTTATCAATCATTTTATTATATGCTAATTTTTATTTTTTAGAATTTTTTTGCTCACGCCTTCTTTCTTTTTTAATTGCATATGATAAAATTAGCAGTCTTTCTTTAAGACTGCTAATACTTTATACCCATTTATATAAAATGTCAAGTACACTATTTAATTTTTCACACATTATTCACATTTGCTTTTGCAGCTTTTACTAAGCTTACAAATAGTGGATGTGGTTTGTCTGGTCTTGATTTGAACTCTGGGTGGAATTGTGATGCTATAAAGTATGGATGACTCTTTAATTCTACAATTTCAACTAAGTTTCCATCTGGTGATAAACCTGAGCAAATCAAACCTGCTTTTTCCATTTCTTCTCTATATTTGTTGTTATATTCAAAACGATGTCTATGTCTTTCTGATATTTTATTTGTCTTATATACTTCTTCAGCCAGCGTATTTTTTAATATATTACATGGATATGCTCCTAATCTCATTGTTCCACCCTTGTTGGCTATATGAATTTGATCTTCCATAATATGAATTACTTTGCATGTACTTGCCTCATCAAATTCTTCTGAATTTGCATCTTTATATCCTAACACATCTCTTGCAAATTCTACAACTGCCATTTGCATTCCTAAACATATTCCTAAAAATGGAATATTGTTTTCTCTTACATATTGTATTGTTGCTATTTTTCCTTCTATTCCTCTGTTTCCAAATCCACCTGGTACAATTACTCCATTGTATTTTCCAAGCATTTCTTTTGCATTTTCTTTTGTTACCTTTTCACAATCTATAAAATCTATATGTACTTTACAGCCATTTGCAAATCCACCATGTTTAATGCTTTCTGCAATTGATAAATATGAGTCTTCTAATTTTACATATTTTCCAACTATTGCAATATTTATATTTTCATCTTTTAAATTTTTAATATTTTTTATTAACTCTTCCCAACTTAAATTATTTGGTATATCTCTCAATTTCAATTTTTCACAGATTCTACTTGCTAGTCCTTCTTTTTCTAGCATTAGTGGAACTTCATATAAATTTTCTACTGTTTTATTTTGTATTACATCTTGTTTTTTTACATTACAGAATAATGCAATTTTCTGTTTTAAGTTTTCATCTATTTCTTGTTCTGCTCTACAAACTAGTATGTCTGGTTTTATACCTATTGATTGCAATTCTTTTACTGAATGTTGAGTTGGTTTTGATTTTAGTTCATTTGAGCCATAAATATACGGTAATAAGGTTACATGGATATATGCAACGTCTTCTTCATTTCTTTCTATTCCTATTTGTCTAATAGCTTCCAAGAAAGGTAAACTTTCAATATCTCCAACAGTTCCGCCTATTTCTGTTATTACTATATCTACATCTGTATTTTCAAATTTATATACTTTTTCTTTTATAGCATTTGTAATATGTGGTATAACTTGTACTGTTTTTCCTAAGTAATCTCCTTTTCTTTCTCTTTCAATTACTTCTGAGTATATTCTTCCTGTTGTTACAGAAGAATATTTTGTTAAATTCTCATCTGTAAAACGTTCATAATGTCCTAAGTCTAAATCTGTTTCTGCTCCATCATCTGTTACAAAAACTTCTCCATGTTCATATGGACTCATTGTTCCTGGGTCTACATTAAGGTATGGATCAAATTTCTGATTTGCTACTTTATATCCTCTATTTTTTAATAGTCTTCCTAATGATGCTGCTGTTATTCCTTTTCCTAGTCCAGATACTACTCCACCTGTTACAAAAATGTATTTTTTATTCATTGTTTCCTCCTTACCCTAACACAGTTTGGAAAAAAGAAAAACGGATTACAAGAATTTCTACGCAGTGCAAACTGCTAGAAATTCTAGTAATTCGCATATTTATCTTCTACAGAATTTACTCCTACTAGGAGTAAATTCCTAGAATATAAAAAAATAGATTTAAAAATAAACAAAGTTCAAACTGTGTTTTTTTTAAATCTATCATAGATATATGATACCACTTGTTAAAAATGGTGTCAATATAAATTTTTATATTTTTCATAAACATTCAATACTTTTCGTACATATAAATTAGTTTCTTTGAATGGTATGTTTTCTAGGTCTGAGCCATCTTGTTTTATTGTTCCTTCTTTTATCCATTTGTCGACTCTTCCCATTCCTGCATTATATGCTGCTAATGCTAAGCCCACGCTGTTATATTGAGTTAGTAATGTAGAAAAATAATATGTGCCAATTTTTATATTTATTTCTGGCTGATACAGTTCTTCTACATTTACTGTTTGTGCCTCAATATGTCCATATGTTTCAACTGCTGTGTTCTCCATAAGTTGCATTAACCCTATAGCCTCTGCATGAGAGTTTGCCTTTTCATTAAAGTTACTTTCAACTTTAATTATTGAATATATTAATAAGTTGTCTACATCACATTCTTGCGAATATTTATCTACATATTGTTCATATTTCTTTGGATATATTTGTTTTTGTATTGTTTCGCTTAAATTATTCCATTGAAATATTAATAAAATTAAAATAATAAATATTATTAAAGTTATTTTTTTAGCCAAAATCTTCTCCTTTGTTCTCTTTTGTAGTTTATTTTACATCATACCAGTTATCTGCTTCAGATACTTCCACTTCTAGCGGAATACTTAATTTAACTGCATTTTCCATACTTTCTTTTAATATCTTCTTTACTTCTTCTTTTTCTTCTATTTCACATTCTATTAAAAGTTCATCATGAATTTGCAGAATTAATTTCGCATTTAGCTTTTCTTCTTCTAGCTTTTTGTTAACTTCTATCATAGCAATTTTCATTATATCTGCTGCTGTACCTTGTATCGGTGTATTCATTGCTGCTCTAGCGCCAAATTGTCTTACCATATAATTGTTAGAAGATAGCTCTGGTATGTATCTTCTTCTATGGAATAGTGTTTCAACATATCCTTGCTCTTTAGCTTTTTCAACTATTTTATCCATAAATTCTTTTACGCCTTTGTATTTTTCCAAATATTGCTCTATATATTGCTCTGCTTTTTTACGGCTTATTCCTAGTTGTTCCGCCAATCCAAAACCACTTATTCCATATACAATTCCAAAGTTTACTGCTTTGGCAGCTGTTCTTTGCTCTTTTGTAACTTCTTCTAAAGGTACATTAAATACCTTTGAAGCAACTTGTTTATGTATATCTTCCTCATTTAAAAATGCTTCTCTCATATTTGTGTCATTTGAAATATGCGCTAAAATTCTTAACTCTATTTGAGAATAGTCTGCATCTATAAATATGTTACCTTCTTGTGCTTTGAAGGCCTTTTTTATTTGTTTTCCTTGTTCTGCTCTTGTTGGAATATTTTGAAGGTTTGGTTCTGTTGAACTTATTCTTCCTGTTGCTGTAATTGTTTGATGAAAATATGAATGTATTTTATGTGTATATTCATTTATATATACTATTAGCCCTTCTATATATGTTGAATTTAGTTTCATAAAGCCACGATACTCTAATATTTTCTCAATAATTGGATGCTCTGGCTTTAGCTTTTCCAATATATCTACATCTGTTGAATAACCTTTTTTAGTTTTCTTATACACCGGTAATTTTAACTTTTCAAATAGGATATTACCTAATTGCAATGTAGAATTTATATTAAATTCTTCTCCTGCTAGTTTGTATATTTCTTGCTTTATTACTTCTATATCTTCTTTTAATTTGACTCCAAATGATACTAATTCTTGTTTGTCTACATATATTCCTTCATATTGCATTTCAGCTAATACTTTTATTAGTGGCATTTCAATATTTTCAAATAATTTTAATGAGTTTATTTCTTCTAGTTTTTTATTCATTATTTCTGCTAATTTTGCAATAGTATACATATATATTGCATTCTGATATTTTTCAAAATCCACATTCATTTCATCTTGTGAAAACAAAGTCATCTGTGTTTCTTTTTGTTGCTTTGCTCCAACAAACTCTAAATACTCTGGTATATCAATACTTAAGTATTGATTTGCTAATTCATCTAGCTTATATTTCCCATTACTTGGATTTAAAAGATATGCAGCAATTTCAGTATCAAATTTGATTTCTTTTAAATATATTCCATTTTGCATTAATAATACATAGGTCTCATTTAAACGATAGCTATATTTTTGTATATTCTCATTTTCAAATATTGTTTTAAAATATGAAATAAATTCTTCATTAGTATTAAATTTTATTTCATAAACAGTATTATCAATATATATATATATTGATTTTATTTGTTTTTTTATTATTAAATTCTCTTGTTCTACCTTTTCTGTTCCCAACATAAATACTAATTTATTTTGTATTTTTTCTAGCAAATCTTTTATTTCATTTTGTGTGTTTAAAGTTTTTATTTCAAATAATTCTGCTAGGTTTTGTTTTGGTCCTTCTTCAGATTTCAAATTAAATCTATCAATAAATCTATTAAAATTTAGTTCTTTAAATTTCGAAAAAACTTCTTCTTTATTCCACTCTTTTATTTTAAATTCTTCTAGATTCTCTTCTATTGGAACTTCTAAATTTATAGTTCCAAGTATTCTTGAAAGCATTGCTAATTCTTTATTTTCCAATAGCCTTTCTTTTGCTTTTGGTTTTAAATCATCTTCGCCTTTTTCAATTGCCTCATATATCCCATCAATAGTTTTATACTTCTTTACTAGTTCTAACGCTGTTTTTTCTCCTATCCCTGGTACTCCTGGAATATTATCTGAAGTGTCTCCTTGTAAACCTTTTACTTCTATAAGTTGCTTTGGAGTTACTCCATATTTTTTTAATACTTCCTCCCTGCCAAAAGTTTCAGTTTCAGTTTTTCCCATCTTTGTATGTGGAATACGTACCTTAACTCTATTCGAAGTAAGCTGAAAAGTATCTCTATCTCCTGAAACAATTGTAACATCAAATCCATCTTTCTCCGCCCTTTTAGCCATAGTTCCTAAAACATCATCAGCTTCATATCCTTCTTTCTCAATGACTTTAATATTCATTGACTTAAGGATATCTTTTAATATAGGCATTTGTTCTGCAAGCTCATTTGGCATTCCTTTTCTTGTAGCCTTGTATCCATCATATAATTTATGTCTAGCTGTTGGAGCCTTTAAGTCGAATGTTACCATTAAATATTCTGGTTCAATATCTTCTAGTACTTTAAAAAGTATAGCTAAAAAGCCATATACAGCATTTGTATATTTACCGTCTGGAGTTGTTAGCATTTTGTTTCCCATTATTCCATAAAAAGCTCTGTTTAATATGCTATTTCCATCTATTAAAACTATTTTTTTCATGTCTGTTTCCTTCTTTCTTTTTAAATAAGTGTTGATGAAATATGAAAAGGGCTAAATTTAGTGTCTAGCATTTTTTGTGCTTCTTTTAATATTTTATGATCATCATCAAGTAATATAGAGTAATCATATTGTTTCTTTAACTCTTTTATTTTCTGTGCTTTTATTATATCTCTATTTTCACTTGAATACTCATTTAATTCTCTAGTTATTATTATCCAATTTTTTTCTTCAATAAATGGTACATATTTCTTTAGCCATTCCTTTTTTTCTTCTGTAATTTTCAATGTTTTTGATAATGATAATATATATAAATCTATATTAGGAATTTCATTTATCTCTTTTAATATGTCTATTATATATTGTGCTGGCTCTGCTTTACTATATTCATCTTGCATTTTTTGCTTTACTATTTCTTCTGGATATATATCATATACAGTTATAGTTCCATCCATATCTATAAACATTGCAACTTTTTTATTTTCTCTACATATTTTATTTATTTTTTCTAAAAATTTATTCATTTATTGTCTCCTATATTATTAAATTAGCACAAAAGGCAATTTGCCCTTGTGCTATTAGCTTCTTATGATATTTCACTCAAAATATTGTCAAAGATTATATTGCTCAATTCCAAAGCAGCAAGTTCATCCGATTTTATTGTTTTCTTTTTTGTTGGTATTGTTACCCAAAATTCCATAAACAATCGATTGTAATCTTCTAAATATTTTCGAGTTACTAGCCTACCTTCTCCTCCTCTACGTTTGATAGCAGTTTCTGGTGATACAAATATTCCCAAGAACAGGTCTGGAGTCATTCTATTCAAACATGTTCTTTGAAATTCATTAAATTGCTCTGCTGAACATTTCTTCTCTTTAAAATACTTCCATGCATAAAATTTGCTATCAACAATGCCTCTATCAATGAGTACAATGTCAACATCAGCATGTTCAGCTTTTAAAATGCCTGCCTGTGTTATCAAATGCATCCACAAATTTCCTTCAAATGTTCCTTTTTCCAACTCATTTGGTAAAACTTCTGCTGATTCTTTAAGAATCATAGTTCTATACCCTTTATCTTCGAGCATTTTCACCAACAATGCTATTGCAGTGCTTTTTCCTGCTTCTGGAGTACCAGAAAACTCAACCATAAAAGGCTTTAATTGCCGCATAGTTATGCCTCCAATCATTCTATTTAAGTTATTTAAATTATTTGAATTATATTATACTTTTCTCTGATTTTCAATATAGTTTAATAAAATTCACGAATTTGTGCGTTTGTTGACATAATCTTGTTTTCTGTGGTATAATATTTATATCGCACATTTAAAAAATAATAAAAGGAGGCCTATCATCTTATGTATAGCATTAAAATTGAAAACGGTCACAGCGCAATTTCTGGAAGCTCTGTAAAGCTTCGGACTAAGTTTATAAAGCATTTCCCCAGCTTGCAGATTCAACAAAATGTAATTCAAACCATTGAAAATTTGAACAGTTCATCCATCTTGGATATATTCAAATTTTTGATGAAAGCAGGCGCCAGTGAAGATTACTTGGCACAGGAAACTCACCTTGAATGGGCTGAGCTGACACAAGAGCAATCAAAAATGATTTGGAACGAAATTCGTTCTCAAATCAACTCCACTAAGAAGTTATTTTCTAATGGAGAGATCTTCGAAAATACCTGCAAAAGTTTCGTAGAGGTCTGGGAATCCGGAAATTTTGACATGGCAAGCAGCTTGCTTCAGTCAATTGTCAAGTACCTTGATTCTCATAATTCTAACGAAGTTAAGAGAGTTATTTTCCTGCTGCAAAGCACCATGCCCAACCATGCTTTTGGAGGCATCCGTGAAATTGGATACTCTTATGAGGAAGCTACTAAATTCGTAGAATTTAGTTATCAGGCTTATTGTTTGGCAGAATTTCTTTTCACAAACTATGCCTATTTCACTTTTCTTCCTCTTCTTCCTTATTTGGAAGAAAATGTCCAATCTGAAACTCTCGAAGTTGCAGAAGAAACTTCTAAATTTCCTGAATTGGAAAACACTAAAGCTTCCAATTTTGAAGAAGCTTCGATTGAAGTTTCCTCTTTCAATCGCTTTTCACTCAACAAAGGAGCATTGGACTTTTCAACCGATGGAGTCGTTGAGTTCATAAAGAATTATGAACTGTTCAAAGGATTCCTTGTGGCAGTTGGAGGACTGCGTGAAATTCAGGTTGACCCACAATTCGTTTTGGATAATGAAGATGAGTTTGGGAAGCTCATCGACATTATTGACCGAAACTTCCAGAAGAAATAATCCTTTTATAAACGGCAGAGAAAAATTTTCTCTGCCGTTTTTATGCTATTTTACTTCTTGCTTTCTGTATTCATCTTCCTCTACCAAAATATTAATTACCACTAATTGGTATTATATCTCTTATCTCCCCACCAATTAGGTAATACTTCTGATAATTTAATAGTTGTTCTTGTTTCATAATCAGTCAATATTTCTTCCCATATATCCATATAATCATCTCCTTATAACTTACTAATTATTTTTCAGATAATGGAGCACACTGTACTCCGCTACGATATCTCTTTGTCTTTCTCAATTTGCTTTGCATATCTATCTTCTTCTGAAAATATGCAACCGCAGTATTTTTGCATGTATAGTCCTAGTTCTCGTGCTTTGGCTTGTCCTTCTCTAAATCCTACTCTAAAGTCTCTATATAAAAAGTTTAATTCATATTTTTTAGCAATTTCTTCTGCTATTTGCTTTAGTTCTTCATGTTTTTGATATGGACTTACAAATAACGTAGTCGTAATTGTGTCAAATCCGTGCTCTTTTGCATATTTAGCTGTTTGTTCTAGTCTAACTCTATAACAATAGTCTGTACATCTTGTTTTTAAATTTCTAATTACATTTTTGCAAAATTCATCTAATCCATATTCTTCTTCAAATATTGCTTGTACTCCTATGCTTTGTGTGTATTCTTTTAAACAGTCTCTTCTTGCTTTATATTCCATATATGGATGTATGTTTGGGTTATACCAATATACTGTTGGTTCTATCCCTTCACTTCTTAAACTGTCTATACAATATACACTACATGGTGCACAGCAAGTGTGCATTAAAAGTTTCATTTACTATATCCTTTCCAGTTTATATATATATAAATTATCGAAAGTATTTACTCTTTCATATTTTACATCAATATTATAATGTTCTTTTATAAATAATACTATCTTATCTATGTAATTACTGTATTTTCTACCAGACCAAGTTACATCTCCATCTATTAAATATACGTTTTCTTTCAGTAAATCTAAAAATGTACCATCCAAATTATATCTTGCTTTAAAATCATAATAATTTTGAGTATACATATCCCATCCACCCATTACTCTTAAATTTGAAAATGCTGATTTAGGTGGCATTTCATATACTGAATATACATAATATCTATATTGTAGAGCTGGAACTGTGTATAGATATACGTTCTCTTTATGCGAATTTGTATAGTCAATTAATTGTTTATAATTTGAATAATAATTTAAGTTATATCCATAGTTATATTTTGTCCCTGAAATATTAACACCTATTATTGATATTAATATTGTAGTTACTGCTATTATTTTCAAACTATATTTTTTAGTTTCTTCTAAATTCAAGTTATATATTATCAAAGCAGTTCCTAGTATGTATTCTGGGATTACAACTCTTAGCATACTTCTGTTTAATACTATAAACAAAATATGAACTGCCATAGTAGTTAAGGCTATTAATATATTTAAATTTCTATTTTTTGAATTTAATATACTAATTATTATAATACTAAAGAACATTATTGCTATAAATGTGTTTGTATTGACTAAATTATCTTTAAAATTTGTAGCTATTTTGTCTAATTCTAAGTTTAAATTATAATAGTTTCCTTGTTGTTTTTTATAATCTATAATTTTCTGTAAATTTTGTTTGTTATATACATTTTCATCTCCTGTATTAAATGTATAAAATAAATAATGGTCATTTTTGCTCCAGCCGATTTTATCAAATATCTCTTTGTTATTATTATAACTTGTATATGATAAATCATGTAGTTGTGCTCTTAAATCGTTGTATTTCATATATTGTTTATATGGTTCAACAGAGTATATTACCATATTTGAGACATATACAATTATTGTTATTATTATATATATTGCATACTGCTTTATTAAGTTAACAGTTTGCCCCTGTAATTTGTATTTTACTAAATAATACAATAAATATATTCCCATAAATGGCACTATTATTAAGAGTGACTGCATTCTCGTCATTATTCCTATTGCATATAAAACCCCTGCTAAAATAGTCCATTTTTTATTTTTGTTTTCAATATTATCTATTGTTATAAAAAATGCCGTTAAAATTAGTAAAGCTGCAACAGAAGTGTATTGAATTAATAATAAAAGTGCTGTATAAAATATACTTGCAAATATAGTGTATATTAATATTGATAATGGTGTTTTGTGCTTTTGCAAAATTATATATCCAATTGTTGTAAAGCATATAAATTGCATTAATAATAAAAATATGGTATGCCAATTTATTTGTGGCGCTAGTCTAAAAAATAGACCTATTAATATACAAAGTATTGGGTGTATGTATACTCCGTGAAAATTATATGTTCCATCCAATCCTGAATATAAATTGTAGATTATGAAATCATCTACTTGTTCATATTTTATGTTGAAAAATATATTTGCTATAGAAAATATTAGTAAATTTATTACGATTACTAATAATAAAATATCACTTTTCTTCATATGGTACTCCTATGTGCTTATATGCTGAAGGCATTGGTATTCTGCCCCTTGCAGTTCTTGCTATAAAGCCTATTTGTATTAAATATGGTTCATACACATCTTCTACTGTCTCTGGCTCTTCTCCAATTGTTGTTGCAATTGTGTCAATTCCTATTGCTCTTCCATTGTATTTTATAATCATTGTTTCTAATATTTTTCTATCTATATCATCTAAGCCCATTTCGTCTATTTCTAGTTTTCCAAGTGCTGTTTTTGCTATTTTTAATGTTATATTTCCATCACCTAATACTGCAGCATAATCTCTTACTCTTCTTAATAGTCTGTTTGCAATTCTTGGTGTTCCTCTCGAACGTCTAGCAATTTCTATTGCAGCTTCTTCATCTATTTGTAAGTCTAGTATACTTGCTGACCTTTTTACTATTGTTGTTAAATCTTTTGTTTCGTACAATTCTAAATGATGTATAATTCCAAATCTGTCTCTTAACGGTGTTGCTAGTGCTCCTGCTCTAGTAGTTGCACCTATTAGTGTAAACTTTGGTAAGTCGAGTCTAATAGACCTTGCACTTGGACCTTTTCCTATCATAATGTCTAATGTGTAGTCTTCTAATGCTGGGTATAGTATTTCTTCTACACTCTTGTTTAATCTATGAATTTCGTCTATAAATAAAACATCAAATTCTGAAAGGTTTGTTAATAGTGCTGCTAAATCTCCTGGCTTTTCTATTGCTGGGCCAGATGTTATTTTTATATTTGAGTTCATTTCGTTTGATATTATGTTTGCAAGCGTTGTTTTTCCTAAGCCTGGAGGTCCATATAATAAAACGTGATCAAGAGGCTCACCTCTTTTCTTGGCAGCCTCTATGTATATTTTCATATTGTTTTTTACTTTGTCTTGTCCAATGTATTCGTCTAAAGTTTTTGGTCTTAAAGAGTTTTCTACTCTTTCTTCTTGTATATCTTCTAATTCCGGACTTATTAGTCTTTCATCTTCCATCTTGCTCTCCTTTTTAGTTTTTTATTTATACAATATTAAAAATTACTGTGCTTTAAATGTAACAATATTAAAAGAAAGCGCAGTCCGCGTAAGGTGGAGCGAAGCGTAACGGTTGGAGAGTTCCAACCGATAGTGTCCAAAAACAAATTCATTTGTTTTTGTGACATCCAAGGGAAGGAAGCTCGACACCAAGGACAAGCGATTTTAATATTGTTACATTTATACTAAAGAGTCTTGTTTTAATATTGTTAAATTAGATCTTTACTTATCTGTTCTAATATGTGTCTCATCTATTGTTTCAATATCATCCTGTTTTACTCTAAAAATATCTTTATATCCAATTGCTATAATTGCAATTACTAAAAGTGCAAATGAAAATGCTTTCCAAATTCCACTTTCTAATAGTATAATTGCAAACATTCCTAGTGTTGCTGTAAGTCCATATAAAATTAGAACAGCTTGTTTTTGCGTGTATCCTCTTTTCATTAGTCTATGGTGTAAATGTCCTTTATCTGCTTTGAATACAGCTTTTATTGATTTACCTTTTATAATTCTTCTTATTATTGCAAAAATTGTATCAAATATTGGAAGTCCTAATACTATAATTGGTGCTATAAGTACTAATGCTGTATAGGTTTTAGCAACTCCTAGTATTGATATTACTGCAAGTGAAAATCCTAAAAAGTTTGAGCCTACATCTCCTATAAATGTTTTAGCAGGACTAAAGTTAAATGGTAAAAATCCCACTATTGAACCTGCTAACGCTGTTATTAATAGTATTGATATTAATGGTGATGATGGTGTTAGTAAAAAGATTATTAGCAATGAAACACATGAAATTAGTGTTATTCCTGATGACAGTCCATCTAACCCATCTATTAAGTTTATAGCATTTGTTATTCCTACAATCCATCCAACTGTAATAATATATGAAAACCACTCATAGAAAAATATTTTGTTGTCTATAAAAGGTAAGTTAATATTTTCTATTCTTATTCCACATACAGCTACAATTATAGCTGCTCCAACTTGTGCAATTAGCTTAACCCAGCTTGGTATTCCTTTTGAATCGTCTATAAAGCAGGTTACTCCTAATACTATAATTCCTATTAAAAAGCCTACCAGTTTTAGCCAATAATTATTATCTGCATCAAATATATTTATTGAGCCTTCTAAACTCATTACAATTAACAAGTATATTGTAGATACTATAAATCCACAAATAACTGCTATCCCTCCGTAGTCTTGGCATTGGCTTTTTATTTACTCTTCTATCATTTGGTACATCTATTGCTCCAACTTTTTTCGCTAGTCTCATAGTGTATGGTGTTAACACAAATGCAGTAATAAACGCTAGCAAAAATGCAATTGCTATATCTCCCCACATAGCTTGTCCTCCTTTTGCTTAGTGTATTACTTCTATTGGATATTCCATAAATAATCCACTTTCTATAACACCAGTAATAGATTTTATATCTTCTTCTAGTGCATCATATATCTCTACAAATTTTGTATCTAATATAACATTATTATTTTCTGTAAACACTGGGCCGTCTTTTTTTTCGGCTTTTCTTAATACAGCCTCTGTTGCTCCTAAGTCTAGTAATGCTTCTCTTACACTGCTAACTGCTTCTGGATAAACTTCAATTGGAATTGGCATTACTTTATTTAATTCATCCACTAATTTTGAATCATCAACTAAAATATATGTAATTCCTGCATTTACCATATTTAGTTTTTCTTTGAATAAAGCTGCTCCTCTACCTTTTATAATCCAATTGTTGTTTTTGTCAACCTCATCTGCTCCATCAAAAGCCCAGTCTGGTCGTTTTTCT
>ERZ773188.1965-NODE-1965-length-21177-cov-5.322271_pt1 | contig 21177 bp, 20 predicted proteins | sample MGYA00581011_ERZ773188 | MGnify/ENA primary metagenome ERZ773188 (study PRJEB29015, sample SAMEA2737798) | human gut metagenome | biome: human gut; feature: human-associated habitat; material: faeces | place: China | collected 2012 ...
CATATTTAAAACCTCCTTATGACTTTTTTATTTTATCATAAGAAGGCTTATTTTTTAACTTTACACAATTTTTTCTATATACTCAAATAACCAAAATTGTTAGACGTTTTCATCTAACAATTTTGGTTCATTTTATTTTGAATGTCACTGACATATTACATTTCAATAGACTTTCTATATTTTATAATATCAATATATTGAAACTCTGAAGCCTATATTACCATAATAATCATACCATGCAGCATTATCATGATATGCAGCATTTGAACCTGAATTATAACTATTTCCTCTAACAACACAAGGCCAGTGTGTACTGCTATATACTCCAATAGTCCATTCAGCTAAATTACCTGCAAAGTCATAAATATTCATAACTTTATTTCTATCTGCTGCACCTGTTGTTAATAATGCAGCATGCTCTTGTTTTACCTTACTCTTTACTAAATAATATTCATCATCCTCATTATAGTAATCCACGTTATAAGCCTGCCAACCTCTATTATAATTAGCATAATATTTACCTCTATTTAATGTAAATGATACTGATGAGGTGTTTCCTATAGAGTCACTATTTTGTGTTAATACTGTATCACTTATATTACCTTTATTATGAAGATGTGCCAAAACTAAGTTCCACTGAATCTCATACATTAAAGTACAAGTTCGATTACCTGCATTAACTTTTTTAGTCAAGTCCATTGCTTCTGGAAGTGTTAATAAACGATATGGATACATATTTATTTTTGAAACTGGACCAGCGCTTGTGCCTTCTGTTGTTGACTCTTCTGCATTAGCAGTTCCCTCTTCAAATCTTCCTATATAAAATCCTCCATTTTCATATACACTTTTTAACATTACATGTTTTGCATCATCATCTGCATCTGAATACCCTCCGCTTTTGTATGCTTTTGTATAATTTTCTAAATCCGCTGTTATTTTTGTGTATGCTGCACTATCAAAATTAGTTATATTAGTTCCTGCTGTTGGATATACCGTAGATGTTTTTGGTACTTCTATCCATACATACTGACTTCCATCTTTATCTTCTATTACTAATCCATTACTTAAGTCTGTGCCATCCACCTTTTTAAAGTCATTGCCTGGCAAATATGGGTTAGAGCCAGTTGATGAACTCATATATTGATTTACAGTAACACTAACTGTCTTTTTACTTGTTATTCCATTACTTGTACCTGTTACTGTAAACGTGTAAGTTCCATTCTTAGTAACTTTATATGGCAAACTAGGTGATACACTTGTGCTTCCTGATGCTATTGAATGGCTAAATGTTATATATAAATCTTTGCCTGTCAAAGCTCCATTAGCTGCTATTGCTGTTCCACTTCCATTACTGTTTTCTACTACTTTTGTAGTTCCTATTACTATCTGCCCTCCAACTTTTACAGTCTGCGTTGTACTTTGTGTCTTATATCCTGCTTTACTTGCTCTTACTGTTACTGTAAATGATGAAGTATTCGTAATTTTTGGCATTGTCGTACTATATGTTTTTCCATCGGTTGAATATTCTATTTTTGCATCACTTGGTGTTACTGTTACTTTTGTTACTGCATTATGAGCCTTTCCATCATATGTTCCTGTATATGGTGTTGCACTTAGTGATATCGTTCCATTATTTACGGTTGCTGTATATGTTGCAGATTTTTCATTATAATTCGTTGTTGCTGCACTCGTTACTGTTATTGTTGCCTTTCCAGCTGTCGTTCCCGGTTTTACAGTTACTGTATTTCCACTTATACTTGCTGTTGCAATATTTGTGTTCGATGAAGCTACACTTAGATTTCCTTTGTTTCCACTTACGGTAAATGTTGCATTCGTAGGATATGTTAATGTTCCACTTGTTGCAGATAATGTTAATGTTCCAGCAGCCTTATTTACTCTTACTGTTTCTGTTTTTATTTGTGTTTTATATCCTGCCTTGCTTGCCTTCACTGTTACTGTAAATGATGAAGTATTTGTAATTGTTGGCATTGTTGTACTGTACGTGCCTCCATTTATTGAATATTCTAATTTGGCGTCACTTGGTGTTACATTTACACTTGTATATGCATTGTGTGCTTTTCCATCATATGTTCCTGTATATGGTGTTGCACTTAAACTTATTGTTCCATTTTGAACTGTTGCTTCATATGTTGCAGACTTTTCGTTGTAATTGCTTGCTTCTGCACTTGTTACCGTTATTGTTGCCTTTCCTGCAGTTGTTCCTGGTTTTACGGTTACGGTACTTCCATTTATACTTGCTGTTGCTATATTTGTATTTGATGAAGCTACACTCAACGTTCCTGTATTTCCACTTACTGTAAACATTCCGCTTGTTGGATATGTTAATGTTCCACTCGTTGCTGATAGCGTTAATTTTCCTTCTGCCTTGTTTACCTTTACTGTTTCTGTTGTTATTTGTGTCTTATATCCGGCTTTACTTGCTCTTACTGTTACTGTAAATGACGATGTTTCTGTTATTGTTGGAACTGTCTCACTGTAATTTTCCCCATCAATTGAATATTCTATTTTTGCATCTGTTGGATTTACATTTATTTTTGTTATTGCATCATGTACTTTTCCATCATATATTCCTGTATATGGCGTCACACTTAATTTTATCGTTCCATTTTGAACTGTTGCTACATGCACTACCTTATTTTCAGCATAATCTCCATTTGCTGAACTCTTTACAATTATGTTTGCTTTTCCTGCTGTTGTTCCTGGCACTACTGTTACTGTATTTCCTTCAATAGTGGCTGTTGCAATATTGGTTGCATCTGAGCTTACTGTTAGCTCTCCTCCTGAGACATTATTCGTTACCGTAAATGTTCCACTGTTTGGATACACATATGTCCCACTTTTAGCTGAAATAGATAAATCACTCGAAGCCGCAACTCCCTGATATGTTACCTCTACATCGCCTTCTTCGGTATCTTTTAATGCAAATTTATATTTATCGTCTACTATTATTTCTGCATTTTTATCATCTATTATCTCTTTAGAGCTAATTTCATATTTCTTATCCCCATTACTAATCTGGTCTAAGTAATTATTTAAGTTCACTGTCTTACTATTTACTAGCAAATCGCCCTTTTCTAGTTCTAGTGCTTCTTTTATAGACGCTACTGTTTGTATTTTTCCTGTAGTTTGGGCTCTTTCTACTATACCATTTTTTCCAATTATTGAATTAATACTTACTCCTGCTAATATCAATATTGTTATAATTGTTATTACAAGTGCTATTAATGTAATTCCTCTTTTTCTCTCCAATACGTTCATCTTTTCATCTCTCCTATGTAAATTTTTATTTATTATTTTTCTTTAGTATCTCTCCTTTTCTTATTTATATAAATTATTTTGTAGAATTTTCAAACGATATTTGTCAATTGTAATTTTACCAAAACAGCAAATTATTGTAAATAGTTTTTCAATTTTTTTTTTGACTTTTATCAAATATAAAGTCATTCTCAAAAATGACATAAAATATTATATTATAAATAAAAAAGTAAGATTATGGTTAATACTTGTTAACCTTACTTATACCCTAAGAGAGGAGCTCATCAAAATATGAATACAGACAATATTAGTAAACACATAGGTCAAGTTTGCCAGCAGTATAGAATTAAGAATAATTTAACTCAAAATCAGGTTGCAGAATTAACAGGATTAGAGCCAAGGCATATAAGTCAAATAGAAAGAGGTCTATCAAAAGGAAGTATTGATACTCTGTTAAAATTATGTAATGCGTATTCAATTACTCCAGATATTATTTTATATGATTTGCTTGATAATGATGTAAAAAAATCTGTTTCAATTTATGACGAAAGTTTTAAGAAATTAAGTAAAAGAGATAAAGATAGTATATTACATTTTATTGATTATTTTTTAACAAAATAAATTAAAAACTTATAAACATAGCAAATGGCTAAATTTATAAGTTCTTTTTTATATCCTTTTTAAGTCTTCTCCATATTTTACACCTAACGAATAGCTAAATGCAAAATAATATTCTTCAGTTTTATAAAATAACTGTACTATTTCATCAAACTGTTCTTTTTGTTGTTTTGATAAAGTTTGTTCGAGTTCTTCCATTGCATCAGTCAACCTAAGATATTCTGCTTTGAAATTTTGATTTTCTTTTAAAATTGGTAATTTTTGCTCTACATAATCACTAATAAATTTATAGTTATCATTATTAAATATTTCCATGTTATTTTCCCTCCTATGGCATAAATTTATTTTTTATTAACTTATTATTTATTGGCCATTTATATATATTAAGAGTATTTCCTTATATTACGTTTTTAGACATCTTAATATATTTTTAATAATAATAACTTTACTATACCACATAAGTTTAAATTAACGTACTGTTATTTTATCTTTTATGTTATCGAATTTACTTTCTCCTATCCCAGATACATTTTTCAAGTCTTCTATTACTTTAAATTTTCCATTTTGCTTTCTATAATCTATTATTTTTTGAGCTGTTAACTCACCTATTCCTGGAAGTGATGTTAGTTCTTCTAATGTTGCTGTGTTTAAATTTACAGTACTGCTTTTTCCAGTTGTGTCTTTATAATCTTCTATTTCATCTGCTTTATTAGGCACATAAATTTTGTCTCCATCATTTAATAATTGTGCTAAGTTTAATTTATTTAAGTCTGCTTCTTCTGTTTCACCACCAGCAGCCTCTATGGCATCTACTATTCTCTGCCCGCTTTTTAGTATAACAATTCCCGGATATTTTACTTCTCCTATTATATGTATTGTTATCTCTTCGTTTTCTTCGTCTTCTGTTTCCTCTTCATTTTCCGTTGTAACAGCCAATGTATCATCATATGTATAATCGTTTTTCGATTCTTTATAAAAGTATAACCCAATTACAACAATAGCAATAACTATGGCTATACCTATAATTATTTTTGTTTTTAAGTTTAAGCTTTCCATGTTGCTTCCTTTCTTTAGAAAAATTCTTTTTAACCATTACTTTAAAATTTAATTTTACCTATATACCCATTGAAAAATCATGTATTTTAATGTATTATATACATACATTTTACAAAGGAGATATCATGCAATTTTTTCATAAGTTTAAGAAGATTACTTTTTTATTTTTTATTTTATTAACATTAAATACTAATTTAATATATGCTGAAAGTATAAATGGTTCTGCTACTGGTGCTAATGCAAGTGTTTCTAGCACTAGTACTAATATAAATTCAGCCACAGACGCAGATTCTTCAGATACTTCTAGTAATAACAGCTCTACTGACGCTTCAATTCCTAGTACATATTCGCCTGCATGTATTTTGATGGATCAAAACTCTGGTAAGATTTTATATAGCAAGAATGCAAATACAAAAATGTATCCTGCAAGTACAACTAAGATTATGACTGCAATTTTAACTCTTGAAAATTGTAAACTAGATGATGTGGCAACGGCTAGCCACAACGCAGTATATTCTATTCCATACAGCTATTCTGTTGCTACTATTCAAGAAGGTGAAGAACTTACTATTGAACAACTTTTAAATGTTTTACTTATTCCTTCTGCAAATGATGCTGCAGTTGTTTTAGCTGAACACATTGCAGGTTCTGTTGAGGCTTTTGCAGAGATGATGAATAATAAAGCCGTAGAAATTGGTTGTAAGAATACGCATTTTGTTAATCCTAATGGAATTCATAATGAAAACCACTATTCAACAGCTTACGACTTAGCCTTAATGGGCCAATATGCAATGAAGTTCGATGTTTTTAGAAGCATTGTTTCTAAGACTTCATACGCATTACCTGCTACTGCAAAATATGATAAGGAAGATAGATTATTTAATACAACAAATGATTTAATTAAGAAGAATTACAGCTCTTCTCGAAGAAATTACTATTACGAATATGCTACAGGAGCAAAGACTGGTTACACAGATGCAGCAAAGAGTTGTATAGTTGCCACAGCCACAAAAAATAATGTTTCTTTAATTGCAGTTGTTTTACACGACAGTACAACTGATGAAGGTTTGAGCCAAAGAGCTTTAGACTGTAAGGCATTGTTTGAATATGGTTTTAACAATTATTCTGAAAAAACTATTGTAAATAAGACTGATGTTGCTAAACAGATTACTGTTGAAAATGCTACTAAAGAAACTGAAAATTTGGATTTATTATATGAAGATAGTTTGGAAGGTTTGATACCAAATAATGTTGATATTTCAACATATACGCCAAACATAAAACTTTCTGATAATATATCTGCTCCTATTTTTGAGGGCACAAAACTTGGAACAGCCACATTTGATATAGATGGTTTTAGTTATACATGTGACTTAGTTGCATCTCATACTGTATATAAATCTAACTATACTAAAACATTGATGGAACTAGCATTATTAATTATTTTCTTATTTATATTTGCGAAATTCTTACATTTTATAAATAATAGAAAAAATAATAACAGGACCAATAATTATAAAAAATCTAAAAACTCTAAAAATATTAGAAGCAAAAATTCAAGAAATTCTAAAAATAGAAAATATGCTAGTAACACTAAAAGCTCAAAAGCCGTAGTCAAAGCTAGAAATTCAAAACCTGCAAAAAGAACTTCTACTAAAACTATTTTTAAACATCTTGGCATCTTTAATCATAAAGACTCTGAAAAGAGTTATATTGATGACTTTTATCCAAAATATTAAAGCACAGAAAAGTAGGGCTATGTACCCTATTTTTTCTATGCTTTTATAAAACTTATTCTATATTATTTGGTCGTATTGGTTGTAGCTTCATCTTCACTACTTGTTGTTGATGGAAATAATTCATCAACTAAAGCCTTTGTCTTTTTCTCATTTGCAATGTATAACGAAACTCCGTTACACATTTCTACATCTCCTGGAACCATTCCAGTTTTTATATTGTCTGCATCAAACTTAACTGCATATGGCACATATGCTTTAATTTCATTAAAGTCTAAATTTGTTTTTACGTTTTCTGCCATTATGTCTATTACTTGTTTTAGTTTAAATATATTCTGTGGTTTTAATGTTTGTTTTAATGTTGCAATTATAAATTCCCTTTGAGTTCTCATTCTTCCCAAATCTTGTTGTCCGTAAGAACTTGGGTATGTAGAGCCATCATTGTTATGTCTAAAACGCAATAATTGTTCTGCTTTTGCTCCATCAATTAACTGTTCTCCAGCCTTTAAATCTATATATAAATTCTGGTCTGTATCTTCAGTGTAATACATGTCTATTGGTACATTAAATGTAATCCCTCCGATGGCATCAACTAGCTTTATTAATGCTTTTGTATCTATAATTACATAATTTTCTAGATTTAAACCTGTTAGTGCATTTATTCTATCTATTGCCTCTGGTATGTTTGTACCACTTCTAAATACAGTATTTATCTTGTAACTTGCAAGATAATTTTGCGTTGCTGTATTTCTATTTCTCCTTCCAACATATGTATCTCTTGGAATTGACATTAGTGAGGCTTTCTGCGTCTTTGGATTGTATGAAGCTACCATTATTGTATCTGCTAACTTATAATCGTCTACACCGCTCTCCCCCATTATTAGAACTTGTATAGGCTCTAGGTTTTGCAATTTTTCAGTATCTTCTCCAAGTATAGTTGCCAATGCTCCAGTTAAGCCACCGCCATTTTGATATATTTTATATCCGAAAAGTGTTCCAGCTAATATTATTGCTAATAATAAAATTGTTACTACAACCCTTTTTACTTTTCTAACAGTTTTTACTTTCTTCTTAGCCTTTGGCTCTTGTTTTTTTATTCTCATATTTGGTTGTTTTTGCTTAACCTGTTTTTCGTTATTTTTCTTTTTGTTTTCTTCTGGCATAGCATGTCTGCCATGAGACCTTTCATCAGTCTTTTTATTTCTACTCAATAGTATCACTCCCACATAACTTTATGATTAACAGTATAACAAATATACGGAAAAATAGCAATAGAAAAATACCACTTAGAGCATAAATCTAACCACTTATTTTTTAATTATTGAATTTATCTATCTTGCTTGCTATAATACAAACAAGAATATATTAATAGGAGCATAGGAAATGGATATCGAAATTAAATTGGATTCAAATTATAATATACCCAAAGTAATTATTTATACAAATAAAGTTACAGACGAAGTAAATAATATTTTAAATAATATATCAATGATAAATTCTAAAAAGCTTACTGCTTTTAAAGACGAAAAAATGTATATATTAAATTCTGATGATATAGAATCTGTATATTCAGAGGGTGGAAAAGTGTACATAAAATGCAATGGTGTAATATATAGTATAAAATATAGACTTTACGAATTGGAAGATATTTTAGATTCAAATAAATTTATACGCATCTCAAACTCTGAAATTGTTAATTTTGATAGAGTAAAAAATATCGATTTCAAATTTATTGGAACTATATTACTAAACTTTAAAAATGGAGACGTTTCTTATGTTTCCAGAAGATATATACCAAAGATAAAGAAATTTTTAGGAATATAAAAAGGAGTGATTAATATGAATACAAAAAATTTTATTAAGAAAATTTTAACAAAATCAATTATAGGCTTTCCGATTGGAGTAACTATTCTTATGTTATTGTATGTTATTGTAAATCCATTTTTCGGTGAAGTAGCATTTAGTTATGAATTAAATCGATTACATAATATACAGACATTCATTTTACAGCTTTTATTATCTGGATTATCTGGTTTTATGTTACTCATTGCATTTTATAGCATATTATTTTTGCAAGATGCAGAACTAGAAAATAGATTTGCAACAGAGCATCCATATAGAGCCATATTTTATGCCATTGTAAGTGTATTAATAACTTTTATAATTATTATGGTAATTTCAAGAGCAAACATATTTAGTACAACAATTAGTATCTTAATTGAAATTGTTTATCCTGTACTTTATGCCGTATTAGGATTTGTGTTACTTATAAAAGATTCAATAATGAAATATACAATAAATAAAATAAACAAGAAATTACAATAATCTTTAGAAAAAGTAGATGTTAGTTTTAAAATTAACATCTACTTTTTTGTATTTTATTTAAATAGTAAGTTTAATATTATGTTATTATTGTACAGCATTTCTCCTAAGCTTGATTTTGCTATTGCTGTAACTACTGCATTGTTTGCCCAAATTACGCTTGTTAGTGATATTACAGCAAGAACTGCATATACAATAACTATTCCCTCTATTGCTCCATATGCTAATCCACCTAGTTTATCTACTTGCTTTATTACTGGAAGGTCTGTTAGTATTTTTGCAAATAAGCTTATTATTACTAAAATTACTCTTACTGCTAAAAATATTACAATGCCTGAGCCTATATTTACTATTGTTATTGTTGTGTGGTCTATTACATTGGCTTTTACTTCGTCTGTTGCATTTTCTATTTCTTTGTTTATGTTATCCATTATTGTTGATGGAACGTTTTCTTCTGTATTTTCTGTTTTATCTTCAACACCTAATGTTGCACTTAATGTTGTTCTTATGTTATCGTCTATTACTGTATTCTCTATAACTGCATTTGCAACTGGTTTATATAAAACAAATGCTACAACTATTGCTATTATAAATGAAAGTAACTTTATTAAACTTCCTGTTAGTCCTTTTTTATATCCTAAAAATATGAATAGTAAAACTACGGCTATTATTATTAAATCTACTATTATCCCCATACTTTCTCCTCCTTTTATAACTTAATAAGTTCAATCTTATTTCTATAAATTATTCCTGCCACTTCATTTGAAATGACTATTTTTCTAACCTCTTGATTTGATGTGTATTTTTTTATTAGCCATCCATTTGTATCTACAAAGTGTATTTCAGAACCTAGATTTAAAGCAATTTTGCTACCACTGCAATACATTTCTTTAATTACACCCTCAAATTTATATGTATTTTCTTTTTGAGTTGTAGAATTTATTATTTTTATTGCTGTGTTTGTTGCAAATAGACTAGCGTTTTCTTCCACATTTTTTACAATATTGTTATCTAGCTCAATGCTGTAATATGTTATTTTTTCTTGGTCTGTATTTATGTCTGTAAGTTTTGTATCTACATTATCTTTTATAACATGAATTTCGTTATCATATTCACACACCAGCTTGTTTTTATTTTGATATTTTATGTTTAATACTAGGCTATTTAATGGTGCATTATATGTGTACACTATTGCCTCTGTTGGGTTTTCTTTTGCTTTAGCAATTGATAATATTTTTATGTTAGATTGTATAAGTGTTCCACTCGTATTTACTTCTGCAATTCCAACATATTTGTTGTCTTCTGAAATACTTGCATCAACCGCAATAGTACTTGACATATAATATTTAAACATTTCATTCCCAGAATCATCTAGTAATAACACAACAGATTTGTAAGCTGTCCCCTTTAATATTATAGCGGAATAACCACTAGAGTTTACACTTATTCGAGAAATATTGCCCTCTAAAGTTTTCTCCCATCTTATGTTGTTATCTTTTAATAGATATATCTTTGAAGAGTCTTGCTCTGCTATTATTAAATATTTCCCGTTACTAGTCGTAATTGGATTTGTAATTTGTATATTATTTTCTGCCTCAATTTTGCCAGATGAATTGTAAGTTGTTAATGTATTGTCTTTTAAGATTGCAATGTATTTTGAATATGCAAATATGTTGCTATTATCATAGTTTTCTAATGTTATGCTTTTTAAATTGTCTTGTTCTATAGATTTATTTAAAATATTTGCGTCCATAAATGCCCTAAAATTTTCGTTTGCAGCATACACTAGATATATTACTAATATCAAACAAATAATTACAAGTAGAATTCCTACTCCTATTATTTTTTTCTTATTTATTGTTTTAACTTCATCTTGGTTAAAATATAACAAATTTATATCTTTTTTACTATCTCCAGAATCTTTCGTTTTAGGTTTCATTCTTTGAATTCCTTCCTTCATTTTTCCTATATAATTTATATCAGTTTTTAGCATTTTTTGCAATACTATTGACCTTTTTTAGTATTGTTATTATTTGAATTATTCCTATAACTCCAAACAATGGATACAGTATTTCTACTAATTTTCCAAAACCTATGTATGCTATTGGAATTTCTGCCAAACACATGGCAAAAGTTATTGTTTTGTATTTTCTTCTGTCTTTTATGTTTTCAGCTACTCCATAACCAGATGAAATTGCAGATGTTAAAATTGCAGTTATTATCGCAATCGAATATATCATTTTTTCTATTGGATGGCACTCGTCTAATATTGTAAGTACTGGTATTTCTACCTTTGAAATATTTACAGCTGATAGAGTTAACATTTGATATATTGCTATAATTAATACGAAAAATATTACTGCCGACACCAATGTTATTATTTTATTTTCTCTTTTATTTTTTATATTTGTTGCAAGCAATACTATTATTGGGATTAGTGTTATACTGTTATAACTAGTATATAAAATGGCGCCAAGTATTGATTTTCCGAGATTTTGCGTATTAGTATTTAAATTATTTATTAAATTTATTATTGGATAATTTTTTACACTTATTGCTATAATTATTACAACCATTATTGGTACAACTATTAAATTTAATTTTATAATTCCATCCATATTTTTCATTAACAAAAAATATGTAATAATTGCATTTATGCTTGCAGTAATAATTATTGGAATTTTAAACTCTTGTTTAAAAAATGTGCAAAACCCTGCACACATTATCCAAAATGAGACTAATAAAAATGCATTTATAACATTTTCTAATATTATTTTCAACTTACTACTATTACTTATTTTTGCTAAAAATTCATTATTACTTTTTATTTGTAATCTTTTTGTTATTGCTATAGTGCTGTATATTATTACTCCTGTAAGTGTTGCCGAAACTATTGCTCCAATAATTCCAAATTTTCCATATTGTCCGAAAAATATGTATATTTCTTTACCTGACGCAAATCCAGCACCGATTATGGTACCTATTATAACAGAAACAGCTTTTACAATATTCATAAATTTAATCCTTTATTAATTATTCAAAGTAATATGAGATTTAAGGCAAAACTAATTATTGAAAAATTTACATTATTCTATCCACAAGTTACACACATTACTTCTCTTTAAATTTATGAAAGGATTTTTGTTTTATTACTTGTCTAAAAAAAATGACGGATAAGTTTTTACCTACCCGCCTAATATATTTTATTTTCTTCTTCTTATTTGCCATACAACAATTCCTAAAATGATTATTGCAACCGGAACTGCAATTATTATTGTTCTAATAATTTTATCTTGTTGTACTGTTGCTGTATATGTTGCAACTCCTGTATCTTTTCTAATTGTAATATTATCTTCTCTATCTGTTAAATAAGATACTGAATTTATTACTAAATCTCTGTTGTTATAGAAGTTTATTGCAACTACTTGGCTACTGTTTCCAGAGCTACTATTTAATGTAACATACCAGTCACTTGCAAACATACTGTTTGCAACTAATATTAATTTTGATGTTTTTTCATCATTTATTTTCTTTGTAATAGCTGATGCAATTGGCTCTCCGCCACTCAATAATTTGTCATTTTGTGTTACTGATGACGATGTTATTGATGAGTCTGTTCTTAAGAATGCTGTGCTAGATGCTGTTACTAAATTTTCTACTGTAACGCCTAGGTTTTCTAGCTCTTCACTATCTTTAAAGTTTATAATTCCACCACCTAATATTGCAACATTTCCGCTTGATGCAATGTCTTTTGTAATTTTAGATGCACTGCTTACAGTTGGTAATACTAAGTTTGTGTAACCTACTATTTTGCTTGTGTTTTGTTCAAACATTGTACCATTAGAAATTGATGCACCATATACATCTAAAATTGCTTGGAAATTTGTTAAGTCTTTATTATCTTTATTTGGATCTTCCAAAATCATTAAGTTTCCACCATTGTTAATGTATTCTAATATTAAGTCTTTTTCAAATTCTGTGAAATCTTCTTTTAAAGATGTAATTACTAAAACATTACAATCATCTGGTACTTTTGCATTTACTAATAAATCTAAGTCTTCAACATCATTTGCTTCATTTTTTAACAATTCTCTTGCTACTTGATAATAATTTGAATCTTGTGCATGTGTTGTAGAAAAATATATCTTTGGATTTGTTTCTAAGTTTACATCCAAAATTGCATTTGTCATTTTTTGCTCTGTTACATCATATTGTTGATATGTTGTATTATCATATGCATAAAAATCATTTGCTGAAACTATTTTGTCTCTGTTATTTGCTTCTACAATTACAACCGCACTTGTTATAGAAGTTCCTAAGCTATATTTTTCTTGCAAATCTGGTCTTTGTGAAGCATCTGTTAATTCTTCGTAAGTTATATTTGAATTCTTTTGGCAATATAATTTAGCATAGTTTATTGCTTCTGGGTAATTTGACATTTGATATAATGTAATTTTTGTTGGTGATTTTACACTGCTAATTTTATCAATTGATTCTTGTGATAAAGAAAACAATTTATTTCCTGTTAAATCTATATCTGCAATGTCTTGCTTTTCTACAATAATATTTATAGCAACAACTACAGCAATTATTATGATTATTAATAATAATGTAAGCGTTGTATTAGCTAGCCAACTTGCTTTTTTTCTTGGCTTTTTTTGTTTTGTATCTTTTTTGTTTTCATCTTTTATTTTTTCTTTCACAACAAATTCCTCCTTACTTTACTAATTTTCTTCTTTTGATAACAACCATTGTTAATGCAACAAACATGGCTGTTATTGAAATTAAACTAATTGTTTCTGTTATTGGGAACACTCCTGTTGCAAAAGGATAGAATTTTTCTATTAATGATATTGCTGTTAATTTAGTTGAAATACTTGGTGCAAGCCATGCAAGTACAAATATTGCTATTGTTGAAACAGCTGCTATTATTTGGTTTTCTGTCAAACTAGAAATAAACATTCCTAAGCTTATGTATGCCATTGATGTTATTAAAAATCCAAACATTGTAACAAGTACTGTTGGAATATCTGGTGTTTTAAAATAGCATATAATTCCAAAATAAATTAATGTAAATAATTCTGTAATTGCAATTACAACAAGAGCTGCTAAAAATTTACCAAGCACAATTGCTACTGCACTTCTTGGTGCTGTCATTAATATTTGCTCTGTTCCATTTTTTCTTTCTTCTGCGAATGTCCTCATTGTAAGAAGTGGTATTAAGAATATTACAATATACATTACTGAATAGAAAAATACATATTGATATGTTACAGCACCTTGGCTTATTGTTGTTATGTAAAATATGAAGCTGAATATTGCTAAAAATAATCCTATAAATACATATCCAATTGGTGAATAGAAATAGCTTTTAAGCTCTTTTTTCATTACTGCCCACATTATTTTTCTCCTCCTTTTTTAGTTTCTTTTGTCTTTTCTTTTTTATTCTCTGCTTTTGGTTGTTTTTTTATTTTAGATTGCCCTTTTTCTTGTTTATTATCTACTTTTTCTGCTTTTGCTTTACCCTTTTCTTCTTTTTTGGCTTCTTTCTTAGCTTTTTTATTTTCTGCCTTTTCTTCTTTTTGAGCCTTTTTGCTCTCTTCTTTTAGCTCTTTTTCATGCTCTTTTGCTTTTTCGGCAGCTTCTGCTTCAGCCTTTCTTTTCTTTGTATTTTCATCTATTATTGTAATAAATGCATCTTCCAAAGATTTTTCAGCAGATTTTAATTCGAATATTGTTATATCCTTCTTTGGTAGAACATCAAACAATTTCTTGCGTAAGTCAAACTCTGTGCTAGATTTAAGCATATATTGTTTTGTTCCATCATCATTATCTTTAACGCATTTACACTCTGTAATTTCTGGTATATCATTTTGAAGAGCCTTCATGTTATTTCTTTTATCTTCAACAGTAAGCATAATAACATTTTGTTTTTCTGTCTCTTTTTCAAGATTTGCTGGTGTATCAACTGCTACTATTTTTCCTTTATTAATTATAATTACTTTTTCGCAAATTTGACTTACCTCTGATAGAATATGTGAGCTTAATATTACAGTATGTTTCTTGCCTAATCTTTTTATTAATTGTCTTATTTCTGTAATTTGCTTTGGATCTAGTCCTACTGTTGGTTCATCTAAAATTACTATTTTAGGGTCTCCAACTAGTGCTCCCGCAAGACTTACTCTTTGTTTGTACCCTCTAGATAAATTCTTAATAAGTCTATTTGCTACATCCTCTATTCCTGTTTCTCTTAGAACATTTGTAACACGTTCCTTTTTTTCTTTGTGTGGAACTCTTTTTAATTCTGCCATATATGTAACAAATTCTTTTACAGTTAAATCTGTATACAATGGTACTCCCTCTGGCATATAACCAATTTGTTGTTTTGCTTTTATAGGTTGCTTAGATGCATCAAAACCATTTACAATAATAGTTCCATCTGTTGGCTCTATAAAACCAGTAATCATGTTCATAGTTGTACTTTTGCCAGCACCGTTAGGTCCTAGAAAACCAACTACTTCTCCATCGTTAACAGTAAAACTTATATTATCTACTGCAACAAAGTTTCCATACTTTTTTGTGACATTCTTAACTTCTATCACGTCGTTTTCCTCCAATCTATTATTTCCCTAAGTTTTTACCACTTTATATTATCACTAGAAACTTATTCATGCAACTATTTTTGTGCAATTCACATAGAATTCACATTTTCTTTGGTTTTTGTTATAAAAATAACTATATGTATTGTATTTACATAAAAAATTTGGTATTATATTATATGTTAAATTACGAATTTAAAAATAATACTTTTATAAATATACGTTTTAGCAGAACGGGAAAGGATTGATTATGAATAGTAAACAACGCGCATATTTAAGAGGCCTTGCAAACACTATGCCAGCAATTTTTCAGGTTGGCAAAAATGGAATTTCTGAAAATTTTATTAAACAAATAGACGATGCTTTAGAGGCTAGAGAATTAATAAAATTAAATGTCTTGGCAACTTCACCTGAAGATATTTCTGAAGTTGCAGAAGAAATTGCAAATTCAACAAACTCTGAATTAATACAAACAATGGGAAATAAAATTACACTATTTAGAGCAAGAAAGAAAAATTCAAAAATTAATTTACCTAAATAAAAGTTAAATTTATTATTTTTATAAAAAAAGTTATAAATAAAGAATATCATCTTTATTTATAACTTTTTATTCATTAATTATTTTTTATTTAATATCTTTTATCATTATTGTATTTCCATATTCATCATTAACTCTTAATTTTGGAAATATTTTTTCCATTCTTTCATTTGTAAATACTGTATTTTGGAATATTTCTATGTTAGTATTGTTACTAATATAATTTTGACCACCAAGTGTTTCTTTAGCTCTTGTTGCATATGTTTTTGCAGACCATATTGTAAACATAATTAATACTACTATTAACATTGTTAAAATTATGTCTACTATTGTGCTAACTTTTCCTTTCATTAAATTAATAATTTTATCTACGAAATCTTTTAAAACTTCTATTAATATTACAGTAATAATTCCCCATAATATGGCATATTCTAAGCACACTCTTCCATTTATATTAAACTTAGACCAAGTATAGTGCCATAATCTAGCTCCAACAATAGTCTCTAATATAAAACTTAATGCATATTGTATAGCACTCATCAAAATACATCCAATTATAAATAGTTTTATTTTTTTACCTTTATATTGTTGCAAACATAGAATTGTAAGTATAGCTCCTATTCCATAAAATATACAAAATGGACCTGTTGTAACTAAAAAAGGTGTGTCTGTTGTTTTGGCTTTAATAAAATTAATAACACATTCAAGTATTAATCCTAAAATACTAAAAATTATTAAATACCATAAATATTTATGAAATTTTCTTTCCTTGAGTTGTTGCTCAATTTTTTCTACTTTAGGTTTTACATTTGCTTTCTTTTTTGATATTTCTTCTGCATTTTTTATTTTGGATTTAGTATTTATTTTTTTTGCTGAGTCTATTCTTACATCTTTTGCCTTTGGTTTTTTCGTTGAAACCTCTTCTTTCTGCATTTTCTTTTTCATTTTAAATTTCTTTTCCTCCTAGCAATTTGATTACTTACCTTTTAATTCTAAAATTATACTATAATATTTTACACTAATTATGATAAATTTTCCACATTTTTTTGTTACTTGATAATGTTTTTTATATAATATTGTGTAAAATAGCTTTCTATAGTATAATTTTGGCTATAGAGAAGGGGAAATTATAATGCTAAAAGATAAATATAATATGACTACAGAAGAAAATGTTTTATATGCAAAAAGAAATATGGTGGATTCAATTTGGAAAAGCGCTAATCTAGAAGGCATTTCTGTAACATTTTCAGAAGCACAAGCAATATACGATGGTGCAAATGTTGGTCATTTAAGAATAGACGAAATTCAAGCAATAAATAACTTAAAGCATGCATGGCAATTTGTAATTTATAGCATAAATACTTCTATAGATTTGAAATTTATACAGAGTATACATGCATTTGTTGGTTCAAACATTGTAGAACAACCTGGAGAACTTAGAAAATACGATGTATCTATGGGTGGTACAAAATGGAAGCCAGAATTACCTACTGCTGAAAAGATGAACAGCTTGATAGAAGAATATCAAAATTCTTTAAGCACAAATGCAACAGATACAATATTAACTTTTATGTGTAAACTAATGAAAATGCAGGCTTTCAATGATGGAAATAAAAGAACTTCCATGTTAGTTGCTAATCATGAATTGATAAAAAATGGAAAAGGAATTCTTTCTATTGCTGATGAAGATAGAATTGAATTTGGCACAAGACTGATAAAATATTACGAAAATGAAGAAAGCATAGAAGAATTAAAACAATTTTTATATAAAAAATGTTTAGATGGGGTAAATTCAAATACTTAATTTACCCTATAAATAACATTTTTCTATGCAATTTCATAAAATAATCATACATTTTTCAGATATTTTTAAAATTTGGTTGACAAATGGCATTTTTAGCATTATAATTGTTATTGCACTTGGGTCAATAGCTCAGTTGGATAGAGCATACGCCTTCTAAGCGTAGGGTCGGGGGTTCGAATCCCTCTTGTCCCACCAAAACTGGCAATATCTTTAAAAGATATTGCTTTTTTGTTTATATTTCATAATATTAAAGTTTATAATATATGGAGAAAAATAATGGAAAAAACGAAAAGTCTAAAAAATATATTAGAATGGATTAATTGTATAATAATTGCAATAATTTTAGCACTTTTATTTAGGTACTATATATGTACACCAACCGTAGTAAAAAAATCATCAATGTATCCTACATTAGTAGAAAATCAAAGGCTATTATTAAACAGATGGATAAGAACAGCAAAGAAATTACCAAACAGAGGTGATATTATAACTTTTGAAAAGCCTAGTAAAATAAATTATACTGCTAATGAATTAGATAAGCTAAACCCAATAGCAAAATATGAATATGATTCAAAAAATCTAATAGAAAAGTTCTTATATTATGTTTTAGAAATAAACAAAGAAAGTTATATAAAGAGAGTCATTGCATTCCCCGGCGAACATGTTGTGATTAAAGATGGTAAAGTATATATAAATAATGAAAAATTAGAAGAAGATTATTTGCAAGATAGTGTCCAAACAGAACTTACGCACGGAATTGGATTCGATGATTTTATTGTTCCAGAAAACTGTATATTTGCTATGGGTGATAATAGAGCCGGAAGTATGGATTGCAGAGATTTTGGTTGCATTCCATTAGAAAAAATTGAAGGTACCGTGTGGATTCGAATATTTCCCTTCAACAAATTCGGAAAGATTTAAAGAAATAAGTAATAAAAAAAAATTAGGATAGCTTAATATAAGTTATCTTAATTTTTTGTCATTAGTAATTTTTTCTATTTCATGATTATACACTATATTTAACTAATTCTATAATGTCCTATTATATAATCTTGCCCATACAGTTCTAAAACATCCTCCTCATAATTCACTTGTAATGGATTTGCATGATGTATTAAAAGTGGAATACCCTTTTTATTTCTTTTGTCTGATATTATTCCTATATGGTCTTTAAATACTATTATATCTCCACCTTGCCATTCCTTTATTTGTGCTAAATCCGTTGTAAGTACAATATGATTATTTCTAAAATATATATCAAGATTTCTTACTCTTCTAAAGTCAATATTTTTATCAACAGTTTCAATGTTGTATTTTTCTCTGTTATTATGAATATCTTCGTTTACTAATTCCATTAAGTCATATCCTGCATCTTTTAGTCCAAATGCAACAACATCTGTACAAACACCATACTCATCATTTGGATATCCTGTTTCATAATATTTACTTTTATATTTAGGATTTTTAGAAATATAATTTCTTACATTATTCAATATATCTGTTTGATCATCTATTCCATCATTGTCTTTATCAATATTACTAACATAAGTTTCAATCTTAAAATCCTCATTAGTATATTGTTTATGTAGAATATTATTATATAAATATAATAGTAAAACAGTAATTAAAATTATAATAATACCTATTATTATAAATACTAGCCTTTTCTTATTCATTATTTACTCCTATCACCTACTACTCAGCTTATAATTTCTCGCTAACTATTTAATTTCAAATTCATTTGAATAAATATCAGCTTTTTTACCATTTTCAGAAAACATAGTCTTTATAATTCTATAAGTTCCTTTTCCTAATTCTCCATAAGTATTTTCTAAATTCAATTTTTTTGTTGTTTGGCTATTTGCTTTGATTATATAAGCTATATCATTCCAAACTGTATTTGGTAAATAATCTAAATATTTCCATTCTCCATTTATATTTTTTTGAATTTTATACTCTTCTCCATATCCTATTTCATTGTCATTATTATTTATAATTATTATTGAAATACTGGTAGGTTTTATCGTAGTACTATCAACTTTTATTATAACATTTTCTAAATCACTATTATTTTCTTCATTCGTTGACAAACTCTCTTCAAATTTCTTTTCGTACGCTTTTATTTCTTCTTCAAAATCATTATAATCCATAAACCAAGTTCCAATTTTTATATCATCAAATCCTGCTAATGTATGGAAATCTATTACTTTATAACCTAAACCAAAATATTCTATTGTACCACCGTCCATTATTCCTCCATCTGGATTTTGTATACAAAAAATAGGCTTTTCCTGATTTTTCACTCTATTATAATCTACCATAAAAAATACTATTCCTAAAACAACTATTATTCCTAAAATACCAACAACTACTTTTAAAATTTTTTTCATAAACATCACCTTTCCTTCTACAATTTAATCTCAGTAATAGATTACTATTTTTCTGCCCAACCACTAATTTGTTAAGATAATTATATTATAATACAAAAGATAGATAATTTTCAAATTATTATCTATCTTCATTTATAATCTATTACTCATCTTTTAAATATTATTCATTTATTGTATTCACAGTTATATCTGGTCTTATAATATCACTATCTGTTACTATATTAAATTTATAATCATAATCAACTACCATATCAGTTTGTCTAGTTATCTCTTTATTTGATTTTTCTATATCTCTATTTTACCAAACCCGGGAAAAAATGGAGAAGATATTCCATGTTCACTCTCTTTATTCTCTTATGCTGGAATATATCCTCCCATTTTTATCTTGCCAATCGCCAGGAAATCATCGTATTTCAACTTCCTCAAAAAAGTGCTATCATACTGAATTATAAGGGATATTATACTTATTTACTCCGGACTTCCGACAGCCTCCCGCAAACGCAACCCTATATCGCTCAGAACAATCTCCGGTCATTACCCGACCATCAAGGCTTTCTGGGTAACGGACTCAGCTATCATTCCGGACAGCTCTGTTCTTTAAAAGACACTCTGACAATCGCCTCCGCCTCAAACCTTCCCCTAACGAAAGGTCAGATACTAATCGTAACCCATAATCTCAGTCCGGAAAAAATATTTTCTCCTGAAGAACACCGATATCCTGCACAAATAGTCCTTGACGGTTCCAATACAGCATTTAACATTCGTTTATGGGACAAATTTTGCCGTCAGCATCATCTCACTCTCATCAACACAGCAGAGACCGGAAGTTTCCGATATT
>ERZ773188.1968-NODE-1968-length-21146-cov-24.346404_pt1 | contig 21146 bp, 25 predicted proteins | sample MGYA00581011_ERZ773188 | MGnify/ENA primary metagenome ERZ773188 (study PRJEB29015, sample SAMEA2737798) | human gut metagenome | biome: human gut; feature: human-associated habitat; material: faeces | place: China | collected 2012 ...
TGAAACTGCCATGAAGCGCCGCAAAAAGCTGACCTGTGTGGATAAAGCCAACGTGCTGGATACCAGCCGCCTGTGGCGTGCCGTGATGCATCGCCTGCAGGCCGAGTACCCCGAAGTGGAGTACAGCGAGATGTTTGTGGACAACTGCGCCATGCAGATCTGCAAGAACCCCAGCCAGTTTGACGTGATTGTGACCGAGAACATGTTTGGCGATATTCTGAGCGACGAAGCCAGCGAGATCACCGGCAGCATTGGCATGGTGCCGTCCTCTTCCCTGGGTGCCACCACCTGCGGTCTGTACGAGCCCATCCATGGTTCTGCCCCGGACATTGCCGGGCAGGATGTGGTCAACCCGATTGCCTGCATCCTTTCCGCCGCCATGATGCTGCGCTACAGCTTTGGCATGGCCGCTGAGGCTGACGCCATTGAAAGCGCCGTGAACGCCGTGCTGGATGCCGGCCTGCGCACCGCCGACATGATGGCCGACGGCTGCGCCAAGGTTGGCTGCACCGCCATGGGTGACGCCATTTTGGAGCGCATCTGATTGGTTTTACGGGGGTTGTTTTATTCCTTCTTTGAAAAGAAGGAACCGAAGAAACTTTAATCATATAATACCAATAATATAAGATAAAAGTCCGGTACAAGTTTTTTGGCTTGTACCGGGCTTTTGGTTTTGGGGAGATATTCGTGTGAAGGCAAGCTGTAGGGCGGCCAGCCTCCTGGCCGCCGGGGAAACGACTGGAAATTTTTGTGGTTGCCTTTGATTCACTCGCAGGGCGTGGTCACCCGACCACGCCGGACCTGCACCTTACCACACTCTACAAATTCATAATCGATCTGTTCCACCCCCTCGGACGCCAGCATAACGGCTTCGGAGGTTGCCACCGTCTCGCTGTAGTTGGTGCCAAGGGCCAGCATTTTCTGGTAGATTTTAGCCCGCAGTGTGCGCTTGACGCCCGCGGAAGCTTTATCGCTTATCGCGGAAGCCCGCGTGGTGCAGACGATGCGCAGCGGAATGCTGATCATGCAGACGGCAAACGCCGCGGGCCATGCGCCAGCAGCCAGCCCGGCCCCCAGCGCGCCGCCCACAATCCCGGCCAGCGCCCACACAAAGGCCACATTGCACAGCAGGCTGAGCCATTGGCAGAGCACGCACCGCCACACATACCGCATGGCGGCGGGGTCAAATGAAAGCAATTTTTTGTTGATCATGGTATCATCTATCGTTCTGTTCTGGGGTGGATTGCTTCAGCGCTGTGTCACGCGCGTTTTGTCCGGCACAGCGCGGGCATAGCACAGCGGGGCCAGGGTATCCCCCAGCAGGGCATGTTCCTGCACGGCAAAGCCGCCCGCCTGCAAAAATGCCAGGTATTGCGGCACCATCCAGCTGTTATAGATTTGCAGCCCCGCGCACCGCATGGCAAGCATGCGCAGCCGGGTGCGGGGTACCTCGCCATGCACAAAGGTTGGGGCAAACAGCTGGCCGCCGGGCTTGAGCACCCGGTAAATTTCTGTCAGAGCCTTTTCCGGCCGGGGCATAATGTGCAGGGCGTTGGCGATCAGCACCGCATCAAAGGTTTCGTCCGCATAGGGCAGGCTGGTGGCATCCTGCACCGAAAAATGCAGCCCCGCCCCGCGGGGTTTCAGCTTTGCCTGGGCGATCATTTTGGGCGAAAAATCCGTAGCCTCCCAGTCCCGCACCAGGCGGGAAAGCCGGAAGCTGAGCTGGCCGGACCCGCAGGCCAGTTCCAGCACGTTCATTTCCGGCGTCAGGTGCGGCTGCATCTGCTGCGCAATGGCAGCATACAGCGGCTCGCTGCTTTGCATCAGCGGGCCATAGCAGCTGGCCCACCGCTGCCAGAATTGCTTGTTATCGGTTTGTTTTGACATTGAGCTTTTTTGCACTTCCTTGGTCAGCAAATGTTAGATTCGACTAACATTTGATTCATAAAAACGGCGGTGCGTTGCCGAACCGTCGCAATTTTTTCTGGGGAACGCCTTGTTTGTTTTGATCAGGCGCCATTAGTTTATCATAGCTAACCCAAAAAGTCAAATGCTCTGCCGGGGTCCCGGTGCTGCGGCACCGTTATTGCTCCGGCAGAGCGTTCCGATTGTTCAAGCCAGGCCGCTGTTCCCTGCCAGCCACACCCCAGCGGCCAGCTGTGCGGCCAGAATCAGCGGCATACCCACCACAAAATACCAGTGCTTGGTTTTGTGGTGGAACAGATACATGCCCGCCCATGCCCCGGCGCTGCCGCCCAGCAGGGCTGCGCCAAACAGTGCGGCTTCCGGCACGCGCCACTGGTGCCGCTTGGCTCGGCGTTTGTCCTCCGCCATCATCAGCAGCGCCGCCGCGTTGATAATAACCAGGTACCCCGCCAACATTGTAATGGCCATGGTCTTTCCTCTCTCTTTCTCATGGTTCAAGCCTTGAGCGGCTCTTACCGGTGTGCCCGCTCCCAGGTTTGCATGGCATCTAGCTGAGCCGGGGTGTGGAACCAATGCTCGCCCGGTTCGTATACCGTCAGTTCCGCATGGTGTTTTTGGGCGAACGCCGTCACCGTGTCCCGGCTTGTCATGGTGTCCTGCCCGGCGTACAGGATTGCTGTGGGGATCTGCCAGCCATCCAGCGGGTGTTGGCGCACCCAACACAGGTACCGCCACGAAAGGGTCTGCCCAAATTCTGTGGTGATCTCACCTTTTTCGCAAAGCTGCTCCGGCGTTACTTTTGCCCACTGCATCATATCACAGATCAGCCGCTCCATATCCACAATCGGCGAAACAAACAGCGCTTTTTCAATCGTTGCCCCGGCAAAAGCCAGCATGGAAAAATAGGCCCCGATGCTGTTGGCCCGCAGCCGAACCACCTGCCAGTGCTGCTGCAGATAGGCCAGCACCGTTTGCAGCTCCGGCACCACCTGCCAGGGAGTAAAGTCAGTTTCCCCCGTGCGGTCTCCATGTTCCGGCAGGTCAATGCCCAGCACCTGCCAGCCGGTTGGGGCGGCAAGCGCCGCAAATGCTGCGGCTTCCGTTTTATTACCGCCCTGGCCATGCACGAACAACCAGATGTTGGGGGCCGGTTCGCCGTACAGTACAGCCGGAATTGTGCCAATTTTTAATTCTTGAGTGCACATTTGTGGTTTTCCTCTTTATGTGTTGGACAACACTGTAAAAAACGTTTGAAAAAGGGGCTGATGAGCTCGTCATTTTTTAGCGATACAACAAAAAAAGCTGTGACATATTTTTGCCACAGCTTTTTGGTGGGAGCTGGTGGATTCGAACCACCGAAGCATTAAGCAGCAGATTTACAGTCTGTCCCCATTGGCCACTCGGGAAAGCTCCCATATTTTGTTTTGTGTCTGCCGTATCACCCGGCGACGTATGTTATTATAGCAAAGGTGTTTCCAAATTGCAAGCCTTTTTTTGAATTTTTTTGAGATTTTTTCAAAAAAGTTTGTTCTGCTCGCAGCATCGTGCAAAAGCTATACTTGACATCCTTTTGCGGTTAGCGTACATTTATATATAGTAGAATATATTAGCAACGGGAGGTTTTTACAATGGCGATTCGTGTTGGTATTCTGACTTCCGGCGGCGACTGCCCCGGCCTGAACGCTACCCTGCGCGGCGTGGCCAAAGCGCTGTACCACCGCATGGGCGATAAGGTCGAGATCGTCGGCATCATGAACGGCTACGACGGCCTGATCAACGGCAACTTCCGGGAGATGTCCCCGGACGAGTTCTCCGGCATTCTGACCGTGGGCGGCACCATTCTGGGCACCAAACGCACCCCGTTCAAAAAAATGCGCGTGGTCGAGGAGGACAAGGTGGATAAGGTTGCCGCGATGAAAAAAAACTACCGCGCCGCCAAACTGGACTGCCTGCTCTGCCTGGGCGGCAACGGCACCCACAAGACCGCGAACCTGCTCAGCCAGGAGGGCCTGAACATCATCGGTCTGCCCAAGACCATCGACAACGACATCTACGGCACCGACGTGACGTTCGGCTTCCACACTGCTGTGGACATCGCCACCGAGGTCATTGACCGCATCCACACCACCGCGGGCAGCCACAGCCGCGTCATGTGCATTGAGATCATGGGCAACAAAGCCGGCTGGCTGACGCTGTACTCCGGCATTGCGGGCGGCGCGGACATCATCCTGCTGCCGGAGCTGCCCTACGACATCAAGAAGGTCGCCGCTGCTGTCGAGAACCGCGCCAAGGCGGGCAAAAACTTCTCGATTTTGGCCGTGGCCGAGGGTGCCTTCTCCACCGAGGAGGCCAAGATGAAGCGCAAGGAGTGGACCGCCAAGCGCGCCGAGGCCGGTTACACCACCGCCACAGCCCGCATTGCGAAGCAGATTGAGGAGATGACCGGTGCCGAGACCCGCATCTGCGTGCCCGGCCACATGCAGCGCGGCGGCAGCCCCAGCGCCTATGACCGCGTGCTGGCCACCCAGTTCGGCTCCTACGCTGCCGGTCTCGTGGCGGACGAGCACTACGGCGTGACCGTCGCCATGGTCAACCGCCATGTGACCGCCAACCCGCTGGCCGACATTGCCGGCAAGACCCGCGGCGTGCCCGGCGACTGCGACATGCTGAACGTCGCCCGCGCCATGGGCATCAGCCTGGGCTGATTTTCCCTGTAAATCACAACCGCTCCCCTGCCATTTTCCGGCAAGGGAGCGGTTGTTTTTATTCCAGTTATTCCAGATAAAAATCCCGCAGCGCCTTCAGCCTTGCGGCATCAAGGCCGAATTCATCGGCAAAGTACGCCTCGTAGCTCGGGTAGCGCCGCAAAATTTCGTCGATGGCTCCTGCGCCCATCGGCTCGCTGACACCCTCGACGGGCAGCAGCAGATCGCGCTCGGCGGCGGGCTTATCCGCCAGGAAGCGTTCAATGATTTCGCGGCGGTAGACATTGGTCAGCATATAATCGGCCAGCGCGTCCGCGCGGGAGACGCCCAGCGCCAGCAGGATCAGCATGGCCCCGATACCTGTGCGGTCCTTGCCGCAGGAGCAGTGGAACAGCACCGGCACGCGGCGGCCCTCCAACAGGGCAAACAGCGCGTGGTAGGCCGGATTGCGGAACGGCATCTCCCGGTACAGAGCGCTGAACCACTCAAAATCGTGCACCGGGCGGCCCACACTGCGCTCAAAGGCTTCCTTTTCCTGCCGCAGGCGCTCGATGCCCTGACCGGAAAAGTCCATCTCGGTGCCGTCGGCGTTGCGCATACCGCAGACGCGCTGGTAGTGCGCCCCCGGGACTGCCGGATCGGGATGCGCAGCGCTCTCCCCTGCACTGCGCAGGTCCAATATTTCCCGCAGGCCCAGCGACGCCAGCCGTGCGTGGTCGGCCTCGCTTTTCAGCAGATCAAGGTTGCCGCCGCGGTAGAGCAGACCGTATTTTACCTGCCGTCCATCCGCCGCGCGGTAGCCGCCCAGCTCACGAAAGTTATTTGCGCCCTCAAATTTTATCTCAGCACCCGGGGAAAACACGACCTGCATGAAACGTCTCCTTTTGTGTTTTTTGTCATTATACCATGGTTCCAAACAGACGGCAAGGCCGCCCCCATCGCACGGGAGCGGCCTTGTACCGTTTTCTTATTTATTCCTCGACGTACTCCTTCTTGAGCAGGCTCAGAATCACAGCGCCGACGACGCTGCCGACGATCAGGGCAACTACGTAGAGCAGTGCGTGGTCAACCACCGGGAATACGAAGATACCGCCGTGGGGTGCGCGCAGGGCGCAGCCGAACACCATGGAGAGCGAACCGGCCAGCGCGGAGCCGATGATGCAGCTGGGCAGGACGCGCAGCGGGTCAGCGGCAGCATACGGGATCGCGCCCTCGGTGACAAAGCAGAGGCCCATAACGTAGTTCACGATGCCGTTGCGGCGCTCGTCGGGGCTCCACTTTTTGGGGCAAAAGGTCGTAGACAGGGCAATCGCAATCGGGGGCACCATGCCGCCGACCATGACCGCGGCCATAACCCCGTAGTTGCCGGAGGCCAGCGCCGCCGTGCCAAAGACGTAGGCCGCCTTGTTGAAGGGGCCGCCCATATCAATGCTCATCATGCCGGCAACGATTGCGCCCAGCAGGACCTTGGACGTGCCGCCCATGGCGTTCAGCCAGTCGGTCATTGCCGTGTTGATGATGCCCATAACCGGGTTGATGCCGCACATGACTGCACCAATAATGAGGATGCCGCCCAGCGGATAGATCAGCATCGGGCGGATGCCGTTGAGGCTGGCAGGCAGCTTCTCGGTGATCTTCTTGAGGAACTGCACGATGTAGCCCGCGGCAAAGCCCGCCAGCAGCGCCGCCAGGAAGCCGCCGGAGATGCCGGTGGTCTCACCGTGGGCAAGGGCGGCAAAGTTCGTACCGTTCATGGCCAGCACGCCGCCCGCAAAGCCGACGGCCAGACCCGGACGGTCCGCAATAGACATGGCGATAAAGCCTGCGAGGATCGGCAGCATATAACCGAACGCCGCACTGCCGACGGTCTTGAAGAACGCTGCCACCGGCGTGTTCATGCCGAAGTTGGACGGGTCAATCGCGTAATCATCCAGCAGGAAGGCCAGCGCGATCATGATGCCGCCGCCCACGACGAAGGGCAGCATGTGCGATACACCGTTCATCAGGTGCTTGTACAGGCTGTGGCCAAAGCTATCGTTTGCGCCGCCCGCGGCCTGCCGGGTCTTGGCCCCGGCCTCGGCGTGGTAGATGGGAGTTTCACCGTGGGCAATTTTCTTGATCAGCTCCTCCGGCTTGTGGATGCCATCGTCCACGCGGGCAAACAGCACCGGCTTGCCGTCGAAGCGGGCGGTCTCGACGTTCTTGTCCGCCGCAATGATGATGCCGTCACAGGCGGCAATCTCCTCGGGGGTCAGCACATTCTTGGCTCCGTCGGAGCCGTTCGTCTCGACCTTGGTTGGCAGACCGAGCTTGTCGCCCATCTTGGTCAGGGCCTCAGCGGCCATGTAGGTGTGGGCAATGCCGTTGGGGCAGGCCGTGACGGCCAGCACACGGTAGCCGTTCCGGGGGATCTCCTGTTGGGTGAAGCTCTCCTCGCCAAATTGGGCATCCTCCTGGGCGTCGATGGCGTCGAGAAATTCGGCGGGCGTCTTGGCGGCGCGCAGCTTTTCGACGAAGTCGTCGTTCATCAGCATCTGCATCATACGGGCCAGCATGTCAATGTGCAGGCTGCCATTCTCCGGCGCGGCAATCGCAAACAGCAGGTCGGTTTTGCCGTCGTCATCGGCGTTGTACTGGACCGGGGTGCTCAGCCGCAGCGCCGCCAGGCTGGGGCGGGTCACGCAGGCTGTGCGGGCGTGGGGCACCGTGATGCCGTTGTCCACGTAGGTGGATGCCTCGGCCTCGCGGGCGTAGAGGGCCTTTTTGTAGGCGTCCTTATCGGTGATATTGCCGTGGGTCGCCTGCAGATCAACGAGCTTGTCAAGGATGGCGGCCTGATCCGGGGCAGCGACATCCAGCGCGATGGACTGCGCAGTGAACAGTTCCGTGATACGCATAGGACAGTTCTCCTTCTTCATTTAAGTAACTATCTTTGCAGGGGCCTGGCATGCCCGGCCCGCTGCTTTACGGTAAATGGGTGCTGTTGGGAAGGCTGAGGGGCGGCTGCCGTTTTTTGCAGGGGTCGATGCAGGCATCCTCCGTTACAGCGCCGCGTCACATCGTTGCCAGCAGTGCGTCAATATCCGCCTTCGTCGCCAGACCCAGGCTGAACGCGGTGGCGCTGCCGCAGGCGGTGCCCAGGCGGAGGGCGGCCTCATAATCGCCGCCGCTCTGCTGGTAACCGGCCACAAAACCGGCCACCATGCTGTCGCCCGCGCCGACACTGTTGACGACCTTGCCCCTGGGGCAGCCGATGCGGTAGACCGTGCCGTGCTCATCCAGCAGCAGCGCACCGTCGCCCGCCATGCTGACCAGCACATTGCGCGCGCCCTTGTCCTGCATCATGTGGGCAGCAGCGGCAATTTCCTTATCATTTGTCAGCCTGACGCCCGTGATCTCGCTCAGCTCGTGGTTGTTCGGCTTGATGAGGAACGGCTTGTAGGGCAGCACGTTCACGAGCAAATCGCGCGTGGCATCGACCACGGCGCGGATGCCGCGGCCCTCCAGCCGGGCCAGCAGCCGCTCATAGGTCGTCTGGGCCAGGCTGGCCGGAATGCTGCCCGCCAGCACCAGAATGTCATCCTTTTGCAGGGCGTCGAGCTTTTGCTCCAGCGCCTGCATGGCGGCTTCCGGGATGTCGGGGCCCGCGCCGTTGAGCTCGGTCTCCTGCCCGGCCTTGATCTTGACGTTGATGCGGGTCATACCGTGGTCGAGGTGGACGAAATCGGTTTTCAGGCCCTGCGCAGCCAGGCCGCGCTCCAGCCAGGCGCCGGTCTCGCCCGCCACAAAGCCGAGGGCGACGCTCTCGCACCCGAGCTGGGCCAGCACGCCGGACACATTGATGCCCTTGCCGCCCAGCACGCAGTCCTCGCCCCTGGCGCGGTTGACGTCACCCACCTGCAGCTCACGGTCCAGCCGCACAACGTAATCAATGGCCGGGTTGAATGTCACTGTGTAGATCATTGCTCTGTCTCCTTTACCAGTGTCAGCTGTCTGTATTTTGGGTCAGGGCAGCGGTTCGTCAGGATCGCGCCGCTGTAAATCTCCCCGATGACGGCCGGATAGACCCGGCCGAATTTGCTGTCATCCACCAGATACCAGGTCTCCCGCGTGCGGCGGACGGCAACGGCCTTGACGGCGGCCTCCTCCGGGTCGGGCGTTGTGAATCCGACGTTCAGCGCCACGCCGTTGGCCCCGATGAACGCCTTGGTGAAATTGAACTGCTGCAGCGCCGTGATGGCCGCCGCACCGATGATGGCCTCTGTCCGGGGGCGCAGCAGACCGCCCGGCACGCAGACGTGGCAGCTTTTTTGTGCCAGCAGCCGCGCGTGGGCGATGCCGTTGGTGACGTAGTGGGCCTCCAGCGCGGGGCCGCTCAGTGCCCGGACCATGGCCAGCGTGGTTGTACCGGCGTCGATGTAGATGAAATCCTCCGCCCGGATCATGTCTGCCGCGGTCTGCGCGATGCTGCGCTTCTGCCCGACGGCAAGCGCCTCCTTGGCGGCCATCGTCGGCTCATCGGCCAAAAACTGGCCGTCCGGCAGGGTCGCACCGCCGTGGACCTTATTCAAACGGCCCTGCCGCGCCAGCTCGGTCAGGTCGCGGCGGATCGTGGATTCACTGGCGTTAAGTGCCTCGCACAGCTCCTGCACGGTGGCGGTGCGTTTTTCCGCCAGCAGGTTCAGGATCAGGGCAAAGCGTTCCTCGGCTAACATAGGGGTTTGCTCCTTTCCCGGTCTTTGTTTGACCGATTTTGGTGTTTTGTGGATGTTTCTGATTGACTGTAGCTTTATTATAGCAGATTATCCGTCAAAATCAATCAGTTTCGGTCATTTTCACTCACCAAAAATGAAGGATGTTTTTTGTGCAGGATGTACAAAACAAAAAAGGCTTCCCCCTCGGGGGAAGCTGTCACCGAAGGTGACTGATGAGGGGCGAGTTTGCGCAGCAACCCTTTTACGGGCAATCACGGCAAGCTCGCCCCTCATCCGGCCTACGGCCACCTTCCCCCAAGGGGGAAGGCATGATACGTTTCAGATAAATTTCCCCGTCCTGCTCTCCGGGTTCCGCTTCACCTCGGCGGGGGTTCCGCAGGCGACGACACGTCCGCCCTCCTCACCGCCGCCGGGTCCCATGTCGATGAGATAGTCCGCGCTGCGGATGACGTCGAGGTCATGCTCAATGACGATGACCGTCGCGCCGTTTTCGATCAGGGTTCGGAACACGCCCAGCAGCGTGCGCACGTCCAGCGGGTGCAGGCCGATGGTCGGCTCGTCAAAGACAAACACTGTGTCATGCTGGGCCTTGCCCATCTCGCTGGCCAGCTTCAGCCGCTGTGCCTCGCCGCCGGACAGGCTCGGCGTTTCCTCGCCCAGCGTCAGGTAGCCAAGGCCCAGATCCTGCAGCACTTTTAAGCGCTGTGTCACCAATTTCAAGTCTGTACAGACGGTCAGCGCCGTGTTGATGTCCATGTCCATGAGCTGCGGCAGCGTGCAGGTCCCGCCGTGCCTGTTCTCGTGCCGCACGGCGTCGGCGTCGCGGCTGTAGCGGGAGCCGCGGCACCCGGTACAGGGAATTTCCACATCGGGCAAAAACTGCACGTCCAGACTGATGACGCCGGTGCCGTCACAGACCGGGCAGCGCAGCTTGCCTGTGTTGTAGGAGAAGTCGCCCGCCTTGTAGCCCAGCCGTTTGGCATCAGGCGTGCGGGCAAAGACTTTGCGCAGCTCGTCGTGCACATTGGCGTAGGTCGCCACGGTGGAGCGCACGTTGATGCCAATCGGCGTTGCATCGATGAGCTTTACCTGCGCGATGCCGTCGGCCTCGACGGCCCTTACGTGGGGCGGCAGCGGCTTGCCCGCCGTCTGCGCCGCCAGCGCCGGGACAAGGCTTTCCAGAATCAGCGTCGTCTTGCCGGAGCCGGACACACCCGTGACAACGGTCAGCCGCCCCTTGGGAATGTCCACCTCCAGTGGCTTGACCGTATGGATGGCGTCCGTCGAAAGATGGATGCGCCCCTCGGCAAACAGCTCTGCCACCGGGCGGTTCCGGGGCGCAGCACTCCCCTGCCCGCCCAGAAACGGGCCGATTTGGGACGCCGGGTTTCCGGCCAGGTCGGCCACCGTGCCCTCGGCAATGACGTGCCCGCCGCCCGCACCGGCCTCGGGGCCCATCTCGATGAGCCAGTCCGACTCCGCCAGCACCTGTGTGTCGTGATCAACGAGCACCACCGAGTTGCCGTCGGCGATCAGGTCGTGCATGACGCCGTTCAGGCCGACGATGTTGGAGGGGTGCAGCCCGATGGACGGCTCGTCCAGCACGTACAAAACGCCCGTAGTCCGGTTGCGCACGGCGCGGGCCAGCTGCATCCGCTGGCGCTCACCGGTGGAAAGCGTTGACGACGCGCGGTCCAGCGTCAGGTAGCCGAGCCCCAGATCCAGCAGCCGACGTGCGGTCTCGCGGAACGAGGCGCAGATGCTCTCGGCCATGGGGCGCATCTCGGGCGGCAGGCTGGCGGGCACGCCGTCCACCCAGCCGCAGAGTGCTGTCAGCGTCATCCTGCACGCCTCATCCAGCCCGATGCCCCGCAGCCGCGGCGCACGGGCGGCCTCTGACAGGCGCGAGCCGCGGCAGTCCGGGCAGGTATCCACGCGCAGGAATTTTTCCACACGCTTCATGCCCTTCTCGTCCTTGACCTTGGCCAGGGCGTTCTCCACCGTGTAGACCGCATTGTAATAGGTAAAGTCCAGTTCCCCGGCCTCGGGCGTGCTTTTGGCTTTGTAGAAGATATGCTTTTTCTCCGCCGGGCCGTTGAAAACGATGTCTCTTTCCCTGTCGGTCAGTTCACGGAACGGCACATTGGTGCGCACGCCCATGGCGCGGCAGACGTCGGTCATGAGCGACCACATCAGGCTGTTCCACGGCGCGACGGCCCCGTCGTCAATGCTGATGCTCTCGTCAGGTACAAGCGTGGCACGATCCACGGTGCGGACCAGGCCCGTGCCGTCGCAGGTGCGGCAGGCGCCCTGGCTGTTGAAGGCCAGCTCCTCCGCCGACGGCGCACGCACAAGTGCGCCGCATTCCGGGCAATAAATCGGCTGCTCGGCGGCGACGTTCAGCGTTGGCGGCACGTAATGGCCGTTGGGGCAGCGGTGGCTGGCCAGGCGGGAGAACATGAGCCGCAGACTGTTCAGCAGCTCGGTACCCGTGCCGAAGGTGCTGCGGATGCCCGGCACACCGGGCCGCTGGTGCAGCGCCAGCGCGGCGGGGACGTAAAGCACCTCATCCACCTGTGCCTTGGCGGCCTGGGTCATGCGGCGGCGGGTGTAGGTGGACAGCGCATCAAGGTAGCGGCGCGAGCCTTCGGCATACAGCACGCCGAGTGCCAGCGACGATTTGCCCGACCCGGACACGCCCGCAATGCCGACGATTTTGTTTAAGGGGACATCGACGTCGATGTTTTTCAGGTTGTGTACCCGCGCACCGCGGATTTTTATTGCGTCAATCATAGTACCTCACACAAACAACTCGATCACAAACACCAGCACACAGCAAATGACCGGCACAGGGAAAAGCCCTGCATCCCCGCGCAGAACACTTTGCGGCAGAGCTGTGTTGTTTTCCCTGTTCCTATAGCTTCCCTGTGTTTCATTATAGCGCAGGCACAGGGCAAAAGAAAGAGCGGGCCGCAAAAATGTTGCGTGCCGCTGCAATCTTGACGCCCGCTCCCTCGTACTTTACAATGAATACGAAAGGGGTTTTTACCATGTCCCGTGATTCCATCAAGATGGTTGCCATGCTCACCATGCTTATCAACCACATTGCGAACGTCTTTCTGCCCGCCGGGCAGCCGCTGACAAATCTATGCCTCTGCATCGGCTACTTTACCGCCGTGACGATGTGCTTTTTTCTCGTCGAAGGCTACGGCTGCACCCGCTCCAAACGCCGCTACGCCGGGCGGCTGCTGGGGTTTTCCGTGCTGGCGCAGCTGCCGTATCAGCTGGCCTTTCCGGCAAACGGCATCGCCGGGTTTGTGCAGTTCAACATGCTGTTCACGCTGCTGCTCTGCTTTCTGGTGCTGCTGGTGCAGGAGAAGATCCGGGACCGCGTGCTGCGCGGCGTCTGCATCGTGCTATTGATCTGCGCATCGCTGTTCTGTGACTGGGCGCTGCTGGCCCCGGTGTTCACGCTGCTGTTTGCCTGGGCCGGGGGGAACCGAACGCGGCAGAAAGCCGCGTTCGGCGCGGCGGCGCTGCTCTACGGCGGCATGGCCGGGCTGGGCAGCGGGCAGGTGTGGGAGGCCGTCGGCTGCGCTGTGCCGATCCTTGTCTCTGCGTTTGTGATCCTGTACCTGTACAACGGCCGGCGCGCCGCCCGCGGGCGCACGTTTTACAAGTGGTTCTTCTATGCCTTCTACCCCGCGCACCTGCTGGTGCTGGGGCTGCTCCGGCTGGCTGTATGATTTTTGCCGCGCCGGGACTTGACGCCCGCACCGCTTGTGTATTATAATGGATAAGCTATAAGAACGAGGTGTTGCGCAGTTGGTAGCGCGCGTGGTTTGGGACCACGAGGCCGCAGGTTCGAGTCCTGTCACCTCGACCATACAAAGAAGCGTTAGAACGTATGTTCTGACGCTTTTGTTTTTGCTGTACCGCATTTTTTACCGCACTTTGGTAAAGATATACGCGCCTTTACTTTCAAGGTATTCTGTTAATCGTTCTTCTACGCTGCCGCCGTGCTTCCAGGCGGCAAAGCCGGTGCCGGTGTAGGAATGGTATGTAATGACTTCATCGTGGAAGCGGTTCAATGCCGGATTGCGGCGCAGCTTGGTTAGTGCGCTGTGTTCTGCCGTCCTGCCTTGGCTGGTTTTAATGCCGGCGTCCGCTTTAATCTCGGCCCATGTTTGCCGCTGATAATATCGCCGCCGGATAACATCGGCTTCATTGCCTGACAGCTTAGCAAGGGCTTCTTCGATTGCATCATGCAGCTGTTCGCGGAACAGATCATCTTCTACCGCCTGCAGATCTGCCGCCGCTGCCGGGTCTTCCTGTTGTTCGCCCACGGTTGCGCTGCCGCTGTCCTCCACGTCAAGGGGCAGATCAAGGCTTGTGCAGTGGTTCAGCGGGTCGGCGCTGGCCTTGTGCTGCCTGCCGTCCTCGTCGGTCACGTTGCGTTCATGGCCGTTGGTCAAGGCGCGCTGTATCTGCCGCCGCTGGGTCTGTATCAACCAGTTTGCAAACGTCCCGGCGGCTGGGTCGTATGTCTGGGCCGCGTGCTGGACAGCAAAAAAGCCTTCCTGTTCAAAGTCGTCAGCGGTCAGGCCGTGGGCGTCTGCAAGGGCCTTGTGAGCCGGGTACCACTTCCAGAACATAGAGCGCAGCAGCCCCTTGTTCAGCTCCCACAGCTGGCCCAGGGCGTAACTGTTGCCGGTGGCGGCCAGGGCGGCAAGCGCTGCGTTTGTGGCCTGCTGTTCGGCAGTGTTCACAATCTCCATTGAGTCCTCCCCATAAACAAGAAAAGCGCGCAGGCTGTAAACCCGCACGCTTTTTGTGCATTTTGCTATTGAATCGGGCACGGCCCGGCGTGGATCACGCCACGCAAACAGGCACTTTGCACAAATCAGGTGGTAGCCTGGTAGTAAATGCCGGTCTTTTTGTTGTCCAGCACAAACGCGTCATAGCAGATACGGCCAGTAACTACCGCGCCGCTGCTGTAGATCGTGTCCGTGTGAATCTTGTAGTCTTCCAGTTTGACCGGACCAACGGTAGCGGACGGGTGTGCAACCATAAAGCCGAATTTTTCGGGCAAACGGTTTGCGGGGACCTTTTGCACGCTCATGCCGTCAAGGTTGCCGATCACGCCGCGCAGGCGCATATCTTCGCCGATGTCGGTTTCAAGGATAATGTCCTTGCTCTTCTTCATCAGCTGGTAGGTTGCCGGGGTAACCACAAGAACGCGGTCAGTCTCCGGCACTTCTGCATCGTCCAAAGTCTGGGAAGCGGTCAGAATCTCATCATAGATGTTTTCAGAGGTCAGGGCCTTGGCGGCGGGCTTGGTGCCTGCCAGGCTGCACATCTTGTCATAGGTGTAAGTGTCAACTTCGGGAATAACCACCTCGCGCAGCTCACGTGCAAGGGCGCTTGCCGCCTGCACCTGCTGGGCGGTTTCGTCTTCGTCCAGTTTGTCAATGTTGAAGATAAAAGAACGGTCTTTATTCAGGGTCATTTCCTGGGTGGTCGCGTTCAGATCTTCAATAGAGCCAAACCGACTAAAATTGCCTTCCTCCGGGCCGGTGCGGCCGTAATCCGTCAGCTTTGCGGTGCTGATCTTGTACACCTTTACCGTGTGCGCGCCCGTCCAATCAAAATCCTGATTAGTCAAAAGGGCGCGTTTAGATTCAGCTTTGAATTGTTCATCAGTGTACGGGGAAAATTTTGTTGCAAGGGAAATAGCCATTATTATTCATCCTTTCAGTGATGCCGAAATGCTTCACCGATTGCATCACTGGAAGAAATCGCCGCCGGGTTGCCGGGCCGGGTAAAGACAATGCGCGGCGCATCCCCTGCGATGTTGGGGAATGCTGCAAGCAGTTTGTCCGCCTGGCTTTTGAACGCATCAAAGTTGCTGGTATCCAGCACGTCAAGCAGCTGGGCCGGGTAGTGTTTGTTACCGGCCACAAGCTCACGGCACTGCATGGCGTGTTCACGGGCTGCAAGTTTTTTTTCGCGTTCGGCCAGGGGGTCCGGTGTCTGTTCCGGCGCGGCCTTGCTGCGTTCGCGTGCAAGCCGGTCCGCTACAATGCGGTTGACTTCTTCCTGGGTAAATGTCTTGCCCCCTGTTCCCGCCGGGGTTGCGTTGGTCTGCTGGGTTTGCACTTCGGCTGTGTTCTGCTGGGCGCTCTGGGCACCCTGCGTAGTGTTTGTGGTGTTGTCCATGTAAGTTTCCTTTCCCGGCTGTTACCCCCGCCGTGGGGTGGATTTGTGCCGCCGTGGCCGCGTCCTTGGTGCAACGTGGGCCGGTCACATAAACACAGGGAAAGATTAAAGCCCTGGAGGACACCCGGAAAAACCGAAAAGCGGAAAGAGAGGCAAAAGACAAACCGCACAAAAAAACAGGCGCAAGAAAAGGCTTTAACCTTTCCCTGCGCCTGTGTGGCTTACCTGTTGGCGGTACTCTGTGATATTTTTATTTTACCACAGAACGCGGCTTTTTGCAAGTGGTCATGTACCACACCGTTACGCCGCCGGGGGCTGTGCTTTCATGCTGCCGGGCGTCCGGTACGGTCTGCAGCAGCTCGGCGCGGGTGCGCTCAAACAGGGCCTTTTCCGGGGCCGTGTAGGTGATCTTGATTTTCAAATATAAGCGCCCCTTTCCATGCCTGCAGCGGCTTCAAGCGCTGCCTGATGGTAGCTCATGCCCGCCGGGGTCAGAACTATAACAACGTCTGTGCGCTTATCCCAAGCCGCTACAAAATCGCGCCCGCGCCGCACATAGTATTCTTTGCCGCCGATATGGTAGCAGTGGATGGTCTTGCCCTCATACGTTCCGATCAGCATTAGCAGTACCCCCTTCCCGGTGGGCATATTCCATGCCGGCCGCAAATACGGACGAAAGCATAAACACAAGGTTGGTTTCGCTTTCCTTGTTTACTGGCTTGGCTCCCCACAGGTCAAGCACGTCATAACAAAACGCATAGGTACCGCCGGGCAGGGGTTCAGAATCGTGAATCAGATCATACGCTTCGCGGGCGGTCAGCATAGCCGGGGTGCTCATACCTCCACCCCCTGACTGTTCAGCTCTTCCAGCGCGGCTTGCAGCTGGATTTTCAGGCGGTCGCGTTCAATCTGGGCGGCAGTCTGCTGCCACAGGTCTGCAAGGTCAACATGGGCCGTGATAGTTTCGCCCTTGTGGATGCTGGCCACGGTGTAGCCGTCCCGCTCGAACTGCTGGGCGATCCAGCCCGCCGGGCGCATGTCCAGCCGGGCCAGTGCGCTGATCTTGCCGCCATCCAGCACCACGGTCTGGGTGCAGACGGTGCGGGGCTTCGGCTCCCGCTGGTCGATGTACTCCACCACGTAGGCGGTCAGGTTGATGGTCTTTTCAGTTTTCATTTGCTTTTTCCTCCATTTTCGGGTACAATAGAGGGCGGTAATTCTGCGCTGTGCAATCGCTTTTTACCGTCCGCCGCTCTGGGTGTTGGTAGCACCTGGGGCGGTATTTCTGTTTATTTCTGGCTCAACCATACGGCAAGCTCCTTCGGGGTAGATTCAAGGATTTTCCGCTCTACCTGGTCAAACAAAACATCTAGGGCTTCTTTTTCGTCCCCACATTCTGCCAGTTCGCGCATATCGCGGTATTGTGGATCTTTGCAAATTTGCGGGTATCTGCGGGAAATTTCTGCCCATCCCTGCGCGGCCTTGTATGCCTGTTTGGCTCCTGCCTCAAATTCTTCACGGGCGGCAATTATCCGCTTTTCTACATCCAGCAGCTTCTTGCCTTTTTCAACCTCCACCGGGTCGCTGCTGCTCAAAAGCTCCCATGCCACGGGGCTTGCGTTTTGCTTGCTGGCCGCATAAAGCAGGCCGCGGGGAAGGTCGTCCAGATTTTTTAATAGTCTCAAATTGCGACAATTAAAATTTTTACCGATTGTAACCATACGGTACGCCACATCTTTGCTAAGCCCTCGCGCCTTAATCCATGCGTACCACTGCCCGCCGCCATATCTGCCGGCGCGGGCAAGCTTAGCGTTAATCATGGCCACACGCTTGCACATCTCAATGTAATTCGTGCCGGTGGCCTGTGCGTACTTGCAGAAATCAAGGTCGATCTGCTGCAGCTCTGCAGCGTCCGAAACCTCGGCGGGGAATTCGTAAGCGGTAAAGCCGTATTCGTTCAGGCTCTGATGTGTCATTTCATCGTTCATGCTGTTTTCTGTCCTTTCTTGGTTGTGGTGGCGCGGTGGTCAAAGAAATACTTGTTGTATTCCTCCGGCGGGATTTTCAGCGCTTCGGCAATGGCTTCCATCTGCCAGGCGTCAAAGGGCTGCTTGCCCTGCATCCGGGCCGTCATGGTGCTGGACGCCATACCGGCCGCGCGGGCAACCTCGTTTTGCGACATTTCGCACTGGGCGAAACGCACGCGCAGGTTATAGAATGGTCTGTACATGGTTTAGTTCCTTTCTGCTTTCGCTCTTAAATGCGCGGAAAGCCCTGTTTTTGATGGCTACGGCGCTTTCTGTGGTTGGGGGGATATAACTTCATTCCTGCCAGACAAACGCGCTCTGTGCTTCGCTGTTTCAGGTTTCCAGCAGTTCCGTGATGTCCACACCCAGGGCGGCCGCCAATTTGTAGGCGGTCAATGCCTTGCATGTGCCGCGGGCCTTGATGACAGAAATTGACTGACGGGTTACGCCTGCCTTTGCTGCCAACTGGCTAAGGTTCATTCCTTTGGACGCGGCCAGAACTTCAATGTTGCATTTTAGTTTCATTTCGTTCACCTCGCTTTCACATTCGTTCTGAATGCTATTATACAGCTTCATTTTGAATGTGTCAACAATTTTCTTGAAATTCATATTGAATGTGCCAAATAATTGTGTTACCATCATGTTGTAAAGGGGGTGCTTTTCTTTGACGATAGGGCAAAGTATACAGCAAGCACGGAAAAAGGCAGGCTTGACACAAAAACAGCTTGCAGAAAAAAGCGGCATTGCAACAATAACCCTTCAACAATACGAACGTGGCGTGCGTGAGCCAAAGCTAGATACCATCGCAAAAATTGCCCGTGCAATGGGACTATATGCAAGTGATTTAGTGGATGCTGGACAATGGAAACATGTGCAGCCTGGTGAAGAAGATGAAAATTTTAGTGTAGCAGAAACCCAGCTGCTGCACCACTTCCGAAACCTGAACGATAACGGGCAGTCCGTGGCCGTGGAGCGCGTGCAGGAGCTTGCCCAGATACCAGCCTACCAGCGAAACACAACAAACATCCCGGACGTGTCCGGCGGGGAAAACCCAGCCGATAAGTAGCGCGCCCTCTGTGGTGCGCTCTGAGGGGGTAAGCCAGACTTACCCCGTCAACCTCACGCGCGCGGGGATGTCCGCATTTGTATGCACCTTGAAGCCTGAACAAAGCCTGGCAGCTGTGGTGGATTTGCGGTGCATTGTGGTGGATTTGCTTAAAAATCCACCACAGGCAAAAACAATGTATCTGCACTATTTTTTGAGTATTTTTATATCTCTGTGGTGGATGTGGTGGATTTTGCAGGAAAAGTGATACACGGAAAAATAGAAAAAATGTAATTCTATAAAGGTTTTTTATTTTGGCCCCAAATCCACCACAATCCACCACACACCACACCGCCGCAATAATTCCATCTCACCCCCTGAACGCTGCCGAACAGTTCGGCAACATCGTTTTTTTATTTCTTTCAGAATCTGTGGCCAACGTGTTGGGGTGGGTTCCCGGAGGGATGGGGGCTGTGTACGCCCCATCCTCTGGGATACCCCAACACACGGACGGATTTTTACTATATATATAAGGCTATTTTCCGTCCGTATTTGGTACGGATAGCGGCTATTTTCCGAAATACGGAAGTTCGGACGGATTTGTGATAGCGGCTATTTTCCGTGAAATATAAGAAATATTATCCGTTACAGTTGAGTGCATCCGCGAATAATGCACCACGGCACGCGCGCGGGAAGATCAACTTTGTGGAGTTGTACCAATGTGGGACAGCTCCCGCGTCCGCGCACCGTTGTCCAAAATTTGGACAACGGGCACACAAAAAGAAAAAACCGCCCCCGGCGGCAACCGGGAACGGTTTTGAATAGATAGCTTGCCCACGGGGACAATACCACCCACACAGTAGTATTATACCCTCTTTGGGCAGGCTTTTCAAGCTATACCCAAGGAGGTTTTATTTTATGGGAAAACGCACGAATACAGCCCGCTGGACGGGCAAAATGTGGCGCATTGATGTGCAGCAGGACGGCAAGCGCAAGAGCTTTTACAGCAGCACGCCGGGCCGCACCGGACAGCGGGAAGCCAACGCAAAAGCAGATAAATGGCTTGATTCCGGCATAGGCCCACGCGGCCAGCGTATAAGCGCAGTATACCCGCTTTGGTTTGCGTCCATGCAGGAAACAACCAGCGCGGGCAACTGCCGCAACATTGCCAGCCGGTGGAAGATCTGGATCCTGCCGGTTATTGGCAATAAGCGTATTACTTCCATGACAGAACAGGACGCACAAGAGGTTATAAACAAAGCATTTGCAGCAGGCAAAAGCAAGAAAACACTAAAAAGCATTTGTGCAGATCTGCGGGCATTCTTCAAATATTGCCGCCTGTGCAAGCTGTCCACGTTCAACCCTGAAGCGCTGCACATACCCGCCGGGGCACGCTACAAAGGCAAAAAGGTTTTGCAGCCTGATGATTTGGCAACACTGTTCAGCACCGACACAACGCAATACCGCGGCCAGACTGTGCCAGATGATTACATAAACGCGTATCGCTTCCAAGTCTTGACCGGATTGCGGCCCGGTGAATTGCTGGGCCTACAATGGTCAGACATACACGGCAGCACCGTACACATTCAGCGGGCAATAAACGTGCGCGGGGAAGTTACCAAAGGCAAGAATCAAAACGCTGTGCGCTCTTTTGTCCTGTCAGACATTGCCCGGCGGGTTCTGGATGAACAGCAGGCGGTTACCGGCCACATGGAAAACGTATTTGGCATTACAACAGAGGCGCATTATTACAAGCGTTGGAAAATATACTGTGCTGCCAATGAGCTGACCCCTTGCAGCCTGTACGAGTTGCGCCACACGTTTGTGTCTGTGGTTAAGACATTGCCCGCCGGGGAAGTTAAACAGCTTGTGGGGCACAGTCTGGACATGGACACGTTCGGCGTATACGCCCACGCTCTGACCGGGGACGCGGAAAGCACCGCGGCAGCCGTGAACGGCGTATTTCTGCGAGTGCTGAAAAACGCCTGATTTCTTCACACAAACCGCCTGAATTTATACCGCACTTTTTACCGCACTTTACAGTTTTACCGCACGTTCAACCATGTGCCAGTGCAAAACAGTACTGTGTAAAAACCGTATACCTGCGCCATTTTCGGCACATTGCATTTTTCTAGCAATAGCCCTTTGATTGGTTCGAGTCCTGTCACCTCGACCAAAATAAAAGCCGCAGATTCGTTAGAGTCTACGGCTTTTATTATTTTAAGTACACACTTTTATAGCTTTTTCGCAAATCAACTTTCAGGGAATCCACTTTTTACTATTTTGCAGTCCCACTATAAACGCTATGCAATGGTTACAGCATCCATCGTTCCAGCATCTGGATGATATTTGAGCGCGATCGTTGTTTTCCGCTGGCGAAGGAATCCATCTGTTCCGAATTGAAAACAAAGCACGTTTCAAATTTATGGCAACACCGCATAATTCCCGCCCTACGGCTTAAGCACCGCTCCGGCGGCTGCGGCACGGCATCTGCGTTGCCAAAATG
>ERZ773188.1984-NODE-1984-length-21053-cov-7.600057_pt1 | contig 21053 bp, 16 predicted proteins | sample MGYA00581011_ERZ773188 | MGnify/ENA primary metagenome ERZ773188 (study PRJEB29015, sample SAMEA2737798) | human gut metagenome | biome: human gut; feature: human-associated habitat; material: faeces | place: China | collected 2012 ...
GGCTTATCATCCACCTTTTTTATCTTCAATGTTCTCACCTTCTTTCTACATCCATCATCCAAAATGGATAAAAATTAGCCGCTAAGGTGTATAACCCTAACGGCTTAATGACATATTATTTTTCTTAATCCTCAATTTGTGGAATATTAACCAGCTGTTGTAACTTCTTTTCAAGCACTGTCTTATCTGGTAACTGTAACTGATACTGCGATACCAACATCGGTGACATTGTTCTGCTCATAGCATACTCTACTACCTCATCATTCTTAGCTGCACACAAAAGCAATCCTACGCTTGGATTTTCATTCTCTTTTTTAACCTGTCTATCCAATGCCTCAAGATAAAAATCCAACTTAGAAATATACTCTGGTTTAAACTTACCTATTTTGAGTTCTATTGCAACAAGGCACTGTAATCCCCGATGATAAAACAACAAATCAATACGAAAATCGTCTCCTCCAACCTGAACTTTGTACTCTTCATCAATAAATGTGAAATCTTTTCCTAATTCCAGAATAAAATCCTTCATGTTTCTAATTAACGCTTTTCGTAAGTCATTCTCATGAAACTCATTTGGCAAATCCAGAAATTCCATAACATATGAATCCAAAAATGGATTTTCTCCTAGCTTTTTAACTGACTCTGGTAACAAAGTTTTCTTTGATAACATATACCTTTCATAGTATCCGCTATCTAACTGTCTCTCCAACTGACGTTTTGAATAGTTTTCTTTGATACATAGGCGTATATAAAATTCTTTTTCCTCATCAGTCTTACAACCTGACATTATCAACAAATGATTCGTCCAACTAATTTGTGTCACCAGTGGTGTCACAATCTCATTATCCTTGTAGGTTTCATAAAATTTCTTCATTCTATAAAGACCTCTTCGATTAAATCCCTTTATTCCCGGAAATGTCTCCTGTATTTCCTTTGAAATTTCATCTATATAAGCATCACCATACGAAGCCTGTTCCGTTTCCTTGCTTAAAAACTCGCCGACTTTCCAGTACATCTTAATAAGTTCTTCATTTACTTTCTTTAATGCACTTTGTCGTGATTCTTCAATTATATGAATTAATCCAGCTGCTGATATCAAATCATTACCCATACAAATATTCCACCTTCCGAATTGTGACACCAGTGGTGTCACAATTCATTTTTGCCATTTTAACTAGAATTTATCAAATTTTTTTCAAAATCAACACATCCTAATTATATCAAGACATCGCAATCCTCTCAATGACTTTTTTCTACTGTTTTTCTTTTCTCATCATCTCAATCTTTTCGTGAATGTTGGTGTTGTACAGCTTATACAACTCTGTGTCCTTAGCCTCCTCGAAATTCTTTCTCTCAATTGTAATTGTCAGGTATCTCTCCTGTTCAATCCCCTGTCTGCCCTCAATACTGTCTTTTCTTTCTTCTGTAAACCACACTTTTTCAAGTTTGATTCTTCCTATTATAAGGGAAGATTTGTCTTCGAATTCAAAACAGACCATACTAGAAACCGAGAAAAAAGGTCAGAAAAAAACTAACAAAAAAAATACCTGTAGCGAACCAATTGTCACAGAAGATACATCGAAAACACCGAAAATGTGGAAAATACGGATACAACCACAAATTCCGAGGCTGAAAATGCGGAAATTGCTGAAAATACGGATACCGCAAATGCAACAAAGAATAAATCGACACGAAACAATCCCCAGACTTCTGCTCAGTCTAAGCCACAGACTTCAGGCACTAATTCCGACCCGGCAACTCCTGCCCCGCCACCTGCCTCTGAAAAAATATGGGTGCCACCGGTCTACAAAACCGTCTATCACGATGCTATATACCAAACAGTAAAAGTCGTCGTATGTAATTATTGCAATGCGGAATTTTCCTCTGCCGGAGAATTTCAAGTTCACAAAGATGCCAACAGAAGCTGAAGCGGCTTACATACGACTTGCAGATATGCAAGCAAACAAGTTCTCGTCTCCGAAGGCCATTACGAATGATAATCCACATGTGAACTTTAAACTTTCGCATACATAAAAATACAGCTACCGTTTGCAAATCAGATTTATTTTTTGACTTGCAAACGATAGCTGTATTTTATTATATACGGAATTTATATCCTCGTATTCTTCTCCCTTGACACCTTCAACCGGTTCATGGCTCTTGCCAGGGATGCTTTCGTGTGATAGTATTCCTGGATACTCTGCTTCTGACGAAGTTTTTCTTCCATGACTTCACGCCGTTCTTCTGCTCTTCTGGCGTCAATTTCTTCCGGTTTTTCAGCGGTCTGTACCAGCATGGTAACACGGTTGTTAACAACCTCAAGGAATCCGGTTCCAACGGCAAGTGTCTCCCACGTTCCGTCTTCCAGCTGCATCTTCGCTTCACCGACTTCGATTGCTATGACCATGTTCTCATGATCTGCCAGAATTCCCATCTGACCGCCGTCGGCTGCAGGTACGATCACCTTCTGGCATCGTCCGTTATACGCCACGCGGTCACTGGCTATGACTTTCAACCAAAATGTTTTCATAGTTTACGCACCTCTTACTCTCCGTCTTTCAGTGTCTTTGCTTTCTCGATAACTTCGTCGATCGTTCCGACATTGAAGAAGGCGGCCTCCGGATATTCATCCATTTCTCCGTCGATGATCATTTTGAATCCACGGATTGTCTCTTTCAGTGGTACATATTTTCCAGGAATTCCTGTAAATGTCTCAGCTACGAAGAATGGCTGTGACAGGAATTTCTGAATCTTTCTTGCTCTCATAACCGTTGCTTTATCTTCATCGGACAGCTCTTCCATACCAAGAATGGCGATGATGTCCTGAAGTTCTTTATACTTCTGAAGAATCTCTGTTACCTGGTTGGCTACTTTATAATGCTCTTCACCTACGATGTCTGCCTCCAGGATACGTGAGTTAGACTCCAGCGGATCTACAGCCGGGTAAATTCCCTGCTCAACGACCTTACGTGAAAGTACGGTTGTTGCATCCAGATGTGCAAATGTTGTTGCCGGTGCAGGGTCTGTCAGGTCGTCGGCCGGTACATAGACTGCCTGAACGGATGTGACAGAACCATTCTTTGTAGAAGCAATACGCTCCTGTAATTCACCCATTTCTGTTGCCAGTGTCGGCTGATAACCTACGGCTGATGGCATACGTCCAAGCAGGGCGGAAACTTCAGATCCAGCCTGTGTGAATCGGAAAATGTTATCAATAAAGAGCAGCACGTTCTGATGTTCTTTGTCACGGAAATACTCAGCCATTGTAAGTCCTGTCTCAGCGACACGCATACGAGCTCCAGGCGGCTCGTTCATCTGACCAAATACCAAAGCGGTCTTCTCAAGTACGCCAGACGCTTTCATCTCTGTCCAGAGGTCATTTCCTTCACGGGAACGCTCTCCGACACCTGTAAAGATAGAATATCCACCATGCTCTGTTGCTACATTTCGGATCAGCTCCTGAATCAGTACTGTCTTACCAACTCCGGCTCCTCCGAACAGACCAATCTTACCACCTTTTGCATATGGTGCAAGAAGGTCGATGACCTTGATACCTGTCTCAAGGATCTCGACAGCAGGACTCTGCTCTTCAAATGTAGGCGCCTGTCTGTGGATTTCCCAGCGCTCTGCATCTTTCTCTATTTCTTTTCCATCATCGATGGTCTGACCAAGCACATTGAACAGACGTCCAAGTGTCTGATCTCCAACTGGAACTTTAATACCGCTTCCAGTTGCACGGACTTCCATATCTTTGTGAAGTCCTTCACTTGCAGCCAGCATCAGACAACGTACTTCGCTGTTTCCCAGATGCTGTGCAACTTCCATAATACAAGTCTTGTCTCCGTTATCTACCTCAAGGGCATCTTTGATATTCGGAAGCTCTCCGTCTTCAAATAAAACATCGACAACAGGACCCATGACCTGTACAATTCGTCCTTTATTCATATCTGTTCTCACTTCCTTTTCCGTTTCTGTGCCTTCGCACCTGCGCATACCTCTGTGATTTCCTGCGTAATGGCTGCCTGTCTTGCCCGGTTATAAGCAATAGACAAATCTTTGATAATTGCCTCAGCACTGTCTGTCGCTGACTTCATAGCCGTCATTCTGGCATTATGCTCACTTGCATACGCCTCGACCAAACAGCCGTAAATCATTCCGGTTAAATAATTCGGTACGATATTGTCCATGACGCTCTCGACAGACGGATATAACTGAATCGCCTCACGCCTTAAGTTTGCCGGAATGCTGTCCTCTCCGAATGCACTTCTCTCAAGCGGAAGTAGCTTTACAGTCTCCACCTCAGATACCATAGAATTCTCCATTCGCGTATAGACAACATACACTTCGTCCAGCTCGCCATTATTAAACTGTTCCATCAATGTCTCAGAAATAATTCTGGCTCTGCTCAGGTTCGGTTTCTGCACAGTATATTGGAAATTTTGTTCAATCTCATGTCCCTGACTTACAAAATAATGTCTTCCAAGCTCACCTACGACAAACAATTTGTGGTGTCCCGGCATTTTCATGATTTCCTCTTCTGCTTTTTCTACATTGTGATTGTAAGCTCCTGCCAGTCCTTTATCACCGGTAATAACTACAGATCCGATTTTCCGTTCTTCTTTCGGAATTTCTTCCCTACTGTCAAAATACTGGTTGCTCACTTCCGGCATATGACGCAGGATTCTGGCAATCTCAGCCTGTAATTTATAAAAATACGGCTCTGCATCTGCCAGTTTTTTTCTGGCCTGACGCATTTTTGTAGAAGAGATCAGGTACATGGCATTGGTGATTTTCATCGTATCTTTTACACTGTTAATTCGTGTCTGTATTTCTCTGATATTTGCCATACATTAACACCTGCTCTTTTTGAATTCCTCTGCAATCTCCACGATCTTCTGGGACAACTCTTTAGACAGATCCTTTGTCTCCTCGATTTCTCTTGCGATTTCCGGATGTGCACTTGCAAAGTAACTTAACATATCCATCTGGAATCCTTTTACTTTTGCAGTTGGAATTCCAAGCATGACTTTATGTCTTGCAGCACAAAGTGTAATAACTTTATCTGCCAGTGACATTGGTTTTCCAAGCGGCTGCTTCAGAAGCTCCATCAGTCCACTGCCATATTCCAGCTGTTCTTTCGTTGCATCATCAAGGTCTGAACTGAACTGTGTGAAGACTTCCATCTCACGATACTGGGCCAGATCGATACGAAGACTTCCTGCTGCCTTCTTCATAGCCTTTGTCTGTGCATCTCCACCTACACGAGATACAGACAATCCTACGTTGACCGCCGGACGCATTCCTGAGAAGAACAAACTGCTTTCCAGGAAAATCTGTCCATCTGTGATGGAAATAACGTTTGTCGGAATATATGCAGATACATCTCCGGCCTGTGTCTCGATGATTGGAAGAGCCGTGATAGATCCGCCACCTTTTTCCTCACTCAGACGGCTGGAACGCTCCAGAAGTCTTGAATGCAGATAGAATACGTCTCCAGGATAAGCCTCACGTCCAGGGGATCTACCAAGTAACAGTGACAATGCACGGTACGCAACTGCGTGTTTGGAAAGATCATCATAAACGATCAGTACATCTTTTCCTTTGTACATAAAATACTCTGCCAATGCAGTTCCCGCATAAGGAGCAATGTACTGAAGCGGCGCACAGTCGCTTGCTGTTGATGCTAATACGATGGTGTGATCCATAGCTCCTGATGTCTTAAATGTATTTACAACTTTTGAAATCGTTGATGCCTTCTGACCGATGGCAACATAGATACAGATCACTCCGTTTCCATTCTGGTTCAAAATAGTATCTGTTGCGATAGATGTCTTACCAGTCTGTCTGTCACCGATGATCAGCTCTCTCTGTCCACGTCCGATTGGGAACATGGAATCGATAGAAAGGATTCCTGTCTCCATAGGAACGCTGACGGATTTTCTGTCAATGATTCCAGGTGCTTCATTTTCAATCGGGCGATAATCATCTGCCTCAATCTCTCCGGCACCGTCGATTGGTGCACCAAGGGCATTGATAACTCTTCCGATAAATTTATCTCCTACCGGGATTCCGGCTTTTTTCTTTGTACGTGCAACCTTTGTTCCTTCTTTGATTCCTGTATCTGATCCAAATAAGATACATCCGATCTCGTCTTTCTGGATATCCTGTACCATACCCTTCAGACCATTTTCGAAGGTAACGATCTCGCCGTACATTGCATGATCGATTCCGTAAATGGTAGCGATTCCATCTCCGACTGTTACAACAGTTCCGACTTCGCTGTCTTTACTGATCTCATCAAAATTCTCTATTTCACTTTTCAGAATTGAAATAATTTCATCTGAATTGATTGAACTCACTTACGTTCACCTCCAGGTCAATTTTTGTTCTAACCGGTTCATTCTTCCACGAATGCTCCAGTCATATTCATCACTGCCCGCTCTCAGGATAAATCCTCCAAGCAGTGACGGGTCTTTTTCGACCTCCAGATTTACCTTCGATTTATGATATTTATCCATAATAAATGTTTTCATCTTCTCAGCCTGCTCTTCGTCTGGCTCGTCTACACATATTAAAGTCGCAGTCATAACTTGCTGCTGCTCCTCACAATATTTATCATAGCTTTCGAAAATGTCCCAAAGCATGCCCATTCTCTGGTTCTCGCATGTTACCTTCAGGAAATTACAAATAGACTTTGGAAATATCTGTTCGATAACACTGTATTTGTTCTTTGCCGTAATTACCGGATTTAACAGTACTTCATATACTTCCGGTACCTGACAGAAGATTTCTTTTGTTTTCTCAATATCTGCTTTCGGAATTTCCAGTTCGTACAGAACTCTTGCATAGCGCTTCGCTGCCGGCTGAACGAACTTTACTGTATTACTCGTCTTTGCCGTCATGAGCGTCACCTACGCTTTCCAAAAACTGATCATAAATCGCCTGATTTCCTTGTTTTCTTGTCTCTTCATCTACAATCTTTCTAGCTGCCTGCATTGCAAGTCCTGCAATCTGTGTCTCAACGCCATCCAATGCCTGCTTTCGCTCAGTCTCGATGGTCTTTCTGGCACGTTCGATCGTGGCATCTGCTCTTCTGTCCGCATCTGCAAGAATCTCATCTGACTGTCTCTTAGCCTCTACACGGGCATTTTCAACGATTTTAACCGACTCCTCTTTTGCACCGGAAAGAGCTGACTCATACTCTTTTTTCAGAGCCTCTGCCTCTTCTTGTCTGTCACTTGCATTTTTCAGTCCGTCGGCAATCATCTGCTCACGCTTTTCCATGATCCCCATAACTGGTTTGAACAGGAATTTCTTCAGTAATAGATAAAAGACTACAAGGTTTATTATGGTCCAGAGAAGGCTCAAATCTACTTTTATCACCTTTTCCCACCTGCCTTTCTTCTTTTCTCCTGCTTCTTTACGAACTGCTAATTATTTCAGCATCAGGATAATCAGAAGACCGATGATAAATCCATAAATAGCTGTTGCCTCTGCAAGGGCACAACCAAGAATCAGGTTCTTGCTGATCTTTGACTCAGCCTCTGGCTGTCTTGCGATAGCGTCTACTGCCTTGCTTGTTGCAAGACCAATACCAATACCTGCTCCTAAACCTGTTAAAACTGCGATACCTGCTCCAATTGCTACTAACATAATCTTAATCTCCTTTTCTTCTTGTCTAAAAATGTTTTCTTAAATCCCTTTTAAGTCTGTTCGTCTTATCTTCCGGCTTTACTCCTGTTCCTCATTCATGAACAGCGCCGTCAGAAATACAAATACATAAGCCTGTAAGAATCCATCAAATATATCAAAATAAAAACTAAACGGGATTGGTATAATCGCCGGAGCTACTATTTTTAAAAGCTCCATGATTACAAATGCTCCCAGTACATTACCGAACAGTCGCATGCACAAGGACAATGGACGGATTACAATCTCCAGTACCATGATCGGTGCGACGAACGGAACCGGCTTTGCAAAATGTTTGACCCAGTGTTTTAATCCGTTTTTATGTATTCCGGAATACTCAATCAGACACATACTCATAACAGCCAGCGCTATTGTGACATTCAGATCCTTTGTCGGCGGTTTAAACCCAAACAATCCAATGATATTGGCAATTCCGATATAGATCAGCACCGTGATAAGATATGGGATATATCTTCGGTTTTCTTTGCCCATAACATCTTCAAAGAAGTCCACTCCTTTTCCGATTGCGGATTCCAATAAAAGCTGAGCTTTCCCCGGATTCTCTACACTGAGATTCCTTACGAATATGACACACAGCAATACAACTACAGCCATAATGATCCATGTAACCGCCACGGACTCACTAATCTTAATTCCCCCGAATAACGGAATAGTAAATGCTGTATCACAATTCAGCTCTTCCAACAGACTCTCTGTTAATTTCTCCGTATGACTCCCTCCCTTTCTTCTCCAAATTTCGTGATTACTTTACTCTCCTGTTTTTTAAATGTCAATCATTTCTTTTTTTCTTAACAATTACTTTATTTGACAATTTTTTAAGCATATTCTCTTATTTGAGTTTTTTCATTTGTCCAAAATTTAGTCACTTTCCTCCCGTTTTTATATACCTTCTCCTTAACATGTCGAAAATTTGCACAAATTATTTGTGTTTTTCGGAAAAATTTTAGTCGTTACGCATATTCCTTTCGGCAATATGATATAGATATGGCCGCTATACACCATTGAGTTTGACTTTTTTTGCCAAAGCCTGTAAACTAAGGCAAGGCAAGAATCTCCCGGATTTGGGAAGTTTGCAAATAAAGAAATACAACAAATAAGGAGAGCATATATGCGACTTAGAAATATACCCCGCGCCGAAGGCGTGTTAAAAGAGTGCAGTCAGGTTATCGAGACTCCGGAAGAATTCCGTGGTCACTGGGCATCTGATGTATTCCAGAATGACTACCCGGTCCACATTGAAATCGGCATGGGAAAAGGCCGTTTTCTCATGGCACTGGCTCAGAAAAATCCACAGATCAACTACATCGGAATCGAGCGCTACACAAGCGTCCTTCTCCGTGCTGTGGAAAAGTTAAACATATATATAGAAGAAAACGAAAGCACTCTGCCAAACATTCGCTTCATTTGTATGGACGCACAGGACATAGCAAATGTGTTCGCTGAAAATGAAGTTGACCGAATCTATCTGAACTTCTCCGACCCATGGCCGAAAGCCCGCCATGCAAGAAGACGCCTCACATCACCGGATTTTTTTGCACGTTACGACAAGGTGCTTGTCCAGGACGGACAGGTAGAATTCAAGACAGATAACCGTGATCTTTTTGATTTTTCCGTTGAGTCTTTAGGGGAATCCGAAACATGGGGCATTTCCGAATGTACTTATGACCTGCACCATGATGAAATTATGAACGGTGGAAATATTATGACCGAATATGAAGAGAAATTTTCATCCATGGATCACCCGATTTGCAAGCTCATTGCTAAAAGAAGATGTCTGCTGTGACTTTCTTAGCGCTACAGCGCATATATTATTAATGAGAAAGCCTTCGGAGTCTGTTCGCCATGAGCCGAAATTGTCATAACAAAAAAAACTTCCGACAAAAGTTTTTTGAATACACTTATCGAAATCGGTGTCTGCACAGGTGGATCGGTTGTTTCAGAAAATCCCTGAAAGAAGTATATGATATTCTGAACCACGGTTCTGACTGCCGAAGGCACTGATCAGAAAGGTTGATTTGATGTTACATTTAACTGCAAAAAATTTTCAAATAGAAGTAAAAGATACCTCTCTCCCGGTCGTCGTTATGTTCTACGCTATCTGGTGTGGGAAATGTGCCATGATGAAGCCGGTCGTGGAGGATATCGAAAAGAAATACGCCGGAAAGATCAAGTTCTGCGAAGTCGAAATTGAAGAATCTGCAGTACTCGCCGCAGAATACGCTCCGGAAATCGTCCCGACATTTGTTCTCTTCAAAGATAAAAAGGCAGTCAGTGTCATGGGTGGAATGGTGGATGAACACACATTTGAATCCAGAATGCTGGAAATCCTGTCTTAGTCCACAGATGTACACAAGCCGTAACATAATCTTTCGAAATAGTTAAGAATTTTTTACTTTTTACTTTTACACAAGTATGTTATTATTGGGTGTACAGAAAGGAGATGTGGCGTCTGACACCACAGGATAATTATGAGTATGAAAAAATTAAAAAGGGTTCTGCCGTTTAGCCTGGCAATAATTCTGGCATCTGTAAGCCTGCCGGTAACTGCCCTGGCTGACAGCGCAAAAGTAGTCACTCTCGGAGCGAACTTATCCGACGAGCAGAAAGCTTCTATGTACAAATACTTCGGTACTTCCGCCGATCAGGTAGACACGATCGAAGTCACGAACACAGACGAAAGAAAATATATGGAAGGGATCGCGACCGAATCCCAGATTGGTACAAGAACATATAGCTGTTCTTATGTTGAGCCGACAGACAGCGGCGGAATTCAGGTAAAAGTCGCAAATCTGACATTTGTAACAAGTTCTATGATCGCCAGTACACTTTTGACTTCCGGCGTTGAGAACTGTAACGTTGTTGCCGGATCTCCAATTGAAGTATCCGGAACCGGTGCACTGACAGGTATTATGATGGCTTACGAAAAAGCCAGTGGAAAAGAACTTTCCGAAGACCAGAAAGCAACTGCAACAGAAGAGCTGGTAACAACCGGTGACCTCGCCAAGGATCTCGGTCAGGATACAGCATCTGATCTGATCAACGATGTCAAAGAATCCGTTATTGAAGACAAACTGACTGATCCGTCCGATATTCAGGACGCGATTTCTGACGCAGCCGATAAGCAGGGAATTACACTGACCGATGACCAGCTTGCAAAAATCACAAGTCTGATGGAATCTATTTCCCAGTACGACTACGATGTCAAAGCACTGAAAAAGACTCTCGACAACCTGGACGGGAAATCCGGAGGATTCTTCAGCAACTTGTGGTCCTCCATCAAAGGCTTCTTTGGCGGGGATAGTTCTGGCGGTGGAATTATTAACAATACGGATGATGCAGCACTCGGAAATGATGCAATCATCGACAGCACATTAGATGCCGTAAAAAGCAAAGCAAACGATGCCGTAAATCAGGCAAAAGACGAAGGTCTCTGGGATAAAATCGTAGGATTTTTCAAGGATCTGTTCGGAGGCGATGATACCGAAAACTCCGATAATACAGATAGCACTGACGCAATCGAAGAAAATACGGACAACAACACCGATACAGGCAGCACCGACAACAATGCTGATAACGATACTTCTACAAACGCAGAATAAAATTAATTCATAACTTTAGCAGGGAGATGGAATACTCAAATTCCATCTCCCTGTTTCTCTTCCACACCTCTCTTATTATACATTTTAAAATTCAAAAACTGCTACCCCATACGGCGGCAATTTGTATCCAAATGAATATGGTCTTCCATCACATTCTTTCTTCACGGCATGATAAATGTTCTGTCTCTTCTCGCCATTTCCGCCATATTTCACATCGTCACTGTTCAGAATCAGCTTATACTGCTTCTTTCTAGGAACGCCTACACGGTAATCTTCTCTTGCCATCGGTGTGAAGTTGATCACGAACAGAAGGTTATGCTTTCCATCTTTAGAATGGCGGATAAAGCTGTAAATGCTTCTGTATGCATCATCTGCATTGACCCATTCGAATCCTTCCCATGACTGATCCAGTTCATAAAGTGCCTGTTTCTTTTTATACATGTGGAGTAAATCACGCATCCATGACTGAATTGCCTGATGCTCCGGCTCCTCCAACAGATACCAGTCCAGTTCACGTTCCTCTGACCACTCGCGAAGCTGTGCAAAATCCTGTCCCATGAACAACAATTTCTTTCCGGCGTGTCCCATCATAAATGCATATCCTGCTTTTAGGTTCGCATATTTATCAAATCCAAGTCCTGGCATCTTATTGATCATGGAACATTTCAAATGGACAACCTCATCATGCGACAGTACGAGAATGTAATCTTCGCTGTACGCATAACTCATGGCAAATGTCATCATATGATGATTGTCTTTTCTGAAATACGGATCCAGCTTCATATATTCCGTAAAGTCGTGCATCCACCCCATATTCCACTTAAGGCTAAATCCAAGACCTCCGTCTTCTACATCTCCGGTTACCTTCGGCCATGCCGTAGACTCTTCCGCTATCATAAGTGCACCCGGATTTCTTCCAAGTACAACTGTGTTCAGATGCTTGAAGAAATCTACTGCCTCCAGGTTCTCATTACCTCCATACTGGTTCGGAACCCATTCTCCGTCTTTCTTTCCATAATCCAGGTACAGCATAGAAGCAACTGCATCAACGCGAAGTCCATCAATATGGAAATGCTCCACCCAGAAAAGTGCATTGGCAATCAGGAAATTCCTTACCTCATTCTTGCCAAGATCAAATATCTTCGTCCCCCAGTCCGGATGCTCCCCTTTTCTTGGATCTGCATACTCGTAAGTTGCTGTTCCGTCAAACTCGGCAAGTCCATGCTCGTCCTTTGGAAAATGTGCCGGAACCCAGTCCATAATGACACCGATTCCATTTCTATGCAGATAATTGATCATCCACGCAAAATCTTCCGGTGTTCCATAACGGCTTGTCGGCGCATAATATCCTGTCACCTGATATCCCCATGATCCATCAAATGGGTGTTCTGCGATTCCCATGATCTCCACATGCGTATATCCCATATCTTTCATATACTTTGTGATTTCTTTTGCAAACTCACGATAAGTATAGAATCCCTCGTCCTCTGTGCCTGGGTGTCTCTTCCAGGAACCCATATGAACCTCATATACAGACATTGGTTCTTTTTTGTGGTTCCATTTTTCCCGTGCAGTCATCCAGGAACTATCGGTCCATTTCAAATTCTCAATATTCGTTATTCTTGATGCTGTACCCGGACGAAGTTCTGCATAATTGGCATACGGATCTGCCTTCATATGATACTCCCCTGTAATCGTCTCAATGCAGAACTTATACATCATGCCTTCTTTTACTCCCGGTACAAAGCATGTGTAAATTCCGATATATTCCGCCCTTGTCATAGGGTTTCTTGTGCGATCCCAGTCATTGAATTCCCCCACTACAGACACGGATTTCGCATTCGGTGCCCAGACAGCAAAATAAACTCCTTCCTGCCCTTCGTCGTCCACCATATGTGCACCCAGCTTCTTATAAATTTCGTAGTGATTTCCCTGTCCGAAAAGGTACTGATCTAATTCTCCGATTTCATAAGCTTTCCATTCTTTCTCCATAAACTTCCCTCACATTTCATCCGGATTTCAATATCTTAAGTATACCTTAGCGGAACACAAAATTCAATCTATGTCACTCGATTCCAGACAAAAAACAGGGATACAATTTTCTACAATTGTATCCCTGCTTCATCACTTACATTCACTATATCATTAAATTTTAAAATCTTCTTCCTTCAGAATAATGCGATCTGACGAATCCGCAGATTTTCCAAATACACGTCTTGCAAGATGCTTTACATTTGCTTTCTGTGAATGTTTAATTGCTTCATCCATGATTTCTTTTACTTCCGCAACTGTAACCGCATGATCTTCACGCTGCATTACATCAATTCGGCTGTAAAGTGCCAGAATTCCCATTTCATCAAGCTTATATCCATTTTCCTTCGCATAAGTCTGACCAAATGTTACTAACTCATCATTGATGAATACCGGAAGCTCAAGCTTAGAAGTGAATTTCTTTTTGAAATCCGGATTAGCTGTCATAATTCTCTCCAGAGGTTTTCTCTGATCTTCAAGAACAAAGAGAAGCTCTCCGGTCTTTCTTGACATCAATGCATTCAGTTCCTTGATTGTTCTGGAATTCAACTTACCAGCCTTTTCGATGATGATCGCTCCACCGCGAAGCTTCTGGATAATATTGCCAAGTTCCTTCTTATTCAGTGACTCACCTGTAACAATAGCAACTTTACCCTGTTTCAGATTTCTTTGTTTCTGGATTGCTTTTACAATATCTACTGCAAGTACTGTTTTTCCAGATCCCTTACGGCCAATGATCATTAAGTTACCGGTTCTTGAAGTTCCCTCTCTCTGGGCACGTCTGTCATTATCAAGTACTGCAACAATCTGTTCACTCATTCCTCTGACCGGTACGAAGTAAGAGAATAATTTCTTCTGCTCCTCTGTCAGTCCGGCTTTCAGTCCAATCTCACTGGTTGCACTTAAGTCATATCTTCCTGTTACAACAAATCCGGTATCAAATGGAACTCCACTTCCTTTTGACTTCTTAATTCTGCGCTGAATCTCTTCCTCAGATGGTTCTTCAATTTCCAAGTCTCCTTCAAGGTCTTCCGGATCCGGAATCTCAGGAAGCTCATCTTCAAAGTCATCTTCCTCGAAATCCTCTTCCTCAAAATCATCCTCTTCCTCGAAGTCGTCCTCTTCCTCGAAATCGTCTTCCTCGAAGTCGTCCTCTTCCTCAAAGTCATCCTCTTCGTAATCGTCGTCTTCTACATAATCATCTTCATAAAAGTCATCGTCTTCCTCAAAGTCGTCTTCTTCCTCAAAGTCATCCTCTTCCTCGAAATCATCCTCTTCCTCGAAATCGTCCTCTTCCTCGAAATCGTCCTCTTCCTCGAAGTCATCCTCTTCCTCGAAGTCGTCCTCTTCCTCGAAGTCATCCTCTTCCTCGAAGTCGTCCTCTTCCTCGGAGTCGTCCTCTTCCTCGAAATCATCCTCTTCCTCGAAATCGTCTTCGTCCTCGGATTCATCTTCCGGGAATTCATTCCACTCTGCATCGAATTCCTCTACTTCTTCCTCATCTTCCTCCGGGAATTCATCTGCAAAACCATCTTCCTCAAAATCGTCTTCCTCGAATCCATCTTCCTCTTCAAAATCATCTTCTTCGGATTCCTCGTCTTCAAAATCATCTTTTTCGGATTCCTCGTCTTCGAAATCATCCTCGTCTTCGGAATTGTCTTCCGAATCATCCTGGTTTTCTGTTTCCGGAATTTCTTCATCTTCTTGTACTTCTTCGATTTCTTCTACAGCGTCGACTTCATCTTCTGCTTCAAACTCTTCGTCCTCACCCTCAAAGTCTTCGTCTTCAAACTCTTCCTCTTCGAAATCATCTTCATCCTCAGAATCCTCGTCCTCCGTCTCTTCTTCTTCCGAAACTGCTTCAACAATCTCTTCTTCAGGTTCTTCTTCAGACTCTTCAGGTTCTTCCACAATATCGTCCAGCTCTTCTTCTGAAATAAACTGATCTACAATTTCTTCTTCAACAGATTCCCCTTCTGCTTTTGCAAGCTCCAGTTCCTCTTCTATATCAAAATTTTCCTCTTCTTTCTCCTGTGCTGTCACACGGTCTTCCAGCTCTTCCACAAGCTGTCTGATATCATCAGAAAGCAATGCCTTTCTTCTTGCTTCCTCTGCCTCAAGACGAGCCTTCTCTTCCGCTTCACGACGAGCCTTCTCCTCCGCTTCACGACGAGCCTTCTCCTCTGCTTCACGACGAGCTTTCTCTTCCGCTTCACGGCGTGCTTTCTCTTCTGCTTCCTGACGGGCTTTTTCTTCTGCTTTCCGTCTTGCTATTTCTTCTACCTCGCGTCTCTCTGCCTCAAGTCTTTCTGCCTCTCGGCGGGCTTCCAGTGCTTCTCTCTCTTTTCTAAGTCGTTCTTCATCGGATGCTTTTTGCTTTGCGATCGCCTCAGCATTTACCTTCTGCTTGGCTTCCCATTCCATCAAGATGTCTTCAATCTTCATCTGACCTTCAATGCGGAGTTCTTCTTCTCGTTCCTCCATCTTCTTCTGGTCTTCCGGATTAATTCCACTCGCCATAGCCACGCCATTAGCCAGTGCTTCTTGAAGTGTCGCACCCTTCACAACTGTCGTAATAGACTTTTTTGGTCCTTCTGCCGCATGCTGAAGAATTCCTTCTAACTCTCTGACATTCCGAGCTTCTTCCGGAGTTTCCTTTCCGATTGGTTCAATGACTGGTGCTTCTGGTTCTACAACTTCTGGTTCTTCTGAAACAGCTTCTTCCGGCTCCAGGACTGGTTCCTCTAAAACCGGTTCTTCTATCGGAACTTCTTTGTCTGCCTTGGCATTTTCTTCCATTGCCTTCAATGCTTCTCCAAGCTCTGCTGTCGGAATTCTTCTCGTTGCATCCAGACCATCCACAGTTTCTGTTGTATTGGCTCCTGATCCTGATTCCTGCTGTTCTGCCTCCGCAGCTTCTGCTGCTTCCTGCGCTGCTTTAATCTGTTCTTTTGGAATTGATACAGTATCCTGTGGAATGCTCTTTACATCCTTAAGCGCAGCTCGCTCAGGTTTTTTATCCACTGCTTTCTTAGGCTCTTTTTTCGGTACACCTTTATACTCATCGTACTTTTCCTGTTGGAGTGGTGTCAGTGGTTTGTACTTCATCTTCAATTCCATTGCCTGATATACATATTTTCCTTCGCTGAACCACAAGATCAAATCGTCACATTCTTCCAGGCACTTTGAGGTCATGCCTGCTTCATGATATAGCTTTGCGAGCTCATACGCCCATTTTTCAATATATTCTGCCTTTTTAAATTCTTCCAGTGCCGAAATCTGTTCTGACAGATCGGACCCTTGTGCCTTCAAAATCCGATATTTCAAAATGAATTGATTCGGATCTCTCGGTGCCAGTTTTACAAATTCCTCATAACAGTCCGAAGCCTCATTCAGATCATTCAGTTTCAGGGCAAGTACTGCCAGACGATACACAACCTTTCTGCTGGACGGTGCTCTATCAAATGCGATCATAAGCGTATCACGGCTCTTCTGAAACTCCCCGTTATTCTCGTAGATTTCGCTTACTGTATTTAACATTGCCGGGCTCTTCACCCTTCTCCAGTCTATTGTATCGGCAATTTCCATTGCTTTTCTAAATTGTTTCTTTTCGTAATGTTCGAGCATCTGCTCGGTTTTTACCCGATATTCATATTTATCCAATATTCTCACCTCAAATTTTTTGACAATTCTACAGATACAAGTTTATCATACACCAGTCTTATTGTCAAAAACATACGAGATTTTGTTACAAAAATGTTACAAAATGATATCGTCCACTTTTTTGAAATCTTTCAGGCTATACGCTTCTATAATATTTCCCTGGATAACATAAAGCGTATCTTCTATATAAATACCTCTTGTGATCCTCATATTATTTCCATTGATTTCCTCATGCATCGTACATGTAAATCCTTGTTTTTCGTCGTAAGAAAATGTATAGTACTCCCGGCCGCCTTCGCTGTCTGCTGCAAAACCAATCAGATTTTTCTCTGCATCTACTAAAGCTGCCTTATAATCATAAGAAACATCTGTATAGTACACATTTTCAATGACATAAGTCTGCTCCTCTTTCACATTTTCCGGATCAGAAATATCGAACATCGTCAATTTCACGCCATCTGTTGACATAGTCTTTTCATCAACATTCATCCCAATACCCAGAAGCTTATTTTTCCCATACGGATGCAGATAATCTGAAAATCCAGGTATCTTCAACGCTCCTATGATCTTTGGATTTTTCGGATCCGACAGATCAACAGAAAATAATGGATCCGTCTCTTTAAATGTTACAAAGTATCCTGTCTTTCCCATAAATCTTGCGGAGTACACTCTCTCATCTTCTGCCAGACCTTTGATGGAGCCGGTTTCTTTCAGTTCTTGATTCAAAACATAAACACTGTTCGTGTCGCCATCGGTCACTACAACTCTCAGATATCCATCATATTCATCAATAGAAAATGAATCATTAATATAGCCGTCTATTTTGCACTGTGCCCCAGCCGTCAATTTTCCACTTTCATAAGAAACTTTTCGGATTGTCGTCACATCTTTTCCGGAATATTGCCACACATTTTCATAAAAATAAATATTATCGTTGCTCACATATAAATTGCCACCGTCTGCCAAAAGTGCCTTACTGTGCGCTGTCTCATTTGGATTTTCCAGAGAAACTGATGTGATGATCGAATACATATCTGCCTTTGAAATGGACGGAAGACAAATATCTGTTTCTTTGATCAGATTATCGTTTACAAGTGGTATATAGGACTTCGGATTCTTCGCCGTTATACCATCAAGTGTTACATAATAATCACTGAATAAGTATAAGTATCCATCTGCAATTCTTGAAGAATTGTAATATCCACTCTGACTGACCCTGCCAACTTCTTTTGGATTTTCCCGGTCTGAAATGTCATAAGTTACTGCGGTCGTATTAGCCCTCTGACCATATCCATAATCATCATCATTCCATTTACCGCCCACATAACCGTCACACACTGCGATTAATTGATTTCTCTCAATGTCCAGATACATTTCCTGGATTTCAGAAACATCTTCCACTGTTATAGTAGCCGTTTGCTTCATCCGATTATCGCGGGTATCTATAATGGCAATCTGATCGCTCTTATCTTTTAACACGTAAAGGTATGTTCCATCTGTTTTAGCTGTATCCCCCTCGTCCACACCTTCCTGACGTACATTTGTCTCAGAATAAGAACCGCTTGCCATTCCGGTGTCCGCTGCTGCAGTACTGCTTTCTTCAATATTCTGTGCTGCATCTCCGCTTGCCTTACTGTCAGCTGATTCATCGACTCTTATATCATTCAATGATCTTGCCCCGTTTGAAGTGTATGCACTGTCTCTTTCCTGATCTTTCTTATATTTTTCCAAATATGCATAGACATCCTTATATTCCGCCGCACTTTCTACTTTCGTACTGTCACTGATTGTCACATCACTGCCTGCTATCTTATCATCTCGAGTCGCGTCTTCCATTTTAAAATAATTCTGGCATACCATCACTCCCACGATCAGCACCAGGCATGCGGCTGCCAGCCCACCGATTCTCGCCGGAGTCCACACTTTTTTCTTCTTCCCTGCAAGCTTTGCTTCAATCTGTCTCGGTTCAAGCGCTTTCGGCACCGGAACCTGTTCTGACTTTTCCTTTATTTTCCGAATCATGTCCTGCTCATTCTTATTCATAAAATGTCCTCCCATCCAACACACACTGCATCTTCTCCAGCGCCCGGCTTCGTTTTACCCGGACAGTTCCCGGCTTCAGGCTTAGGATCTTCCCGATTTCTGTGCTGTTATAACCGCCAAACACTGACAGCCCGACTATCATTTGCTCTTCTTCTGAAAGAATAAAAAATGCATTTCTCACATCCATCGCAAGTCCCACATCTTCTTCATGAATTCCTTCCACCTGTCCTTCCGGGAAAAAATCTTCTGTCTGCTGTATTCCTTCTTTCGCCACCTGTTTCAATCTTTTCTTACATATATTTGACAAAATTGTAAAAATCCAGCTCTTGAAAGCTTCTTCTTTTCGAAGTTTATGTATATGTTCATAAGCAGATAACACTGCCGCACTCACCGCGTCTTCTGCCTCATGCGGATCACGCATCAGACAAAGCGCGTAGCGATAGAGGTCTTGATAGACCTGCTCATATAGCTTTGAAAATGCTTTTGCATCACATTTCATTCTTTTTCCTCCTCAATTTGTTTTTCTCAAGAAGTTCTCCACACTCCTCCATTGACTTATCCCATTGCCGTTCCCCAATACCCAGTGTAAAAAGTATTATTACTTCTTCTACATATAAGAGTCCCAAAATATCCCAAGTGTTACAAAAAGGCGTCACTTTTTTTCATAAGTGCCGCCTTTTATTTACATTCGTTTATTCAATTATATTACCGCCGAAAATACTGCGCAAGATAAAATTCAGCGTAATTCCCAGTGCAACGGAACATAGAACGTGAATTTTACCTATCGGATTATTTAGCCCTTATAATAATTAATCAGACAACCTTTGAGAATAATCTCTCTTTCTGCGTCTGTCATATCTCCAAGTGTAAATGTAACTTCTTTCAATGTATCTCCGACTACATAAGCTTTGATCTCTGCATCTTTGTTTTCCACTGCCTTTCTGATTTCCGGTACAAAGATATAATCGCCATTTTTGAAGCTTAATTTCTTGTCGTCTTCTTTTGTGATAAATGGAAGCATTCCCCAGTTGATCAGATTGGAGCGATATCTTTTTGTCGCATATTCATTTGCAATATTCGCCCAGCCACCGAGCACCTTCTGACAGGAAGCTGCCTGCTCTCTTGCTGAACCGTCACCTGGTTTTACTGCAAAGATCGTACTTCCGACTCCGATATTTCCTTTTCCTGCTTCCGGATATTTCTCCTGGATTTTTGCCATAACCGGTTTTAATTCTTCCAATACCTCTAACGGACATTCGCCTGCTTCGATTGCTTTCTGTGCTTTCTGTACTTCCTTTGCACGTCCTACATATGCAGGATCTTTTCTGGAAAGTGCAAACTCTGCCAGTCCAAGTGGATTGGATCTGTAAGAAGATGTTTCTCCAGATGGGATCAGCTCATCTGTTGTTGTAACCGGATCGTGAATCTCTGATACAACTTTCAATACCAGATTCTCTGGAAGTGCTGACATTGCCGGCCAGTCTTTGATATTCGGTCCGAACTTGATCTTTGTATCCGGATCAGCCACACCATGACTGTCAAATACACGATTTGCATAAATCTTCTGGTCAAAGTGGTATTTCTGTCCCTTGTATTCTACGTCCATATCTGTTGCAGGTGTCAGGAAGCCTTTATTTGCTGCTGTTGCTGCAATTGAACGGGCATCCATAAGTGCAACGGATGCAATCTGTCCACTCTGAAGCTTGGAACCTTCACGGTTCGGGAAGTTTCTTGTAGAGTGGCGAATAGAAAATGCGTTATTTGCCGGGGTATCTCCAGCTCCAAAGCATGGTCCGCAGAATGCTGTTTTTACAATTGTTCCTGCTTCCATAAGATCCGCAACTGCACCGTTTTTCACAAGTTCCATATAGATTGGTGTACTTGCCGGATATACACTAAATGTAAATTCATCTGAGCCAATGTAATGACCTTTTATGATGTCTGCTGCTGCGCAGATATTTTCAAATCCACCACCGGCACATCCTGCGATGATTCCCTGATCCACAT
>ERZ773188.1986-NODE-1986-length-21031-cov-2.933877_pt1 | contig 21031 bp, 18 predicted proteins | sample MGYA00581011_ERZ773188 | MGnify/ENA primary metagenome ERZ773188 (study PRJEB29015, sample SAMEA2737798) | human gut metagenome | biome: human gut; feature: human-associated habitat; material: faeces | place: China | collected 2012 ...
GAAGAATTCTGTCTGAAATGTGCAATGGAACGTAACAGTATGAGTGAAAAAGAAATGTTACGTTATATCGAACGCACCGATAAGTATCGTTCTGATTATTATTTCTATCATACCGGGAAAAAATGGGCAGATGCGAGAAATTATGATCTTTGTCTGAATAGCGGAAAACTTGGCTTTGAGAAATGTGTAGAAGAGATCGAAGCATATGCAAAAATTCGTTTTGACAGATAAAAAGAGGGCAGTCTGAGGAAAAGTTTCAGACTGCCTTTGTTTTTTCTAAGAAACAGAAGGTACGAAAGAGGTTCAAATGAGGAGCAAATAAAATGGTGAGGTAAAGGAGGAGACTATGTATCAGGCAAAAGAAGAACGATATGATAAAATGATTTATACGAGATGTGGGAAAAGCGGATTAAAGCTTCCGAAGGTTTCTTTGGGCTTTTGGCAGAATTTTGGTGCGCAAGGGCAGTTTTCAAACATGGAACAGATTGTTCATACTGCTTTTGATCTTGGTATCACGCACTTTGATCTTGCAAACAATTACGGGCATCCATACAATGGAAGTGCCGAAGAAAATTTTGGAAAGATCCTTGCAAACGGGATGAAACAATACCGTGATGAAATGTGCATTTCGACAAAAGCAGGATATGAAATGTGGGCAGGACCATATGGTGACAGAAATGGTTCCCGTAAATATCTGATTGCATCTTTAGACCAAAGCTTGCAAAGAATGGGATTGGAGTATGTTGATATCTTTTATCATCATGTCTATGATCCCGATACACCGCTTGAAGAAACAGCAATGGCACTGGATCAGATTGTGCGTCAGGGAAAAGCCCTGTATGTTGGTATTTCTAATTATAATAAAGAACAGACTGCCGAAATGCAAAAGCTTTTAGCGGAACAAAAGACACCATTTATCATTAACCAGCCTTCCTATTCGATTCTGAATCGCTGGATCGAGGAAGATGGTCTGGATCAGTATGCCAAAGAAAATGGATTGGGGCTTGCTGTATTTTCACCGCTTTCTCAGGGCTTTCTGACAGACCGCTATCTGCATGGTATTCCGAAAGATTCCAGAATCGGAAAGGGAAATACCTGGCTTGGCGATCAGTTGGATGAAAAGATGCTTGCAAAAATCAATGCATTAAATGATATAGCTGCAAAGCGTGGTCAAAAGCTGTCGCAGATGGCACTCGCATGGTGTCTGCATAATGAAGCGGTCACTACCGTTTTAGTCGGTGCGAGCAGTCCAAAGCAGCTTGCAGATAATGTCGAATGCATCCGAAACTTAGACTTTATAAAGGAAGAATGCGATGCGATAGATGCGATCGTACAGGAATAAAAAATGTCTTGACAAATTCTGCACAAAATGATATATAAATAATATATAGTATGTTACTTGATTCGAAACGAATACGAGGCATTAACTATGCAATAAAAATTACAGTATTTTTATGCGTGTTAGTGCCTCGTTTTTTTGTATATTTTTTTAGAGAAAAGAGGAAGATATAAGAGATAGTAAAATCGCACAATACTCTCTTTTTGACACACTGCTTCAAAAGGAAAGAGCAGACAGCTACAAAAAATAGCAACAAACGGCACGATCCACATAAAAATACCAAAAAGAAAGGATGGTTCATTATGAAGGACAAGATTTTTGAAGTATTGCAAAGAGTCGGTAGAAGCTTCATGCTGCCAATTGCCATTTTGCCGGTGGCAGGACTGCTTTTGGGACTCGGTAGTTCGTTTACGAATGAAACAACAATTGCCACGTATCATTTAGGAGGTATTCTCGGAGAGGGAACGATCCTGCATGCACTTTTGGTTATCATGAATAAGGTAGGCAGTGCTATTTTTGATAACCTTCCATTGCTATTTGCCGTTGGTGTTGCGATCGGTATGGCAAAGAAAGAAAAAGAAGTTTCGGCATTATCAGCCGTGATTGCATATTTCGTTATGAATATCTCAATCAGCGGTATGTTAGAGATTAACGGTAAAATTACAGCAGATGGCAAGATCGCATCCGATGTATTGACCGGAACAATTGCTTCTGTCTGCGGTATCAATACCCTGCAAATGGGTGTCTTTGGCGGTATTATCGTTGGACTTGGTGTTGCTGCTTTGCACAACCGGTTCCATAAGATTCAGTTGCCGAATGCCCTTTCCTTCTTTGCAGGATCGCGTTTTGTACCGATCATCTCAACAGTCGTTTATATGTTTGTCGGTATTTTGCTGTACTTTGTATGGCCGGTTGTACAGAATGGAATCTATGCACTTGGCGGTCTTGTAACAGGAAGCGGTTATGGCGGAACATTACTCTTTGGTATTATTAAGAGAGCATTGATCCCATTCGGATTGCATCATGTATTCTATATGCCATTCTGGCAGACAGCTGTCGGCGGTACGATGGAAGTTGCCGGAAATGTCGTACAGGGTGGTCAGAACATCTTTTTTGCACAGCTTGCAGATGCATCCCATGTTACACATTTTAGTGCAGATGCAACGAGATATTTCTCAGGTGAGTTTATCTTTATGATCTTTGGTCTTCCGGGTGCAGCTTTGGCAATGTATCGTACAGCAAAACCGGAAAAGAAAAAACAGGTTGGAGGTCTTTTATTCTCAGCAGCACTTACTTCTATGCTGACAGGTATTACAGAACCGATTGAGTTTTCTTTCCTGTTTGTAGCACCAATCTTATTTGCGGTTCAGGTAGTACTTGCCGGTGCAGCATATATGATCGCACATATGTTAAATATCGCAGTTGGTCTGACATTCTCAGGCGGCTTGCTTGATCTGTTCCTGTTTGGTATCTTACAGGGCAATGAAAAGACAAGCTGGCTTTTGATCATTCCGGTAGGTATTATTTATTTCTTCTTATATTATTTTATCTTCTCATTCCTGATCAAGAAGATGAATTTAAAGACACCGGGACGTGAAGACGATGATCAGGAAGTAAAATTATATACAAAAGCCGATGTTAATGCGAAGAGAGAAAATGCATCAAAGAATGGAGAAGCTGTACAGGACGAATTGAGTGAATTGATCACAAGAGGTCTTGGCGGCAAGAAAAATATTGATGGCGTTGACTGTTGTGCGACAAGACTTCGCTGTACAGTAATCAAACCGGATTTAGTAGATGATGCATTGTTACGTTCAACAGGTGCATCAGGTGTAATTCATAAAGGAAGCGGCATTCAGATCGTCTATGGTCCGCATGTCACAGTGATCAAATCAAATCTTGAGGATTATCTTGAAACTGCACCCGATGTAGAATATACTAAAGATAACATTGACAGCATGGAAGAGACAAAAGAAGTACAGGAAGAGCATAGAGAAGAAAAAGTTACAAAGACGATTACGGTATCCAGCCCGATCACAGGAATAGCAGCCGATCTGGCAACCGCACCGGATGAAGCATTTGCCGGAAGAATGATGGGAGATGGAGCCGTTGTTACACCACAGGATGCATTGATCACGGCACCGGAAGACGGAGAAGTTGTCTTTGTCTTTGATACAAAGCATGCAATCGGTTTCCTGACAGACAGCGGACTTAGTATGCTGCTTCATATCGGTATTGATACTGTAAAGCTGGAAGGAAAAGGCTTTGAAGTCCTTGTGGAAAACGGACAGAAAGTAAAGAAAGGCGATCCGATGATGAGACTGGATCTGTCTTATCTGAGTGAAAATGCACCATCGCTTGCGTCACCTGTACTTTGTACGGAACTGGAAGATAACCAGAAGATCCGTCTGTTAAAAGAGGGAGAGATCAAAGCCGGAGAACCTCTCTTTGCAGTCGACTTCTATGAATAAGATCAGATGACTAAAAAGCATCTGATCAGGATCAGAAAGAGTGTGGAGAAAAGGTATGTACAGAGTAGTAAAAGCATTAAACCATAATGCTGTATTAGCAGCAGATGTTACAGATCAAAAAGAATATCTTTTGATGGGAAAAGGAATCGGATTTGGAAAGAAAGTCAGTGAGCAGTTTGAAGCAGATGAAAGTTGTAGGGTTTATTCACTGACAGACCGGAAAGAACGAAACGATGTGCAGAATCTTGCAAAATCGATCCATCCGGAGTTTCTGGAGATTGCGAACATGGTTCTGGAATGCAGGGCGAGCGTCAATATTCTGATGGCGGATACCCAGGACATCGGCGGAATTGCAACCGGTCAGATGATTCTGCAGATCATATTTCTTATGCGGTAGAGCGGATCCAGAGAAATGAAACGATCAGCAATCCGTTGACAGAAGATATCCGGGTCCTTTTCCATATGGAATATAAAGTAGCAAGCTGTGTCATACCTCTTCTCGAATCACGCTTTGGAATCTCGATCGGTGAAGATGAAGTGGGATATATCACGTTACATGTACATTCAGCGATCGATGATGAAAAAGTATCGGATGCAATGCAAACAGCGCGTGCTGTCAGAGAATGTATCCGTATTGTAGAAGAATCCATGGGCAAAAAGATCGATGTTATGACATTGTCATATAACCGGTTGATGAATCACGTACGTTATATGATCGTGCGGGCATTAGAAGGAGAAAAGCTAAAACTCAGCCTGAACGATTATATGCAGGTGAAATACCCGGAAGAGTTTGCCTTAGCGGCAAAAATCTGTGATGAGATCGGGCAGATGATCAAATCCCCGTTAAAAGATGTAGAGATAGGCTATCTGGCAATGCATATCTGCCGTGTGACAAGTGGCGAGCTTGACGGCGAGAGCGAGTAAAGCTATAGAGCAGCAAAGTCATACAAGGAGAAAGCAGCTACAGAATGCATAGCAAAAGCAGAGCAGACAAAAACGTAACGAAAAACAAAAATGTAACGAAAGATTAAAATAGCAAAAAGTAAAAAGATCAAAAAAAGAAAACCTAAAACAAAAATAAGATTAATGAAAATGGAGGATGATTATTATGAAGACATTTAACTATGTAATTACAGACGAAGTAGGAATTCATGCAAGACCGGCGGGAATGCTTGTAAAGGAAGCTAAAAAATATGCGTCTGACATTATGATTAACAAAGCAGGTAAAAAAGCAGATGCAAAAAAATTAATGATGTTAATGACACTTGGTGTTAAATGCAACGAAGAAGTGACAGTAGAAATATCAGGTGAAGATGAAGAGAAGGCAGCAGTTGAGATGGAAAAATTCTTTAAAGAGAACTTATAAAAGTAAAGTTAAAAAATATAATATGCCATGGCAGTATAGAAAGTAGAAATAATATATTGTCAGGCATGTTGAAAAAAATTGTTGCAGGAACGATATATTGTCGGATGTATAGCAACAAGAGTTGTTATAGAAACGATATATTGGAAGATATTTTACAAAAAGCTATTAGATAAAGCATAGCATATGGATGATAAAGCACAGCATGAGATATTAACATAGCATTGAAAGGTTATTATGTACGCTCAGCATCTTTCCTAAACGAATCCTTTCCGCTGGATTTTGATATACTGCTTCTATTTTTCGTCGTACAACCATGTACGCATTGCAAAAATGTCATTGTATATCAAAAAGCCATCTCGAAATTTTTTGCATAGAAGATACTGAGAGTACATAATGCAGAAAAGGAGGCTGCGATGAAAGTATACGAAGGAAAGTCAATCTTTAAGGGAATTGCGATCGGTAAGATTTTTTTCTATCAAAAAGGGACACAACAGGTAAAACGGGTTAAGATCGATGATGTGGAAGCAGAAAAGAAACGTTATGAAGCTGCGAATGCAAAAGCGATCGAGCAGTTAGAAGCTTTGCATGCAAAAGCAGTCAAGGAAGTCGGAGAAGCCAACGCTGCTGTATTTGAAGTGCATATGATGATGTTAGAAGACGATGATTATGTTTCCTCTATCCGCAACATGATCGAAACACAGCAGGTCAATGCAGAGTTTGCAATCGCATCTACCGGTGATAACTTTTCTGAAATGTTTTCACAAATGGATGATGAATATTTCAAGGCAAGAGCAGCAGATGTTAAAGATATTTCAGATCGTTTGATCGCTGTATTAAGCCAGAGAGAATCCGTGGGTGATATGGGAGAAGAGCCGGTGATCGTAGTAGCCGATGATCTCGCTCCGAGTGAGACTGTACAGATGGACAAAGAAAAGCTTTTAGCATTTGTGACACGCTATGGTTCGGCAAATTCCCATACGGCAATTCTTGCAAGAACCATGAACATTCCGGCATTGATCGGCGTAGAGATCGAAGAAGAATGGAATGGTCATATGGCGATCGTCGATGGAAAGAATGCAAAATTATATATTGATCCTGATGAAGAAACATTAGAAAAACTTCGCACAGAGCAGCAAAAAGATATCGAAGCCAGAGAACTTCTTTCGTTACTCAAAGGCAAAGAAGATGTTACAGCAGATGGCAAACATATTAAGCTGTATGCGAATATTGCCGGAGTTGCCGACGTAGCCAATGTTTTGGCAAATGATGCAGCAGGAATCGGTTTGTTCCGTAGTGAGTTTTTATATCTTGAGGCACAGGATTATCCGGATGAAGAGACACAGTTCTTAGCATATAAGCGTGTTGCTGAAAACATGGCAGGCAGAAAGGTTGTTGTCCGTACTCTTGATATCGGTGCAGACAAGCAGGTTGATTATTTCAATCTGGATAAAGAAGAAAATCCGGCAATGGGATATCGTGCGATTCGTATCTGCCTTGACCGTCCTGAGATCTTTAAGACACAGCTTCGTGCCTTGATCCGAGCAAGTGCATATGGTGAGATCGCCATTATGTACCCGATGATCATTTCAGTGGAAGAAGTGCGCAAGATCAAAGAAATCGTAGAAGAAGTCAAAACAGAACTTACGAAACAGGGAATTGCATATGGCAGCTTTGAACAGGGCATCATGATCGAGACTCCTGCAGCTGTAGTGATGAGTGACGAATTGGCAAAAGAAGTAGATTTCTTTAGTATTGGCACAAATGATCTGACACAGTACACGCTTGCAATGGATCGTCAGAATATGAAACTTGACAGTATGTATGATCCGCATCATCCGGCTATTCTTCGTATGATCCAAAAAACAATTGAAAACGGACATAAGGAAGGCTGCTGGGTTGGTATTTGCGGAGAACTTGGTGCAGATACGACATTAACAGAAACTTTCTTGAAGATGGGAGTAGATGAGTTGTCGGTATCACCATCTTTTGTCCTTCCGATTCGTAAGATCATTCGTGAAACTTCCGTAAAGGAGTAGTATGACAGCGTTGACAGATCGGGACAATAGCAGTATAATAAAGCCTATTAAAACAGTAGGAAAAGAGCGGGTACAGAATGCAGAAAGCATTTTGCATTCGCTTTTTGCTTGTGTGATAAAAAATCAACGGATGTCAGAGGAAAGGTTAGGAAATAAGATATGTTGACACAATTTTCCAGAACAGAATTATTACTTGGCAAAGAAGCAATGGAACAGTTAAGTAAGGCCAGGGTAGCTGTCTTTGGTGTAGGCGGTGTAGGCGGTTATGCCTGTGAAGCACTGGTACGAAGCGGAATCGGTGCATTTGACCTGATCGATGATGATAAAGTCTGCCTGACGAACTTAAACCGTCAGATCATTGCGACAAGAAAGACAGTTGGCAAATACAAAACAGATGTGATGAAAGAACGTATGCTTGAGATCAACCCGGATGTGGATGTTGCGATACACAAATGTTTTTTCCTGCCGGAGAATGCCGATGAATTCCCTTTTGAAGAATATGATTATATTATTGATGCGGTCGATACGGTTACTGCTAAGATCGAACTGGTTATGAAAGCACAGGAGAAAAATGTTCCGATCATCAGCAGCATGGGAGCCGGCAACAAACTGGATGCAAGTATGTTTCAGGTAGCAGATATCTATAAGACGAAAGTCTGCCCGCTTGCAAAAGTCATGCGAAGAGAATTAAAGAAACGTGGCGTGAAGAAGTTAAAAGTTGTATATTCGGAAGAGAAGCCGACCAGACCGATCGAAGATATGGCGATCAGCTGCCGTACAAATTGTATCTGCCCACCGGGAGCAAAGCATAAATGTACGGAACGCCGTGATATTCCGGGCAGCGTTGCCTTTGTTCCATCGGTGGCGGGGCTGATCATTGCAGGAGAAGTGATCAAAGATCTGAGCCGTCACTAAAATGAAGTTTATGTATAAATGATAAAAAATATCAATAACAGATAGATTCTTGAAAAAAGATGGTGTAGAAGTATATAATATGAAGAATGCAAGAAGACAAAATGATTTATTCCTGCATATATTCAAGATATACACAAATTTTTTACAAAAATGTACTCTCGGTATCTTCTTAAAACGAATCTTTTCGACTGGATTTACGATATACTGCTTCCATTTTCTCGTCGTACACACCGTGTACGCACTGCAAAAATGTCATTGTATATCAAAAATCCATCTCGAAAATTTTCGTTCAGAAGATGCCGAGAGTACATAAAATACTTAGGAGGTAAGAATTATGGTAGACTTTTTGAAAGATTTTGATTGGAAAAAGACAGGTATTTTTGCGGCGGGTGTGGCTTTTGGAACAGCCGGCATTAAAGTGTTATCAAGCAAAGATGCAAAGAAATTCTACACAAATTGTACTGCGGCAGCATTAAGAGCAAAAGAATGTGTGATGAAAACAGTTTCTACTGTTCAGGAGAATGCGGAAGATATCTTAGCAGATGCAAAGGATATCAATGAAGAACGCGTTGCACAGGCAGAGGCAGCAGAATTTGAAGATGCCCAGACAACAGAAACAGAAGAATAAAACATTAAAAATCGCAGGTGAACATTTATGAAATTTACAATAAAACATGAATCGTCTCATCGTATGCGCATTCATATGCATGCATATCGTATGACATATGAACAGGCAGATACTTTATTGTATTATCTGCATCAGGCAAAAGAAATCTCTTATGTCAAAGTATATGAGAGAACAGGAGATGTTTCGATCGAGTATATTGGTGATCGTCAAAATGTGATCGATCTGTTACAGCAGTTTCACTATGATGAAGTGGACGTTCCGACCGGTCTGATCGAAAATTCAGGAAGAGAATTAAATGCCAGATACCAGGAAAAATTAATTGGAAAAGTTGCATTCCGCTACTTAGGAAAATGGCTTCTCCCTTATCCGATCCGAGCCTGCTTGATTACTGCAAATGCAATCAAATATATTAAGAACGGAGTACAGACTTTATGGCAGCGTAAGATAGAAGTTCCGGTACTGGATGCGACGGCAATCGGTGTTTCCGTTTTGCGAAATGATCTGGATACGGCAGGTTCGATCATGTTTCTTCTTGGTATCGGTGAATTGCTAGAGGAATGGACACATAAAAAGTCAGTAGATGATCTTGCACAGAGCATGTCATTAAATATCAGTCATGTATGGATCATGCAGGATGGAAAAGAGAGACTTATCTGTGCTTCTGATGTAAAGCAGGGGGATCAGGTTGTGGTACATATGGGCAATGTAATCCCATTTGATGGTCTGGTATGTGCCGGTGAAGCTATGGTCAATCAGGCATCGCTGACTGGAGAAGCTATTGCTGTCAGAAGAGTGGCAGGGGCTTCGGTTTATGCCGGTACAATTGTTGAAGAAGGCGAGTTGACTATTTGTGTCAAGGAAATAGGTGGTTCAAGTCGATTTGAGAAGATTGTTACAATGATCGAAGATTCTCAAAAGCTTCAGTCACAGCTTGAAAGTAAAGCAGAACATCTGGCGGATCGTCTTGTACCATATAGCCTTGGTGGAACAGTACTGACATATCTTTTGACCGGAAATGTAACAAAAGCGCTTTCTATCTTGATGGTTGATTTTTCATGTGCATTAAAGCTTGCTATGCCAATTTCCGTTCTGTCAGCGATTCGTGAATCCTGCCTATATGGAATTACCGTAAAGGGTGGAAAATATCTGGAAGCAGTAGCGGATGCAGATACGATCGTATTTGATAAAACAGGGACATTGACAAAAGCACAACCGAAAGTGGTGGATGTCGTATCCTTTGATGGCAGAGAACCTGATGAGCTTTTAAGGATTGCTGCCTGCTTAGAGGAACATTTTCCACATTCCATGGCAAAAGCTGTCGTGGAATCAGCGATCGAAAAAAATCTGCAGCATGACGAGATGCATACAAAAGTAGAATATCTGGTAGCACATGGAATTTCTACTACGATCAATGATGTGCGTGTTATCATAGGCAGTTATCATTTCATCTTTGAAGACGAGAAATGTATCATTCCGGAGGGCAAAGAAGCATTGTTTGAAAGTCTTCCACCGGAATATTCGCAGTTGTATCTTGCAATTGATGGAAAACTTGCAGCCGTTATTTGTATTGAAGATCCTGTCAGACAGGAGGCACAGGCTGTTGTGAATTCCCTGCGTAAAGCCGGACTCTCAAAGATTGTTATGATGACGGGTGACAGTGAGAGAACTGCTTCTGCTATTGCAAAGAAAGTTGGCGTGGATGAATATTACTCAGAAGTCCTGCCGGAAGATAAAGCTTCTTTTGTAGAAGCAGAAAAAGCAAAAGGCAGAAAAGTCATTATGATCGGTGACGGTATTAACGATTCACCGGCACTTTCAGCCGCAGACGCCGGTATTGCAATCAGTGATGGCGCAGAAATTGCCAGAGAGATTGCGGATATTACGATCGGTGCAGACAACCTGTATCAGATTGTTACTTTAAAAATGTTAAGTGATAATCTGATGAAGAGAATCCGCAAGAATTATCGATCTATCGTAGGCTTTAATACGATGCTGATCTTACTTGGTGTCAGCGGTGTGATCCAGCCGACAACATCTGCAGTGTTACATAACTCTTCTACTTTGTTGATCGGTTTGAAGAGCATGCAGAATCTTTTGGATTGATCGGTAGAACAGAATGATAAGAAAACAAAGTTTCTTTTTTTTGTATTCTTGTACTGAAATATCAGATGTGTTAAAATAAGGTTAGCTTTGGCTAACCTTATTTTGTATTACCGAACGAATAGTCAGAAAATTGTTCGTTTGAATAGAAGGATTTGAAAAAAAGAGTTAGGTATTGACTAGCTCTTTTTCATGGAATAGGAAACTGCTCGTACAGTGGTGGTACACATAGCAAAGCGCTGGCTTTGCACTTTTTAATGTTTAGAAGAAACGGAAGAAAATCAGAAAAGGCGGAAGAAAAATGGAGAGTTGCAAATATTGTTCAACAGATGAAAACAGCATTGATTATCATGAAATCATAGAGTGCATCACTTGTGCATTGGATGCAAAAGATCCCTATACAGCAGGACATTCCCAGCGTGTGAGCGACATGACGCTGCGGGTATGTCAGATCATGGGATTTAAAGATCATGATATAGAAAGGATCCATATTGCAGCTCATTTGCATGATATAGGAAAAATTGGCGTGCCGGATTCTGTTTTAAATAAAGTGGAGCCTTTGACTGATGAAGAATGGCAGTTGATCCGTCGGCATCCTCAGATCGGGGCGGAAATTCTTAGTAAATCGACGCATCTGAGCGAATTAAAAGATATTGTGCTCTGTCATCATGAACGCTATGATGGCAAAGGATATCCTAATGGAAGAAAAGGCTGTGATATTCCGATCGGAGCGAGAATTATTGCAATCTGTGATTCAATCGATGCGATCACATCGAATCGTTGTTATCGCAGAGCACATGACTTTGCATATTGTTATCAGGAGATTCGGAAAAATCTTGGAACTATGTATGATCCGATCGTAGGTCAATATGTATTGGATCATTGGAAGTGGGTAACGAAGGGGCAAAAAGAATAAAAACGGAAAAAGCGATTGACGGATTGACAATTTTTTCGGCTAATGGTACCATCAGACGTAATAGCAATTTGAGTTAATATCAGAATCAATTGAAAAAGAAATGGAGAAAAGAATGAACGATAAAAATCAGAAATTATTATTTAGTGATAGTGACGAAGAAACAGTTGTAATTACATTAACAGATGAAGATGGTCAGGATATTGATGCGGAGATCATGGCTGCACTTGAGATTGAAGAATTCGGTAAAGAGTACGTAGCTGTTATGCCGCAGCAGGCTACGGAAGATCTTGAGGAAGGTGAAGCCCTGATCTTAGAGTATTCAGAAGATGCCGATGGAAATCCACAGTTTGCCCCGGTGGAGGATGAGGACGAATTTGAAGTGGTAGCGCAGGCTTTCAACCAGCTTTTTGAAGATCCGGATGAATTTTTAGAGGATGATGAAGATGAGGAAGATGGCTCAGATGGTTTTTTGAGTGATATCGGAGATATTCTTCCTGGAATTTCTATTAAGAAAGATTAATAAGAAGAAAAATATTTGTGCATGGAATGAGATTGCTCAAAAGAAGAGTGGTTTATTCCGATACCCCGCTAAATGCAGGGATATGAAAAAGCAAAGCAAGAAAAGATAACGAAAAAGAAAAGTCCATTTATTATTATGAATCCATAATCGGGGTACATAAGAATGAATGGGCTTTTTGATTTGCACTTTTTTAAGGATTTTGCCGCATAAAATTACGACGATATTCCATCGGTGTATAACCTGTAAATTTTTTGAACTGCTTGCCCAAATGACTTTGTGAAGAAAAACCAAGATATGCTGCAATCTCGCTGTAAGTATAATCAGAATATACCAAGAGATTTTTGGCACGGTTGATCTTTTCACGTAGAATATATTGTAATGGGCTGATTCCTTCGTGTTCTTTAAAAAGCTGTGAAAGATAGTTTGGGCTGCAGCCGGTTTCATAAGCAAGGTCATCCATTGTAATCTTGTCATGCAAATGTGAAAAAATATAATCTTTGCATTTTATAATATGCGGATTTTTCCGGTGTGCTAATGTTCCTTTTTGGGCTTTTTTGATCTCGTTTACCATCTGGGCGTATTGTATCTCGATTTCACGTAACATTTTTTCAAGCTGCACAAGGTTGTTCTCAGCTTCGATTCTCTGGATCGCATTGTCAGACAAAGAAAATGATAGTTCCGGGGACATTCCGCCGCGAATTGCAGAACGAGATGCAAGTGTGATCACGACTATGCATAAATTTTTAAAATTACGCAGACTGTCATGTGACAATACACCAAGATTGCCGGAATAATCCTCAGCAATACTTCGTTTTAGTTGTTCAATATCGCCATCTTCGATACTTTTCTGCTCACGACATTCCTGGTCGTATGGGTTATGCTTTTGTTCTGATTCCTGACGTTCAAAAAGATAATCGGAAAAATCCTGCTGCAACTGATCCGAAGAAAAACTTTTAACAAAGTTACAGCTGATAAAGGTCTCTTCCAAAAGCGGCTCCGTTGCCAATACATTATAGAAGAACAAAATGACTTCACAAAAATGGTGATAGGAAAACACAGAAAGATGATTCTTTAATTGAGAATCAATTATCACATGCTCTAACTGGTGGAGTGGATAGAGCGGAGAAGAAAATGAGACCGGACCGACTAAAAAGCAGTTGTTGTCAACGAAGAATTGTACATAAGCAATCGTGTCATTGATTCCTTTAATGATCGGAAGGTCTGTATTTTCACGATGCAATAAAAAATCATATACATCCGGCTGTTTGATCAGAGTATCTTCTAAGCCTCCGACATCGCAGACGGAACATTGTATTTGTCCGTCCGGTGAGCAGATGCGTACAAACGTATGCAAAGTATGGGAAATATATCTTATCAATACAGGAAGATTCATTTTGAAATTTCTCCTAAATAGATTTTGAAATTTTGAGCTACAACAGGAAAATATATCATGACAGAGTTTTGGGAAAGCTACATTTCAAAACTTCCCATGCGGTATATCTGTTTTTTGTCTTCGTTCAGAAGATGCCGAGAGTACATTATGAACGTGTTTATATATTCATTATACACAAAAAAGAAATGCAAACAAGGAAATAAAAGGAAAAGAAAAAAATAAAAGTTAAAGTAGAAACATAATAAAAAGCATAGAAATGTGATATAGAAAAAGAATGAATTTGATTATGATTACATCATACAAATTGCAAGAGCGAAAACACAAGATGATGCAGGTGCACATGTATCATGCTTCTGACGCAAAACACTAAAAACGATCATAGAAAGAAAAGAGGATGATTTTATGAAAGTCAAAGGCGTAAACCTAGGCAACTGGCTGGTATTGGAAAAATGGATGAATCCGGCTTTGTTTGCAGGAACAACAGCAGAAGATGAATACTGGCTTCCAAGACAGTTATCAAAAGAAGCTTACACAGAGCGTATCCGTATTCATCGTAGTGAATATATCACAGAGAGAGATTTTGTAACGATTAAATCATGGGGATTAGATACTGTTCGTATTCCTGTTCCTTATTTCATTTTTGGTGACAGAGAACCATTTATCGGCTGTATCGAAGAAATGGATAAGGCATTTAACTGGGCTGAAAAATATGGGTTACAGATCCTGATCGATCTGCATACAGCACCGGAAGGACAGAATGGTTCCGACAATGGTGGTATCTGTGGTGTATGTAAATGGGCACAGAATCCAAAGGAAGTCGAATTTGTTCATACCGTTTTAGAAAGACTTGCACAACGTTATGGCAAAAGAAAAGGACTTTGGGGAATTGAAGTATTAAATGAACCGGCACTTCCAAAGGCGTGGGAGATGATGGATATGCAAAAGAGATATCCACCGGTTGACAAAGAGATGGCAAAGGGCAGCGGTCCTGTACCATATGATTTTATCCGTCAATTCTATAAAGACGCTTATGACCGTCTGCGTGTATATCTTCCGGAAGAGAAATACATTGTTTTCCATGATGGTTTCGAGTTGACAATCTGGAAAGACTTTATGCAGGAAGAGAAATACAAAAATATCGTATTAGATACACACCAGTATCTGATGCTTGCCGAAATGAACGGATGCGAGCAGACAATCGAAGGATATACAAAATATGTTAAGGAACATTTCGCAAAAGAGATCGAAGAAATGCAGCAGTATTTCCCTGTGATATGCGGTGAGTGGTGTCTGTTTAACTCTTTGGCTTGTGGATGGGACACAAAAGGCGGTCAGACAGTATTAAACGGTCTGGATGGTGCTTCTGTAGAAAGCTACACACCGGAAGAGAAAAAGAAGATCTATAATACAGTAGCAAAAGTACAGACAGAAGCATGGAACAAAGGATCAGGATATTTTTACTGGAGTTACAAGCTTTTAACAGATACAGTCAATACAGAAGGCTGGGTTGGCTGGGATAGCTGGGATCTCGGCAGATGTATTGATTTTGGATGGTTTGATAAAAGGGATCTGTAATTTGGTTGAAAAACAGTAGAAAAAGCATATAATGAACTTAAAATTGAACGAAAGCACACATAAGGAGGTACTTATGAAAGAGACAAATATGAATCCGAATGCAAAACTCAGCTTTTTAGAGCGTTTTGCATATGGTATGGGAGATTACGCAGGAAATTTAGTTTACTCTGCAATCAGCGCATTTTTATTGGTTTACTATACAAATGTAGTGGGAGCAAGTGCAGCAGCAGCGGCTTCTATCATTGCTATTTCAAAATTTTTTGATGGTGTTTCTGACCTGATCATGGGTTATATCGTAGACCACACACATAGCAAATGGGGAAAAGCAAGACCGTGGATCGCAAGACTTTGCATTCCGTTAGCAGTATGTACAGTTCTGATGTTTACCGTTCCTTCTTCTTTTGCAGGATCGGTACAGATCGCTTATATGTTCTTAACATATAACTTAGTATCAACAGTATTCTACACAGGTATCAACGTACCTTATGCTGCAATGCACGGTTTGATGACAACAAACCAGTATGAAAGAGGTCTTCTTGGAAACTTCAGAAACCTTCTTGCTACAGCAGGTACTATGACGATCAATACCGTTGTTTTAAAAATGACAACAGCATTTGGTGGTGGAGATCCATACACACAGAAAGGCTGGACAGCCACAATTTCTATCTTAATGATAGTATTTGTAATTATCAATTTCTTTAACTTTGCTGTTTGTAAAGAACGTGTTGTAGAAAATGCAGGATCTGATGATAAGAAAGAAAATGTATCTTTTGTCAAAGGTCTGGCAGGACTGTTAAAGAATAAATACTGGCTGCTTCTTGTAGTATGTATTCTTGCAATGTACTTTATGATGTCAACGTTCTTTGGCTCAGCAGTTTATTTTACACAGTATAACATGAATGATGCAGGAAAATATGCAACCGTATCAAATCTTCTGTCTATGACACAGATCATAGGACTGTTCCTGACACCATTTATCATGAAATTTGTATCTAAGAAAAACTTATTTATGATTGGTGCCGGTATTTCCGTAGTAAGTTTTGCAATTACAGGTCTTACAACAGATTATACGATCATTTGTGCAATGTCTGTTGTCAAAGGTCTTGGATTTGCCTGTGCAGGCGCTACCATGTTTGGCCTTTTACAGGATGCGATCACATATGGCGAGTGGTACAACGGATATGGTACAGCCGGAATGGGTAATGCAGCATCTTCTTTCTGTATGAAAGTCGGTTCAGGCATTGGTACGGCAGCACTTGGATGGATCCTTGCAGCAGGTGGATTTGATGCAAAAGCAGCAGTACAGTCATCATCGTCTTTAGCGGCGATTAACGCATCATTTGCATGGATTCCTGCTATTGCAATGGCAATCGCATTTGTAGCACTTATGTTCTTTGATCTTGACAAGCACTATGACAAAGCTGTTGAAGATCTTGAGAACGGAAAACACAGATTAGGATAAAATAAGTAAGATATATCTTGTGACAGAAATCTTAATAAGAATAAGAGAAGGATATTGCGTAAAAACAGTATCCTTCCTTGTACTTATAGAAAGAATTTAAAAGAGTCGGAGAAATTAGTCAGAAAGGCGGACAATTATAATGAAAGAAATTCTATTTGGTGCTGCATATTATTTAGAATACATGCCATACGACCGTTTAAAAGAAGATTTAGACATGATGCAGCAGGCAGGAATGAATACAATTCGTATTGCGGAATCTACATGGAGTACATTAGAACCAACAGACGGAGAGTTTGATTTTTCTTATATTGATCGTGTGTTAGAGGAAGCACAAAAGAGAAAGATGAATGTGATCATCGGAACACCAACTTATGCGATTCCATCATGGCTCGAAAAGAAATGTCCTGAAGTGATGGTATATAACAAAGAAGGACGAGCCAGATACGGACACCGTCAGATCATGGATATCATGCATCCTGTTTTTCGAAAATATGCTGAAAGAGTAATCTGTAAACTGGCAGAGCATACGGCAGCACATCCGTCTGTGATCGGTTTTCAGATAGATAACGAAACAAAGCATTATGGTACAGCTTCTAAAGAAGTACAGGAGCTTTTTAAAGAACATTTAAAAGAAAAATATCATACAACAGAAGCCCTGAATAAAGCGTTTTATCTGGCATATTGGAGCAACTCGATTCATGACTGGGATGATCTGCCGGATATGTTAGGCTGCATTAATGGTGGACTGGCAACCGAGTTTGCAGCATTTCAAAGAAGCCTTGCCGCACAATATTTGCAATGGCAGTCGGATCTGGTTTCAAAGTATAAGAAAAAAGAGCAGTTTATTACACATAATTTTGACTTTGAGTGGAAGAAGTTTGGGGCAGATATCGCACAGGACGGTTATTCTTATGGAGTACAGCCGGATATCAATCACTATGAAGCATCCAAAGCCGTTACGATAGCAGGAACGGATATTTATCATCCGACACAGGATGAACTGACAGGAGCAGAGATTGCTTTTGGTGGTGATTCGATCCGCAGTTTAAAATATGATAATTATTTCGTTTTAGAGTGTCAGGCACAGGCCTTTAAATACTGGACACCATATCCGGGACAGCTCAGATTACATGGATACAGTCATTTAGCAAGCGGTGCGCAGAGTATTTTATATTGGAACTGGCATTCAATCCATAACGGATATGAAACTTATTGGAAAGGCGTTTTAAGCCACGATCTTGCAACGAATCCGACCTACGAAGAGGCAGGGATGATGGGACGTGAATTTGAAAGACTTGGACAAGATACGCTTTGTATAAAAAAAGAAAATAAAGTTGCCCTGATCGTTGATAACAGATCTCTTGACGCATTTAAGTGGTTTCCGATCGATAAAGATTTAAGTTACAATGACGTTGTCCGTTGGATGTATGACAGTCTGTATGAAATGAATATTGAATGTGATATTTTAGATATCCATGCTTTGAATGAGAGAAATATTGTAAGGTACAGTATGCTTGTAACTCCGGTTTTATATAGTATTGCAGAAGAAAAGATTGCTCTGATCCGTGAGTTTGTCAAAGCGGGCGGTGTATTGGTAAGTTCTTTTAAGTCATTTGTTGCCAATGAAGAACTTAGTGTATATCCGGATGCGCAGCCACATGGTATGACAGAATGTTTCGGTATGCATTACAATCAGTTTACAGAACCGGGTAAGACAAAATTTGCCGGAGAACCATTGTCTTATTTTGCAGAATTACTTCAGGTAACGACAGCGGGTTCTTATGAAAACTACGATCATAAATATTGGGGCAGATATGCCGGTCTTACCGAAAATGCATATGGCAAAGGCAGTGCATTTTATATTGGTTGTTTTACATCCAAAGAGATATTAAAAAAGATTTACCGCAAAGCATATGCCAAAGCCAAAGAGAATGTCCCAGCATTTGAATGGCCTGTGATTGTTCGCAGCGGTATCAATGCAAAGAACGATACGATTCATTATCTGTTGCATTATAGCGAAGAAGAATGTGACATTATTTCTCCATATGATCATGCAGTAGATCTGCTGTGTGGAAAAGAGTACCAAAAAGGCGATACGATTCATCTGACAGACTGGGATGTCTGTATCTTAAAAGAGCAATAATATAATGAATTCATTTGTTTTTTAAGTGTTTCTACCCGGTTGCAATATAATGTTTTGATAGAAGACGATTATATTGCAATCGGATATTGTTATTTGTTGATTTTTTAATGAGACAAAAATTTTGTCATAATGGCAGTTGTTGTGTTATCATAATATTTATATGAAATTATGACACTTTGATCATAATAAACGGAAATGAGGATGATTATGGGATATACAACAAAAAATGAAGTAACGAATTTTCGCTTTGCCGATGCAGAAATTTTTGAGATCAAGGGCATTCAGGAAAAGATTACGTTTGAACTCGGTTATGTAACGATCTTAGGACAAAACAGTTGTAATCGTGATATTCGCGAAATGGGAACCAATGCATTGACACTCGACCTGATGGGCGTAGAGGAAACAACTTTAGTCAAAGAAGGATTTAAAGTATTTGATGCAGATGGCAATCCGAAAAGCTCCTGTGAAGATGAAGTAATCCCGCAGGAACGATATAAAGAAATTTATAAGGAACTCGAAAACAGCCGTATCTATGATCTGACTGTTGAGAATGGCAATTATATTTTTTATATTGATACCGAAGAAAGAACCTACACGTATACGATCAAAGCTAAAGATGACAGAGAAACATGGGAGCGTTTTATGAATAAGGAAAGCATGTAGAAGTCTGGGGAGAATATAGTAATTCATGAACGACAAAATCATTAAGCACGAAGTGCGACAAACATGAAATGCATGGATTTATTATATATGAATTATGTATTTTCCAACCAGAATTGTTCTAATGTTTCTTTCATCGAATCGATTGTGACAACATGATGCGGAAACCATTCGCGTGGGAAAAGCTGCTGGTAAGAGCTTTGTAAAAAGCGCTCGTCTAACAGAAGAATCGCACCGATATCGTCTGTGGTCCGGATTACACGACCGGCAGCTTGTAAGACTTTATTCATACCTGGATATTGATAGGCATAGGAAAAACCTGTGCCTTTTTCTTTGTCAAAGTATTCGCGGAAAAGTTCGTTTTCCGTACATACCATAGGCAGACCTGTCCCTACAACGACAGCACCGATCAGACGACTGCTTTTCAGGTCGATCCCTTCTCCGAAGACACCACCCATAACACAAAGTCCAACCGTTGTCTGTGCCGGATTTTCCTGAAAATGTTCTAAGAAGCTTTCGCGTTCCTGTTCTTTCATTGACATTTTTTGTGAAAAAAGCTGTATCGGTGTTTCAAAAGGTGCAAGTTCTAATTCCTGTTCCACTTCCTGCATCATTCGGTAAGATGGGAAAAAGACCAGATAATTTCCCTTTTTTGCACTGATAAAGTTACGGATATACGTTGCAATCTTTTGATACATTGCGAGTGTACGCAGATTGTACTTGGTTGAGACATCTTTTCCTATCATTAGCAATCTTTTGTCAGGTGAGAAAGGAGATGGTGCATAAATCGCATAATCATCTTCTCGTCCGGCTAACTGTTCGCGATAGTAGTGGATCGGTAGAAACGTAGCAGAAAAAAAGACACTGCAACGACTTTTCTTTAAATAGAGATCCAAATTCGCAGATGGATCCATACATTGTAAATGTAAAACGAAGTGTCCATCGGAAGTATAATCGCCATAAATGATATAATGCTCATCCACCAGTTCGTATATATTTTGAAAAGAACGTATTTCAAAATAGAAATTTAATAGCTGCTCTTTATCGGAAGGCGGTAAAGGTGTAGTGGGAAAGGAAGGGTGTGGATGTTCCTGTTCCTGAAAAAATTCCTCCATAATAGTAGAAAGCCGCATGAGTTTTAGAACGAGGCTTTCTGTTTCTAAGAAATCAAATTTTTCTAACTCGTCGCAGCTTCTTTTTAATTCTAAAAGAGCACGGTTGCATCCGTCTAATGCATTGGCAACCCGTCTGGAGCGGACTTTGACCAATTTTTTCATGGCAAGAAAGTCCTCTTTGGTCAGACTTGCAGAATACATATCACGTGCACGGCTGACCAGATTATGTGCCTCATCGATCAAAAAGACAAAGTTATTTTCTTTATCAACAGAGAAAAATCTTTTTAAAGAAGCTGTCGGATCAAAAGCATAATTATAATCGCCAATGATAAAATCACACCATGTTGCAGAAGGCTTCCTTATCGAACAGCTTCCTGTATTCGGATGTCATC